>Ga0172380_10003105_pt1 | contig 23679 bp, 16 predicted proteins | sample Leawe162metaG_FD_119747 | JGI IMG/M metagenome (GOLD analysis project Ga0172380, IMG submission 119747) | Leachate microbial communities from a municipal landfill in Southern Ontario, Canada - Leachate well 162 metaG | ecosystem: Engineered > Solid waste > Landfill > Unclassified | place...
AAACCGGGAACCCATGACAGGAAACCCGGTTTTTTATTCATATCATTTCGCCCCTAACGAGGGTAATGGATACCAAGGAAATGAATTCAATTATTGAAATGCGGTAAAGTTTTCCAAGTGAATGCTGCCCGTGTAATATGCTTACCAAAATACCCCAAAAAATATTTGATAGGAATTTTCAATATGTTTCGGGATATCAGCAATTCTGTTAGAACGAACAATAGCAATTCGAACCGTAGTGACCGGTTCAATCCACTTTTGTTATGACTGGCACTGTCACCGGTCCGTTGTCTACAAGTTCACCCCTCGCCTCCATTTTATCAAACAGATCGTCTAATGCCCGTCTGCAAAATTCGCTCTCTGAGATCCCATTCTCAACTCGTACTTGGGTCAATAGTCGCTCCTGGCGGGGTGTCAGTAATACTCGTAAAAGTTTGCCAGGAGCTGTACCGGTGCCTTTTGGCCTTCCAGTGGTTTTTGATTTAGGCAGTATCGTGTCCATAAATAATAAACCTTATGAGAATATAAATTTATAGCATTAAAATAGCACATCTGTTTATAACATCAAATGAAATTTCATGAGAGGATAAATCATAGAAATTATAACGGATCTGGCTGGAGATATTAATTTGGAGCGTAGCCCGATAAGGGTGGAAACTGAAGCCTTACCCATTGGAATGGATTCAGTCCAAGTCAGGGGGGACGGAATTCTTTTCGGATCATCTTACAGAAAAAATTGAGGGTAGGTGACAACTCTTCCGATATTGGACACATCCTCTTTTGCTTCAAGAAAACGGTTAGCAAATAGATAGGAAAACCGTGGTGCTTGTACTCCTTCGTGGTATTCAATTTGTTTGACACTATAGACGCTTCTCTCGTATAAGTGGTTAACCATTAATCATAAACATGATCGGGGTAGATGAAGTTGACATCAGACCATCCACTTCATAATCTTTCAGACGCCGATCTGATTCCACTCTGCCTCCAACACCAGCGCAACGCTTGGGAAGAGTTTTTTAAACGTTACTCTCCTGTAATCAGCAAAACAATCCGCAAAACATTCATCAAATATGGTGTCAGCGATCTCGCCGAAGATGAAGATAACATCTGGGATATCCACGCTGTGCTCGTAGAGAAGCTCTACGCAAAAGGTGCTTTGACCAAATGCCCCGATTTGTCAGGAATACGTGCATGGCTGGTTCGTATTACCATCAATCAGGCCATTGAATGGTTGAGGGAGCGGGGACGAATCAAGCATCTACCTCTGCTCAAAGAAGAACAATTAATGTGGAGTCTCTCAACTCCACTCGGTGAAGACCAAGAATTCTCCTTGCAGGACGTTATTGAAGATGAAGACGCGGAACTTTTCGCTCAACTTGAGCAGGCAGCTACCCAATTGTATGTTGAATGCGTGGTTGACCAGATTGCCACGATTGACAACACCACACACCGCTGGATTCTTCGCCTGCATATTCTCGGGCAGTTTGCGCTTACTGATGCTGAAATTGAGGGTCTGCAGTCTATTTCACCCTTTCAGCAGGATGAATTGAATGAACGTATCGGTACCCTGGAAACTTCACTTGCAGAAAAAGAGCAGGAGCGGCAGGACAATCTGGGGAAATCCGTTTTGTACTGGCATCAACTTAGAAACCTAGAGGCACGTATAGCCCGGTTGGACAAGGACACTTTCACTGATCACAGGCCGGAGATAGATTTATTGAAACTGGAGTGGGCTGATATAGAAACCAGAAAAAAGAAGATTCTTGCAAGCTGTCACACATTGCCGAAGCCAAGTAACAAAGAGATTGCCGAGTTTGTTGGTATCCCTGAAGACAACTGTGGCAATGTCAGTAATTACCTGGTAAGAGCCCGTGAAGCTCTTCGAAACAAGCTGAATCAGCTCTAGGGGTAGCCTCGGCTGTTTTGTCATACGATCTTATTTCTGTCGTTAAATATGTAGTAGCTGCTGACCCGGGCATGGGTGGATACTGATTATGAGAAATGACACCAAAATACAACGCCAAACGTGTGAAAAATATGGCGAGCCGACTTATTCCCGTTACGTTCAGCAGCAAATGTCCGTGCAGGATGCAAACGATTTTGAAACTCATGCATTGACTTGTTCATGCTGCCTTCTTGGCCTGCGGAAAGCGACCATCTTGCACCGTCTCAAAAAAGAAAAAACTGAAGACGAGCTGCTCTACAATAGAACTCTTGCGCTTATGGATAGACTTGACCAGAGCGTTTTCAGCATAGTCATTCGAGCAGTGCAGGGAATGGTTGAACTGATCAAGAGTACCGGTGAACAGCTGGTCATGACACCAGCTTTGGCCGGAGTGAGATCATCAGCCGGTTCTGTTGGATCTGATGCGCTGCAGCCGTTGCGACTTGTCAAGGAATTCGAAGAATCAAAGTTGTCGGTAGAAGTAACAATATCCCCTGTAGAGCCCGACATGTTGGATGTGACTGTTTCTTTGCTCGATCTGAAACACGAAGAATTCATACCGGGAGTTTCTGTTTCATGTCGGGGAGAGAATGAACTCTTGGATGAAACAACGGATGGCAACGGACAGGCACTATTCAAGGTCCCGGTAGCCGGCTTTTATGAACTTGTTATGAAAAAGGATGGTCAACTGCTTGGTACTATGACTCTTACCGGTCTTTGAAACGCTTGAGGCTGATTATCACATGATGCCGTAATAATATGAAATGGATGGAGGGTAAATGTTTCAATCGCTCTCAAAAGAGGCGCTTGCTGCTCTTGTAAACGGTGACACCGGTTTTCAGGAGTACCTTTCTGCTCTTCCTGAAGCTGAACGGGCTCTTTTGGATCGTTTGCTGGAATCTCCTGATATCATCAATTCTCTTCTTGCATCACTCCCTTCCGATCAGCTGGCTGCAACTTCTTCAATTCTTGATAAGATCCACGATACTCCAGACAAAGCATTTGAACTTTACAACCAGTGCCGTTTTTTTGAGGCTCGCGAGCTTCTGGAGCAGACCATAAAACTCTATGAGTTGCCTGGCGGAATGCCAAACGATGCAATCGTCAAGGCAGCCGGTTTTGTGGTTCAGAGAGTAAAGGCGCTTTGTTACACAATGCTGGGAGATGTTGAACAGATTCTCGGTAATCACCGTTTAGCGGGAGAGCGTCACCATCAAGCACTGCAACTCGCCAGAGAATGCGGAGATCAGGATACCGAAGCGAAAGCTCTTCATGGACTTGGCTGCTATTATTGGGAACTTGGCGATTTTGAACAAGCGCTAGAGCATTCCCGGTTTTCCTTGGAAGTTTTGGGAGAAGGTTCCGACCGTTGGTCGACGAAAGCAAAAGCATTGAATTCACTTTCCCTGATTTACGGTGAATTGTCTCAGTGGGATGAAGCGTGGGCCTACGGAGATCAGGCAATTGCTCTGGCTGAGGAACGATTCGACATGAAAATCCTGCCGGTTCTGCTCTGCAATAGGGCCTCGCGATTAACTGATCTACGTAGTTTTGATGAAATATGGCCGCTGTTAGAGCGGGCGTTGGCAATTGCCATTGAGCAGAGAGCACACCGACAGGAAGTGTTTATCCGGCATAATATCGGGATGAATCACCTCAACAGTGCTCAGGACAGTGAAGATGTTGCCGCAGCAATCTCCCAATTTCGTGCAGCACTCTCTACCAGTCAGCGGATCGGCGACGTTGGTCTGGAAGCTTTGGTACGCAGCGGTATGGGGCATGCCCTCATTATGGCAGAGGACGTAGATGGAGCCGAATTTGAATACCATCGTGCGGTTGATCTTTATCGCACTAACGGGGCATCCGCCGATTGTTCCGCAACATTGGTTAGTTTAGGCGATACACTGCGCTACTGCCGTAACGATTTGACAAGCGCTTTAGAGTGCTACTGCGAAGCCATTGATTTGACGGAACAGGTACGCTCCAAGCTCAAACGTGAGAGTCACCGTATTGGTTTGGCTGGGGCACGGACGGAGCCGTATCAACAGGCCATCACCGCACTACTGGAGCTTGGCAGGGTAGACGAGGCCTTTCATTATCTGGAGAAGGCACGTTCAAAGGCGCTGCTAGAACTTATGGCAGGCCAATTCAGTGACGACAGCGGTGTTGACATTTTTAGTAAATCAACCGAACTGGCCAGACGAATAAACGAGTTGCGTCATGCTCTTGATGAAATTCAGAAGGCTGTTGAAACCGATTCTGCTGACGAACAGAGAGAAACGACCCGCCGAGCAACAATGCGGAGTGAACTACAGCAGGGTTTGGCTAAGGAAGAACGCCAGTTCTCTAAACTTTGTGAAGATTTACAGCAGATTGCTCCGGAACAGTGTGGTCTGGTTGCTGTCCAGGCTGCAAGCAGTGCCGAGGTTCAGGCGATTCTGACAACGGAAACCGCATTGGTGGAAATGTTCCAGACTAATGAACAGCTTCTGCTTTTTGTCATACGCCCGGATCATGCGGTAAAGGTTGTGGTGGTCGACCTGTCCGTTGCTGATGCCTTAGAAATGGTCACAGATTTTATCACCGCGCTACGTGATCCTGGCTTCCTTGATACCCGCTCACACGACTATCTTCGTACGGTGCGGCAACCGTCCATTCAGCTATATGAAACTGTTTTTGGTCCGCTTGATGAGCTTCTTGACCGAGTGCAGCGATTAGTCATTGTTCCTCATCTATTTTGGCATTACCTGCCGTTTCATGCCTTGTACGACAGCAAGAGAAAACAGTTCGTTCTTGATCACTTTGAAATCAGTTATGCACCATCTGCCTCAGTACTCGTAGTCTGTCGAGACAAGCAGTGCCACAAGCGCGACAGTGCTCTGATCCTCTGTCATAACGATGGTGACCTGCCTCATGTTGAAGCAGAAGGAGCCGTCATATCCAAAGTATTCGATAGTTCCTCACTTTTTTACGGCAGCGAAGCAGTGTTAAACCTGGCTTCTTGCCAAATCAAGCCTGACGTGATCCATTGTGCCTGTCACGGTTATTTTGATCCTGAGCAACCGTTTTTATCAGGCATTGCCATCCCACCTGATCAGGATGAATACCGCCCCACACTGCTGATAGATCTTCTACGGATGCGTCTGGAAAGTTCGCTGGTAACTTTCAGCGCATGCGATTCTGGCCTGAATCGTATCTCCAACGCCGATGAACTGGTTGGGCTTAGCAGGGGAGTCTTCGGTGCCGGAGCGGCGGCTCTTCTGCTTAGCCTCTGGAAAGTCTCGGATAGTTCAACAGCCTATCTTATGGAGAACTTTTACTGGCACTATGTTGCCAACCGCCAGACCAAGGGGAGAGCGCTGCAGTTGGCCATGCAGGCGGTACGCTCAAAGCCGGAATATGCTCATCCGTATTACTGGGCACCATTTGTGTTGATGGGGGAGTGGAGCTGATTCGTTCTGTCATGTTTTTATTCTTATGTCGTTATTAGAGGTAAACAGTTGCACATAAAAAGCAGGAAGGATTTCTTATGGAATCATATCGCGCATGTCCCCGTTGTGGTCACAAAGTCAGTAAATCATTCTTCTCGAATCACAAGGTGGTGAATGTCTGCTTGGAGCGCGGGTGTGATACGAAATATTGCCCTGAATGCGGGGGAAACAAATGTCCTGAATGTGGTTCTTCCAGCCGGATGGAGATTGGTAAGATCTATTCTGAGTAGACAGGAACTTCAGGGATAACTTCCAAATGCATATAATGGCAAAAAATCACGATCAGGAAAAGACGGCATAATTGGCCCATCCAACAATACACGACATACAATCCAGCCTTCAGCAACGAGCCGATAGTCCGTTTGCTCAGGCAACCTTGTCCGCTGATTTTGAGCAGATAGTGGTGGGAGCGGCTACGCGACCGGAGCGCGGAGTTGCGGGTTTCAACCCCAATGTAGCGGCGCCGACAATCCGGCAACAAAATTCAGACAACTCCGCCTCGGATGATGACTATAACTCTCTGCTGGAAGATTATGAAATTCTGGAAAAACTGTGTGTTGGCGCTGAAGCGCAGTTATTTATAGCCAGAAGGCTGTACGACAACGAGCAAGTTGTTCTCAAAATATATCACCCTGGCATTTCTCCGTCTGAAGAGGTGGTATCAAGAGTCAAGCGTGTACCCCACGACCATGTTGTCAGAATTCTTGACTTCGGCAGACTGGGTGTTGATGGACAATTTTATGAAGTACAGGAGTATATATCTGGAGACACGCTGACTCATGTTCTTGGTTCTCACCCACTTGATGAGTATTCGTGTTTGCTGGTTCTGCAACAGTCATTATATGCCTTGGCACATCTTCACACCCCGGACGCGGAAGGGTTCAGCATTGTCCATCGGGATATCAAGCCTGACAACATCCTTTTCCAATTAATCGATGGCCAGCCAAATTTCTTGTTTTGCGACTTCGGCATTGCCAGGTCTGTCTCTCAAGACTCCGAATTATCCCTGGCAGTAAAGAGTTGTACGCCTCGATACGCTGCTCCTGAAACCTACGATGGCATTATATCTATCAAGGTAGATTTCTGGTCTCTCGGCATGGTTCTGCTGGAGGCAGCTACTGGTCGCCATCCTTTTGCAGGAATGAGCGAAGCATCTATTGAGAGCCATATTCGCACTAACTGGAAGCCTGATCTTGCGTATGTACAATCTTCTCCCTGGAGAGATCTGCTTGATGGCTTGTTAAAACATGACCCTGCCGAGCGATGGGGGCATGCTGAAGTGGAAGCTTGGCTGGCGGCAGAGATGGCGAGCGAGGAAGTAACGGATGATGAGAGTTCTGATGATATCAGTGCAGATTATTCATTTCTCCACTCCACGACTCCGGAAGAGTTAGCGGCGAGGCTTGCGTTCCATTGGTATCAGGTTGCTCTCTTGCTTGATGTTGATCTTTTCCGGCGCTGGCTTGAACAGGAACTGTCACGAGTGGTTTCTGATAAACCACTCGCTGATATGCTCGATGATGCCGATCCGTCTTCAGATATCCGTTTGCTGCGGCTGATTTACAGGATCTATCCGGAGTTGCCACTGGGCTGGAAAGAGTGGAGTCTGATTCGCGCAGATTTTGCCGATATCTGCCGCCACGCGGTTGCAGGGAACAACTCGCTAAATGAAATGATTCAGGAATTATTCAATCTGGATGTGTTAACGGAACTGGCACTATTGACTGGTGATGACGACCTGCTCTCGCGATCAACTCGCTGGAAAAATGCCGTAGCTGATTTCTCGGAAATCAGAAATGCTATGGAATGTCTTGGCGCTCCAGAATCTCTATTGCCAAAAGAAGATCATGGCTTACCCAAACTGTATCTGTTCGTGTGTGAAGGAGAAGAAATAGCCTTTACCGATACTGAAGTAACAGCATTACTCGTCTGCTGTTATCCATGGCTTGAAGTTGTAAAACAGTTTTCGGAGACGTATTCTCCGGTTCAGAAATATATCAAAGCCGTTGCCATGGCCTCAATTGAGGCAGAACACCGCAACAATTTCAAAGTCACCCATGATTTGAATGCAACAGCGGCAAGCATTGACAGCGAACAGGTAAGACTTCACGGCTGGATACCGCCAACGATTCAAATGACGGCTGAGCATATCGACTACTCCATGACCGTTCTCAAAGGCAGAACAACGGTCGCAAAAGGCGTGCGTCTCTCGTGGAATGTAAGGCGTGCTGCAGTAGTATATCTGACCAGGTTTGGCTTGGTCGGAGACTCGGGACAGAGGCCACACGAAAGAGTGTCATCCTGGGAATTGTTATTCAGTATCATCGATTACATCCGTCAGCTGGTTCCGTTCTTTGGACAAAGTCCCGGCAGCGTACCAGCCTGGTCAACGACCCGCTACTTCATAGATTCGTGCCAGTGTAATCAACATAATGCCAGTTGGTACACCATCGGAGAAACTACCACCTTCAGCCTGGTTGCAATCGGCTTGGGCGGAATCTGTGTCCATCGTCTGCCACCGATTGTTGTACCGCCGCCTGTTCTTGAACAGCAAGCCCAACTTGCGGTTGAAACCCCGGAACTACTGGATCAGATAGAAGTGACTGATGAAGTACCGGAGTTCGTACCGCGACTAGAGCTGTTACAGACTGAAATATTAAAATATGCCGCCTTGGGGAGGGCCGATCTTCCGCCTCAATTGGAACTGAATATCCAAGCCCTTGGCAAAGATGATTTACAACAACAAGAACAGTTTGCGGATTGAGACTATTTGATATCAGGAGGGAACAAAATGAGTGAAGAAACAGAGGTTGCAAACAGAGGAGCAGAAGCGGAACCCCAAACGGAAGAGGACAGGTACCGGCATTTTCTCACAACCCTGAACTGGCTGGAGAGACTGTTGCTTTTCATGTCCAAGACGGAACTGTATATCCTGCAGTTTTGTACCAGATCAACCAAGATGACTTTGACATCCGTCGGAGCAATGGTCTGTATCACAGGAATACTGGCGTTTTTCTCTTCATTGTTTGCTATCAAAAATAGCTTTTTTAAGGGTGAAACCTGGCAAACCACACCTCTAGCGGTGATTGTACCAGTGTTCGTGGCAATAATTTATGCAGGTGCAATTATGGCCTTTGACAGGGAGATCGTTTCCGCCACCGATAAAAAAGCGGCCTGTATACGGCTATTGTTTGCCGGTCTGATCGGATTCGTCATTGCCTATCCGATTGAACTGCAATTACAGCAGGGGAGAATAGGTGCCGAGTTGAAAGCCCTTGCTGAGGTCAGAAATAAGGATAAAACCGCCGATATAAAAAAACTTACAGCAGCTAACGATACATTGATTGAAGAGGCTCTGACTCCTCTGAAAAACAAGCAGGCTTCATTAACTAAATTAAGAGACCAGGAACAGAATAGTGCGGATTGGGAGTCAAAGCCGGATAACGGCCTTTGTCGTGGCAGATGTGCTGAACATAAAGCAAATGCGGAAGCCTACCAGAAACAGTTGGATGAAATTACGGTCAAGATTCAGGAAGAACGTAAGCGGGTTGAAAGTGACCGAAGCTATTTAAGTAATGTTGCTAGTGTAAAAGAAATTGAAGCGGCAAAAACAGTGGATGTTAACAGTTCCTTTGACCTTCTCTCCCAGACGGTAGCACTGCATAATATTTATAAAAGCCCAGATTATGGCAGCTCGGCAAAACTGATTGGCCTCTTTCTCAAAGCTTTCTTCATTTGTTTTGAGTTGATGCCGGTACTGATTAAAATGTTCATGCCATATACGGAATATCACGCTTATCTCGATGCCCGTATGCGACTCAATGTGAACAAGATTGTCGGTATTGCCAACCATCGCATGAGAGAGTTCAGGGATAACCCGGATAGAATCGAGCTGAGCAAGACCGAAATCAGTGACGCCATGGCGGAATTGATGGAGGACAGGGAGATTGATATCAACAAGCCTGAAGATCAAACGCATGCTTGATTAGGCGGGGAATAAATCATGGGAAAAATGAAAAGATGTAGCACCTGTGACACACTTAACCAGTTGAATCAAACTTCCTGTATCGAATGCGGTTCCTGTGACTTTGAGGAAGATTTTTCTGAAGCGAGTGAAACAGGCGAGGAACCAGCAACCGGTCAAGCAGCTTCAGAATCTTCTGAGCAAAGCCAACCACGGGGCAGATGCCCGATATGCAGTATGGAACTTGATTCGAATCTGCAATGCCCCCGTCATCCAAGAACCGGCTTTCGACTTGTCTGGGCCGAACTCGGCATATCGACTCAGGTGCCGGATAACAAGCCGCTGTTCGTGGGGCGAGTGCCTCCTGTTGATGATGATCTGGCGCAACGCCTTGAACGGGGTTTTCCCACCGTATCCCGTCTTCATGCTGAATTGACGGTGGGACAAGACGGGCACCTTTATCTGCGTGACATGGGGTCACGCAACGGTACCTGCATTGATAACCAGCCTGTGACGAATCCATTTGAGCGTCATCGGGTGCAAGCCGGCGCTGAATTGTCATTTTCAAGTAAATTACATGCAAAGGTCGATCAGGCCTGATGTCGCGGGAGGTAGCATGAGCGGTTCGAAATCAGGCGGTGTCGGAATTGGCGTAGTGGGAGTGCTTGGCGGTGCCGCTGCAGCTGGGGCAATCATAGTTGTAAGTGGTATTGCTTTGACCGTTTCTGCGGCTGTCCAGGCATACCAGGATGCACGGGAAAGGGTTCGTGCGCAGCGCGAGCGCGAACAGAATGAACTGCGCAGCGAATTAAACAGGAAGTTTGAAGAGTGGAAAAACAGTGCCGCCTTGAGCGAGCGACCGGTTCCATCAGAGCCGTCGGGCAGTGATCAACACGAATTTGAAAACATTGACATCCCCAATGCTCCGCTTGCACATGCCAATTTTCAGGAGAAGCTTAAAGGATTCATCAGGGAGGATGCAATTATTTCTGAACCTGCACCGGTTGGCCCCGGACAGCTGCAGAGTGATAGGAGAGCCGATCTTTTAAACAATATGGATGATTTTGTTAACAGTGTGACACTGTTCAGCGAGGATGAGGTCGTTTCAAGGATGAAACGATTGACTGAGGAAGCTGATTTGGACAGAGCCGTTGCCCAGGCTTTGGAAATTAGAGTGCTGGTAAGCCGTGAACATGAAACTGTTGCCAGAGAACAGGGAGAAGCCAGGAACATGCTGGGTGATCTCCCCCCTGATTTTCCAGATGGAGTGCGGGTGCTACTGCAAGATGTTGCAGATGGCAAGGGTCGCATGAACGATCAATTGAGAGGGATTGTCAGAGAAACGCACAAGGCCGTTGACGATGCCCGCAAAATAAAGGCTGCTGAAATTCTGCAAACCACGCTGGCCGGGATGGGGTATCAGGTTGAGTCGATTAAAGAAAGCCTATTTGTTGATGGCGGTGCCATTCATTTTAGAAACGATGCCTGGAACGACGGTTATTGCGTCAATTTAACGGTCAAGGATGAACGTATTTATTTTGACATGCAGCGGGATATTGAGTGTGGCAGGGCGCAGGACGAAGCCGTAGAACAGCAATGGAAGTCTGAGTTTTATAAAGTTCGTGATGCATTGGACAAAGCAGATATCAAAATAACGGATGTAAGAGTTCATGCTGAACCGGGAAAGTTCGCTGTGCCGCTGGTTGAAGATATCCCGATTGAAACGGCAGCCACCGAAGAGGGGCGCAAGAAGCGTAAAAAATCAATTAAAAAGGCTAACCATGCTGCAAGGGAGATCTGACAGATGATAACTATTGAAGAAATCATGAAAGATAGAATCACCCCCAGATGGGCCCGCGACGTCTACGGGACTCTGCCCAAATATTCCCAGTATATTTTCAGTGGCAACATTCGTGACTCATTTCTTGTCAAAGACAGAAACGAGCAGGGTGAAGAGCAGTACATCCCGACTGATATTTATGGTCTGCTCTGGAAGGTGCTGCAAGCACGAGGTTTTAAGCGTCTAGAAGTTTATGATCCGATTGATGGCTTGAGAATATACCCTGACAAGGAAAAAACAGCTCCTGTTGGCAAACCACCGGAAAAGTTTGCTGATGAGATCAGAGACAAGCTTGAATGTAATGAACGGATAGCGGTGGTGATAGATTTTGCCTCGCGGATTGAGCATGACAACAAGATCTTTTCCACCTGTGAAAAGCTGTCAACAACGTTGAAACTGAAATATTTGAAGGAGAAAAATGAACCCTATGCCTTCTATAATCCACTCATCTGGCTTTTCAATAGAGATGCTGATATTCCGCCATGGTTCGGGATTGACAACCACAAGATTTACCGCCGGGAAATACCAAAACCGGATTACGACCAGAGGCTGAAGCTGACAGAAGTCCAGTTGCCGGCTTTCAATAACGGCAATCCTGTTTCAGACAGCGAACGTCAGGTGTATTCCAAGCAGTTTGCCGATATGACGGATGGTTTTACTCTGTCGGAAATCATAGATGTCGGTCGTCTGGCAAAGACGAGAAGTGATATTGGGCTGACAGAAATAGATGATGTCGTGCGCAGTTATAAATCAGGAGACCCCAGTCTTGAGAATCCGTGGAAAAGCGGAGGATTGAGAAAGCGACTGAGCAAATCGGAAGAAGTGATAAACCAGGCAGTGCTTGGCCAGCCGTCAGCAGTTCGTCAGGCATTCGATATCCTCAAGCGCTCCATAATGGGGCTGACTGGAGCGCAAGCAAGCTCTTCCAATAATCGACCCCGAGGCGTTTTGTTTCTGGCCGGGCCGACCGGTGTCGGCAAGACCGAGCTGGCGAAATCATTGACTAGAGAATTGTTTGGCGACCAGGAAGCATACATTCGTTTTGATATGAGCGAGTTTTCCCAGGAGCATTCCGATGCCAGGCTGTTGGGGGCACCTCCCGGTTATGTGGGGTATGAAAGCGGGGGGGAGCTGACACGGGCAATTCGGCAGCGTCCTTTCAGTCTGATTCTGTTCGATGAGATTGAAAAAGCGAATGGAAAAATTCTGGATAAATTTCTCCAGATACTCGAAGACGGCAGAATTACTGACGGCAGGGGAGATACCGTCTACTTTTCCGAGAGCATCATCGTTTTTACCTCGAATATCGGCGTTTACAAAGATGTGTATAACGAGCGAGGCGACAAAGTTGACACCGTACCTATGGTAACCTGGGAAGACGATTACCAGAAGGTATTTGATACGATCAATAAAGGGGTCAAGGATCACTTTACCAATGCTTTGAGAAGGCCGGAGCTTCTCAACCGACTGGGTAACAACATCGTTATCTTCAATTTCATAAAACCGGACATTGCTGACAAGATTTTTGACATGATGCTTGCCAAGATTGAAGCCAGGATGCAGGACGAGCATACTGCCACCCTCATGATAGACGAAGAACCGAAGGCATTTCTACGGACGGAGTGCACCAAGGACTTGACCTTCGGCGGCCGGGGCATCGGGAATTCACTTGAAACAACCCTGATTAATCCATTGTCACGACGATTGTTTGAAGTTGACGAGCTCAAGAATAAGACTATTACGGTTACCGGTATCAAACGAATCAGCGAAACAGGGCCGGATTCCGAAGTGTTCGATGTTACCCTGAACGTTCAGGATAGTTGTGGCTGATACAATCCGCATAAGCAGGATGCACTATCCCGTTACGGTGCTTGGTCCCGGCAAGAGGATTGGGATCTGGCTGCAGGGGTGTAGTAATGGCTGCCTTGGTTGCCAGTCGAAGGATACCTGGTCTTCTGATTCAGGCCAGTTAATCACAATCAGTAGTCTGGTTGCCGAGTGCCGTCGCTTTGAATCCGGGGGTGTGGATGGAATAACCATATCTGGAGGAGAGCCGTTTGAACAGCCGGAGGCACTTGAATCAGTCCTTACAGAGTTGCGCACGTGGACTGACGGATTGGATTCACCGGTTGATTATCTCTGCTATTCAGGGAAGCCATATAGTGAGTTACACCAACAGTACCTTGAAATTCTCCGCCTGCTTGATGTAATTATCCCGGATCCGTTCATCGATGATCTACCGGGAAAACCCTTGTGTGGCTCAGGCAATCAACCGATCATCACATTGACTGAACTCGGTGCTGAGCGTTTTGCTGAATATGCTGGCGAATCTAATTGTCAGTATAAAAAGAGCATCCAATTTGTGGTTGAGAAAGATGGATCAGTAAGTTTTATCGGGATACCTGAGCGGGGTGATATGCAGAAGTTGGTAGAGCTTTGTAAGACTCAGGGGTTGTATCTGAAAAACGTTTCTTGGGAGTAATAAATTGTCAGGAGATACCATGTACATCGACACGCATCTGTTTCTCGTCAACGACGACCTTATTCCGAACATAACTCCTGTTCTCGACCCTACATTCCGGCCTAAGCAGGTTTATTTGATGAGTTCTGCCGCGACTCTTAATCATTCAAGCCGACTCAAAAAAATATTGATGAGCAATGGAGTCATTGCTCACGACTTGTTTGTAAATGACGCGTGGGATATTGAGCATATCCGTGACCGGGTGTTGGAGCTGATTTCTGACTTTGATGGAGAAATCATCGCCTTGAACGCAACTGGCGGATCGAAGCCCATGAGTTTAGCCGCGTACGAAGTCTTTAGGTCGTTTGATAAACCGATCTATTGTGTCCACCCGGAAACGGATAACGTTGTATGGATGCTCCCGCGAGACAGAAAGTCTTTTGACCTTGCCGACAGGATAAAGCTCCCCCTCTTTTTCACTGCCCATGACTTGCGGATTATTTCGAGTAAAAGTGGGGCTATTTCGCAGAAGCTGCGGGAGTTGACATCACTACTTGTCAGTAATACCGGAAAATATTCTCGCGTACTTTCCATATTGAATTATTTTGCATCTGAGAGTGAAGGGACTTTGCTGTCGCCTGTTCAAAGGGATGAACATTTGAGAGATCAGGATCTCCAGGAGACGATAAAGCGTCTTGCCGATTTAGGCCTTTTGTCCGTGGATTCAAAGTTCAGGTTGCGTTTTATGAGTGAGGAGGCGCGTTTCTTTGTTAATGGAGGTTGGTTGGAGGAACACGTGTTCAGTGTCCTTGCCGGGTTATCGTCAATCCAGGATCTGGCGAGAAATGTCGATTTTGTGTGGGATGAAAAAGAGAGCCCCGTCAAGAACGAGATAGATGCGGTGTTTCTGGCTGATAACAGGCTTTATCTTATTGAGTGCAAGACGAAGAATTTTGAATGTAAGCAATCAGATGCTGATGAGGTGCTTTATAAACTGGACACATTGAGGGATTACTTAGGCGGCAAGGAAGCTCGCGCCATGTTTGTTAGTTACAACCGTATTCCGGCCATACATAAGAAGCGTGCGGAAGAGTTGGGGATAGTGGTTTGTGAAGGTAACTGTATCAAGAATATTTCTAATGAGTTTGCGGAGTGGGTGCGTAAGCGATAATACGATTCTGATTGCGAACGGGGGCATGTATGAGTTCCATCGATTACAGAAAATATGTATTTTTTCTTGGTGGCCACGATGCTGAGATGTGCGAGATCAAATCGATACTTCAACAAAAAGGTTGTCAGACTTACGACAAAGACCTCGCATGGGATACTGCCAAACTATCAGCTTACCTGTCAGAACTGCAAAGTCTTCCTCTGGATTCAATTCCGGTATTCATAGAATTGAACCTGGATGTAGCTTATCCACAGAACTCAATAATTATCGATCACCACGGAGAAAAAGCCGGTATCGACAAGAAAACATCACTCGAAAAGGTGGCCGAAAGGCTTGAGATTGATCTGAATGGAGACCAGCTCCTTATAAGTGCCAATGACCGTGGGCATATTCGCGGAATGATACGATCTGGTGCATCGCGTCAGCAAATCGAAGATATTCGCATGAAGGATAAAATCGCTCAGAAGATTACGTTGGAGGACGAACAGCTCGCTGAGGAAGCAGTGCGGGATTTGAGTGAACCTCTGCCGGGAGTTGCCTGGATAGAATCAAAAACAAAAAAGACGGCGCCGATCATTGATCGGATATTCGGGCGATACAATATCATCGTCATTATGCTGCCGGAAAACGGAATGACAGTTTCTGGTCCTGGCGCACTCATCAAATGGCTCTATGGCTCCTATTGTGAAAAAAAGAAAACGTCTCAATTCTGGCAGGGGGGAGAACTCCCCGAATACGGTTTCTTCGGGGCAACAGAGAGTTTAGCTAAAAATGAGCTTTTGATAGAGATCAGAAAATATGCGGTGCCTGTATCTCAACATATTTTTCTCTTTCCGTTTATTGCCTCTTCATATGATAAAAAACCAGTAATACTGGGAGAGCTGTTTGATGAATTGCTTGCCAATAATGATTGGGGTAAACCGGAACCATTTAAACTGTTTGATTGTGGTCTAAATGGTTCGAACCAATCCAAATCACTTAACCCTTCAGGAGAGTGTTGTCTCAATTACGATGAGTATTCATATTTTCACGAATTTGTTCGCAAGGTGCTCTTTACATTTCACTCCTATTCTTCAGGTGAGTCTTTTATAAAAGATACAGACGCAATTTCCTGTTTTTTTAAATATAAACTGAATGGGCCATCGACTTTTAAGATCGATATTATCAGAGGATCTGATGAGGAAGGTAATCTAAATCATCATTTTCCGTATCGTTTGGCTATAAGAGGTATTACCCTACGCCTTTTTAAAACCGGTGTCGCAATAATTGGTTTTGATCTGCACAATTACTGCTACCAACAATTTGAAGATATCCAGCGAATTAACGATTATGGTCGGAGAGTCTACCCTCAATTCATGGGTGATCCTTTCCTTATGGCACCTAAGGGTAATTTTCTCGCAGACTCCATAACGCTTGATATAAAGGGACGTGCTACAGTCAAGGAAGAATTCAAGTTTGAATCATATCGGATTGAAGATAACGAGAAAGGGCGACTTAATGTTGGCAAACAGATCACGGATCTTCTCGGTGATAAATTTTGTCAAGTGTTCTATGTGAAACCGATCATAGATGACCGGATGTTTACCCTCTGCTGGTACATGAACGATGATTTGGTTGGCAGAATGACCAAAGAAGCGCCCATGGCCAATAGATACTCACGGAGACGGGGTGCAGTAAGTATAGAGGCTGATAAGAGGTATCCTTTTGAGACTGCGGAAGAGTGGTATCGTTATGTCTTCATCGACGGGAAAGGGTGTACCTGTCCGGATAAACGGACAAGAGGTGGACTGATTGCTGCCACAACGTATCGTCGCTGGGCATCATGTGGCACACTTTATGGTATCAGCCGTTACAGCTTGATGTGTTTGTGTGGTTCCGGAGCCCCCCCGTACATTCGAGAACATATGCGACGCCATTATCGGCAGATGGCAGAACTCCTATTGGCGCAACGGGCATCCATGATCGTCTTTTCCAATCGGATCAGTGATCTGAGTGGAGAAATTGATGACCTTGATATTAATGATCGCAAGGGGTTGAAAGGTATTTCGAGAGATATCCGCAAGCTGCACGGCGACTATATAGGTTTTGTCAATCGCCTCTGGTTCGATGTAGTGACGCCTCAGGAGCAGGGCACTGAGATGTATGACATCGCTATGAAAAATATGCGCCTGAAGGAGCAAATGCAGGAATTGAAGGCCGAGATAAAAGAGCTATATGAGTTCATTGAGATGCAGGAGACAAATTCGATGAACCAGACAATGTTGTCTCTTACAAAAGTTGCTTCTATTGGTATACCGGTGTCAGTAGTATTAGCATTTTGGGGGATCAGCGATAGTTTTGTAAAACTATTTGCTTGGCGCTCTTATTCAGGTTGGTCGGCATTTTTAGTTTCGCTAGCCGGTGCATTTTTTTTAGGAATAGGAATTTATTATAAAGCTACAAAGGGGGGAAAGAATGAGTGAAGAAGCAATGGCCTATCTTCTCAGAGTTGAAGCAGTAAACCTATGCAACTTCGTATATGACACCAACAAAATTCAGCCAATGCGCGGTGGTGGATTTCTGTTGTTGGACAGTGTGCAGAAGCTGGCAGAGGAAGATTCAAATAAGTCCAAACCGAGCTTTTCCGGGGTGTCACTCGAAAAAATTACCACCGGCGCAAGTATCGGTCTTTTCAGCTTCAATGCCAGTCATGATGATGCTCAGAAGGTTGCTGATGCTGTACTTGAAAATCTGAACAAGGCAACCCAAAACCACGCAACATTTGTTATCGATTGGGTTCCGTCAGGCGGGAACGAAACATTTAAAGAAGATCTTGCTTTGCTGGAAGCCAAGAATCGTTGGCGACAGTATCAACAACCCACGTTGGTTATCCCCATGCCAAATCAATCACTAGCGGAATGTGAAATTGACGGCGTACGACCCGCCGGTTCAAATAAACTTAAATCCTCGGAATCCGTTTATTTCAGGACTGTTGAAGGAAGCAAACTTCGCCAGAGAATATACAATCGTATTCTCAAGCCGGACAACTGCGATCATGAATTCACAGATGATCTCCATGAATTGTCCAGCGATAAAACGAAGGAAAATTTGAACGACAAGATCGCGTTTATCTACCTCGACGGCAATAAATTTGGGAAGATAAAAAGTTTGAAATGCTCCACAGCATCTCAATTGACTGATTTTTCAAATCTAGTGGAATCGGTACGTCGCACCTTTCTCGGCAGTCTGTTATCTCAAACAGCCTCAGATTCTGATTTCAAAACAAATGATCGAATCCGCCTCGAAACTCTTCTCTGGGGAGGGGATGAGCTTGAGATAATCGTTCCGGCCTGGAAAGGGTGGCAGGTATTACAGGAGCTTTATAAGCATCTTGGCACTGCCTCATTCGATGGTATTGATTTGACCCATGCCGGAGGTGTCGTCTTTTGCAATTGTAAAGCGCCTATTCTTCAGGTGCGTGCTATGGCTCACGCTCTTGCCGAAATAGTTAAGGACGCAGTGGCGTTCAAAGATGATTTCGAAAACATAGAGAATATTTCACATGATAAACATAATGCATTTCACGCATTAGTGCTGGAGTCGTTTGACACTATTAGTACCGATGTTACTACGTTTGCCGATTCATGGTATGGCAAGGGTACGTTTGACTTGTTACGGATAACTCCTGAAAAAATGATCACAATTGAAAATGCAATCAAAACCATGAAGGAGAAACAATTTCCCCGGAACAAAATCTTTGACATTGTGAAGGCTGCAAAGTCAGGACTTGATGTGAAGACTTGTTTGGATCGTGCTCTTGACGGTCTTGAAGGACAGGATGAAATCAGGGAGAAGATTGACCTCTGTTGCTGTGGTGAGAATAAACGCTGGTTTCTGATTTCAGAGTTTTGGGATTATGTGGGGAGGAATGCATGAGCATACAACAAACACTGACAATCAAGCTTGGAATTGCCGGACCCTTTATCTGCGGAGCGATAGCACCGGCTTCATGGGGGCTTGATGCCTCGTTTGACCGGAATTATGAAGGAAAACCCTACATAGACCGTAGCCACATCAAGGGCAAACTTCGTGAATCGTTTGTTGAACTGGATACACCTGACCACCTGATATTTGACTGGTTGGGCAAAGGGGGAGAGCTTGAGAATGGCCGTCTTTTCTTTTCCGACTTTTTTCTTGAAGATGCAGCGCTTGAAAGAACATTAACCAACACGATTGCTAATACAAAACAAACACGCATTAGGATGAACGATAAGGGCGTTGTTGATCCAACGGCCATGCTTGTTATGGAAAATGCCTTCCCGGGTGGTGCAGGGAAAATATACTCTTGGCAGGGAATTGTCACATTTGTTGCCAAAGATACAATAGAGGCTGAAAAAATCCGGAATGAACTGCTTCTCGGATTCAAATGGATCAACGCACTTGGGGCAGAAAAAGGGGTTGGATTTGGGCGTCTTGTTTCGGCGGAGTACTCTAAAATCAAGGATGTGACGATAAATTTGCCAGGCAGTTATCCACTGCCACAACAGCCAGTCAGCCGATTCGGTTTGATTGTTAAAACAAACGATCCGCTCCTTCTTGGCGATGTAAAGATCAAAGCCAACTATCAGGAATCGCGGGATTATATTTATGGCAGCGCCATCAAGGGGGCACTTGCTCAGGCAATAAATACTGCACTTGGTGTGGCCAGACCAGCCGCAACTGCGATTGATTCCGTAAATAGAGCGGCAGTGGCAGCTTTTCCAAAACTCACGCAATATTTTTCCAGAATCAGATTCACCCACGCATTCCCCTCGATTGATGAAACAACTCGGCCAACAATCATCCCATTCTCTGCCGTTAGGGCGGATAACGAGCATTATGATGTTGCGAATCTGACAGATCCGCAGCCAATCAAAGGCAAGTCCCCTATATTTCAAACTGACTGGAAAGCTGGCGATTATCCTTCTGATTTTGGGTGGGCATCAGCTATGAAGTTTGCCAAAACCCGTACAGCCATTGATCCGGTCTTGCGTCGGGCAGATGATGGCAATATGTTTACCTATCAGTATGTTTGCCCTAGGGATGAGGGGGGAGAGCCGATTGTCTGGCTTGGTGAAATAGTGTTGGATGCTGTTGACAAAGCAGACCAGCCAGCACTTCAGAGTGAGCTTTCTGTTGCCCTTCCAATGCTTACTCGTCTGGGCAAGCGGGCTTCACTGGTTGAAGTAGAAATGCAGCCCGTGCCCCCAAAATACAATCAACAGGAGGCTGACCTGCTGGATGGTCAAGAAGTTGCTATCGTCTCATTACAGACTGATGCAATCATACTTGATCCCGACCTTATGCGAGCTAAACCGACAGAGTTGCAAAGTCTTTATCAAGCATATTGGCTCGACGTTTCAGACGGTAGTCTGAAACTGGAGAGGTTTTTTGCCAGCCAGAAGATGCTCGGCGGATATCTATATCGTCGCAAACATGACAATAAACCTTATTTTCCGTTTGTTCTCACTCAGGCAGGTTCTGTTTTTGTCCTCAAAGCGAATGACTCAGGTAAGGCACGCGATTATTTGAAAAAGATTCGCTCACAAGGGCTTGATCTGCAAGAATGGGTAGCAAACCGCTACGGTCAACCGGGTGAAACACTTTGGGTGCGCTGTCCATTTGTGCCTGAAAATGGTTTTGGTGAGGTTCGAATCAACCTGGAATGGCAAAATAAACATGCTGTGCCAAAGAGGGAGGTGGCTGGAAATGAGTGATATTCTCAAAGGCGGAACATTCGTGAACCGCTACCTTATAACTGCACGTCTAACGGCCGAATCAGCATTTCATATCGGCGACGGCGAGAGAGACCCCAGAACAGACAGCAATGGTACAAGCATAAAGGTGAGTACTGTTGTCACTGATGGCAGTGGCAAGCCCTATCTACCGGGCAGCAGTATTCGTGGGAGCATCAGGGAGTGGTTGAAGAAACATTTTCAACAGATGGACGAGAATCTTGTCACCAAAGATGTTGTTGAAAAGCTCAAGAACATCAAGAATGAATCGGATGAGAAGGTTCGTGATGAGAAAATGCGTCAGTGCATAAGTACTACATCATCAACCTTCGAAAAACTATTCGGTTCTCAGCACAATGAAGGAAAAGTTGAGGTTTGGGATGCGTATTTTTGCGGGAAACAGCCAACTACTCCAAGTAACACTTTTCTGAGCGGATGGAGGCAGGATCGAATTACCTATGTGGCAAAATCAGTCGCCATAGACCCGGCGACAGGGACGGCGGAAGAAAACAAACTCTATAACTTTGAGTTAGTGCCCGAAGGTACCGAGTTTCAATTAAACCTGTCTGCACAAAATTTAACCGATGTTGAGGCAGGACTTTTACTAAAGCTGCTGGATGCGTTCAATGATGAGTTTGACCGTATTGCTCTTGGATCAATGAGCAAGCGCGGGTTTGGACTTTTCAATCTCGACCAGGTTGAGGTGTATAACGTTAAGGCCGGAGAACAGTTAAAAGAATGGAAAGGACTTGCCAAACAGGGTGCTGACGCTGGTTCTTTCGGTATCCGTAAGCCTGAGTTCAAGATGCCGGACAGTGGCAATTCGCTCAAGATTGCGGCAACTGAGATATTTCAACCCAAAACAGCATCTTTATTGCAGGAAAAATGGACTGTAACACTTGAAACACCTTTGGTTGTAAGAAGTGGGGGGAAATTCGGTTGGGTGAATGCGCCTCACTCTAAAACACGGAATAAAGACATGCAATTCAGATGGGGAATGCCAAAGGGTACTTTAGAAGAAATTAGCGATCTTAATTTCAGCATCAAAATTGAAGACAAAGAGGCCAAACCCTACTATCACGTACCTTCTTCAAGCATTCGGGGATCTCTCAGGGATTGGACAATAACCAACTTGCTGCCACGCGATTATTGGAATGTCGAAGAGTATATAAAAACACTATTGACCCCCCTTCATTCGGTTCCTAATCTTGATGATATACTCGACCTTTTTGGCTCTGCCATTGACGGCAAAACAGAAGCGGTAAGCAAGTTTTACACAAAAGCCGGACGCCTAACCATTGTTGCCAAAGCCTTTACCCATGGCGAAACAGAGCCTGTGATGGCGGGTACCTGGGCAAAGATAGGAAACAATTATGGCCCGCATAATGCCAAACGGCACATAAAACCACGTAACCCTTTAGACAGAATTACCCATTCGGCAAAGCTCAAAGGGTTACATAATTTCCTTGAATTTTCTGTAGGACAGAGCTTCACAATAACTTTTGCCATCAAAGACCCAACTCCTTTTGACGAGGAACTTCTTAAAGCTTGGAAGCGCGAAATTAAGGACGGTATGATCAGGTTCGGAGGTCTTACCGGAATTGGTCGTGGTCGTATCAGTATTGCTGAGAATCCAGTACAGGAGGGCACTTCTAATGTCGCACAATCCCAACCCATTTGATTTTGTACATTTCGGTACAAACGCCACCACAGTCAGCAAACAAGAGTTTGATTCTTTAGACGAACGATGGAGCGGATATCTTACCGTTCAGCTAAAAACTTTAACTCCGTTGCATATTGTTGGAGCTCAGGATAGAAGCGGTACAAGGATTTCTTCAAACAAGTTTTATCGTCAGGTTGGAGTCCCAACTATACCCGGTTCCTCCATCAAAGGGATGCTCCGCTCCTTTGTTGAGGCGATTACCTGCGGCTGGCTCTCCCAAGTAAATGATGAGTATCTAAAAATAAATGGCAGAGCGGATCCCAAAAATGGCCGACATATAGGGTTCCGATTGTTTGATAAATACGAAGATCCTTTGAAGCGAGCTGACCGCCCTGCTGTAAGTCCAAAGGTAAATCCAGATTTTAAGCCTGGTTCGATAATTGAAAAAATGGATGTTGCTTCGTGGCTCTTTGGATTCGTAGAAATAGATAAAAACAATCCAAACCCGTCTGCAGTACGCGGAAAGGTCATGATAGAAGATGTAATATGTACAGAAAAAATGCTTTCAGATAAACAAAACAGCCATCACATGCCTGATATTGAAGGCGCGCCATTTATGGGAGGAGGCAAGCCCAGTGCATCAAGCTGGTGGTACTTTTCGCCACACGAGGTAAGACTTAGGGTTGCTGGTAATAACCGAGTAGCTGAATTTGTTGGTGGAACGTTGAGAGGTCGCAAGTTTTACTATCATCAGGAACCTGCCCGCTGCATTGCGTGGTACGATGCTAACTGGAGAACCATGAACGCCACACTAAATAACGGTAATATTGTGCAACCTTCTTACTATACCTATCCGGTTGAATGTCTTTCAAAAGATACTGCTATCAGTTTTCGTATTGATGTTCGGGATCTCCCTACCAAGTTTTTGGCACTTCTCTGTCTCTGTCTTGAGCCGGGCCAAGTTATTCGGCACAAGCTAGGCTATGGCAAGGCATATGGTTATGGTTCGATAGAAATGAATATACAGGGAGCAATGTTGCGCCCCTCATCTGCATGTTCGTTGACTGAAGCACTTTCAGATAAACTAGCTATGGTCAAGGGGTTCACTGCCAAGGCTTGGCAGAATAATCACCTGAATGAAATTGGATTAGACACAATAGTAAGCCGTCCTGCCCTAAATAAACTTGCCCAGATTTTGGGATGGAACAGTGGAGATGGAATTGTATTTACCTATCCACCATTCAATCACCACTCCAACAGACAATTCACCTTTGGATACCCTATTCCTTTCGCTGAAGCTGTTAAGGCAGCAAAACAAGTAAGAGGTATAGTGTCTAATGGTGATTCAATAGCCGTCAGAATTAAAGAAGATGGGAAATGGGTTTACAAAT
>Ga0172380_10003106_pt1 | contig 23678 bp, 17 predicted proteins | sample Leawe162metaG_FD_119747 | JGI IMG/M metagenome (GOLD analysis project Ga0172380, IMG submission 119747) | Leachate microbial communities from a municipal landfill in Southern Ontario, Canada - Leachate well 162 metaG | ecosystem: Engineered > Solid waste > Landfill > Unclassified | place...
GAAGTAAATTCACCAGCAGGTTACTTGATACCAAAATCTGATATGAAACTCTACGAATGGATGCGAAGGCATAGTATCGAATATACTTCCGCAGATAATGCAAAAATTGATTTAAGAAAAATTACTTATTATGAAATTAAGGGACCCCTAAAGAAAACTTTGGAAGAAATAGAAATTACTATACCCGACTTAGAAGAGAAACCATCTATGAATATTGAGCTAACTAATTACTATTATTTACCTATAAAGCAATTACATAACAAAATGCTGCCATTGGCATTAGAACCCCAATCGCAATTGGGGCTAAGCAATTACCAAGATTTTAATTATCTGAAAAAGGGAAATAAATTTTCGATACTTCGAGTAAATAAATAAACCGGACTACGAAACCGAATAATTAAATATGGTCGTCATCAAATGAATCTTCGTCATCGAAAAGGCTATCGTCTATAAAATCGATATCCTCATCATCAAATTCATCCGGTTCTTCAACTGAGGGAGCATCATCTTCATCGCTTTTGGATTTTGGCGTCTCTTCACTATCATTTACCAAAGTTTCTTGCTCGAAATAGCTGCTTCGTGTGTAATTGCTGTCAAGTTTATCTAAAACGAGACCTACTAATTCATTTACAAGTGCGGCTTTCATTGTTTTTTCAGTTGTATTGGTTAGTTCTTCTTCGTTCTCCATGAATGCATCAGTTTCTTCATAAAGTTTTACTAACGCTTTTTTATCAAGCTTTGATAAATTGGAAGCAATGATCGACTCAATTTCTTTCATTACTTCTTGGTCCCAAGTACCCTCATCTTCCATTTGAGCTTGAAGGGATGCCCAAATTGTTATTTTCTTCTGTCCTGGTGCGGATTGTTTTTTCAGTATTGCAACAATATCAGCGACAGTCTTTTTTAACGGCATAACTACTAAATCTCCATTCTTTATCTTTTATATCAACTAAATTAAAAAATTTTTTGTAAAACAAAAGTTAAATATTTTTCCTATACTCCTCAATTATTCTTTTGGAGTTCTACTCATAACAAATTTTAGAGTGCCTCCATTGATAATATCAGTATGATTAATGGAGTAATTATCGATTATTTTTCCGTTTAATTCAACAGATTGAATAAAAATATTTTCTTTTGATTTTCTTTCTGCAATAATAGTAAAAATATTTCCATTTGGAATAGTGATTTCTGCTTTTTCAAATTGAGGAGTTCCAATACTATAGAGCTGATTAGCAGGATTGACCGGATAAAATCCAAGTGCCGAAAATACATACCAAGCAGACATCTGTCCACAATCTTCATTACCTGAAAGTCCATCTGGTTTATCAAAGTAAAGGGATGTTATAATTTTATTAATAATTGCTTGCGTTTTTGCAGGAGCACCTGCGTAATTATAAAGATAGGCAATGTGGTGACTTGGTTCATTGCCATGTGCATACTGCCCTATTAAACCCGAAATATCTGATGAAGCATTCTCTCCATCTATTTTTGAGTCGATGGAAAAGAGGGAATCTAATTTTGTTACAAATTCTTTTGCACCACCCATTAAATTGATAAGTCCGGGAATATCATGCGGAGCAAACCAGCTGTATTGCCATGAATTGCCTTCAGTAAAAACATCATCACGGTGATTGGAATAACGTGGATTAAATGGTACTTTCCATTTTCCATCTGAATCTTTGCCACGCATAAACCGTAGTGATGAATCGAAAAAGTTTTTATAATTATTGGAGCGACTTATAAAATATTCATAATCTTCATTTTTGTTGAGCTGTTTTGCTATTTGTGCGATACACCAATCATCATAGGCGTATTCTAAACCTTTCGAGACCGACTCGTTTTCCTTATCGGATGGGATATATCCGAGTTCTTTCCAATATTTTAAACCGAGCTTATTTTGCATAGCGCTATTTTTCATTGCTTCATAAGCGAGATTAATATCGAAACCATCGAATCCTTTTAAAATTGCATCTGTTATTATAGGTATTGCATGATAGCCAATCATAGTGCCTGTTTCGTTGCCCATAAGTTCCCATACGGGAAGGAGTCCGGTTTCTTTATAATGCCCAAGCATTGAATTAATAAAGTCATTTATTTTATCCGATTCAATTAGTGTAAATAGCGGATGAGCGGCACGAAATGTATCCCAGAGTGAAAAAATTGTGTATCGTTTATATCTATTTGTGTTCTGAATAGTGCTATCGGGAGATTTATAATTACCATCTATATCGCTATAAAGTGAAGGAGCAATAAGTGAATGATATAGAGCTGTATAAAAAGTACGTTTTGAGGATTCATCGTTTGTTGTAATTTTTATTTTTTGGAGTTCTTTTTCCCATAGACCATTTGCATATTTATGGGTGTCTTCAAAATTCCAACCGAATTTATCGGTATCTAAATTTTTCTTAGCACCTTCGATACTTGCGGAAGATATTGCTGTTTTTATAAGTATCGTTTCATTGGCAGTGGTATTATATTGTAAGAAGAGACGGAGCTTTTTACCAAAAACTTCCTTGACTTGAATATATGCAGGTGTTTTATTAATTCTTGATGTAACACTTCCATTTGCCGAATTTAATTCCGCCACAGAGGTGCTGTCGCCAGGTGATTTGGTACTTTTCCCACCTTCCAATTTAATAATATTCTCTTTTTTGCTATTGGAATGTAAAGTCAATTCCTCTTCAGTGGATAAAATAAATGAAGAGAATGGTTTTGAAAAATGAGTGGTGAAATAAACTTTTTGATCAGTCGCCCAACCTTTAGAAAATCTATAACCGGAAATTGTTGAATCATTTTCTATTTTGATATATGTATCAATTGGACTATCCCAATTAATTGCGAATCCTAGATCTAACAAAATATATGCGCTCTTTGATTGAGGAAAAATATATTTCTGAATCCCCGTCCTTTCGGTGGCGGTGAGCTCTACTTTTATTCCTGAGTCTTCTAACTCAACAGAATAATAACCTGCGGAAGCACTCTCGTTTTTATGAGTAAATTTTGATTGAACTTTTTTTGGAATAGAGGAGGGGGATAATTCCTTATCAGTAATAAAAGGAATAAAAGAGATATCGCAAAGATCGCCGATTCCAGTTCCGCTAAGATGTGTATGTGAAAATCCGGCGATAAGAGAATCTGAATAATTGTAACCAGAGCACCAATCCCAACCGCTTCTTCCATTATCAGGGCTGAGCTGTATCATTCCGAATGGTGTAACGGCACCGGGGAATGTATGCCCATGTGCTGCCGTGCCGATAAATGGATCGATATACTGTGTGAGATGTAGATCAGCAAGAGTGGAAACTACTTTTTTAACTTTCTGAGATTTGTCAATCTCAAAATCGGATGACTTTTGCCCCGAAAGATAGCGGTTGTTAGTTCTCTCATGCGAGACAACTTGTCCGTAGAGAGCTCCTATCAAACATACATCCCAGAAAAGAAATATTATAATAAAAACATTTTTCATAATTATTAACCCTTTAAAAGTTCGGGATAGTTTTGATGAATATTTATAATTAATTCTCCGAACAGTGTATTAGCCCAAGCGAACCATGAACGTGAAAATTTTTCGGGATTATCTTTATTAAAGGATTCGTGCATAAATCCGGTATTGGCGTGTGTTGTTTTAAGTGTGTGGAGACATTTTTTAATTTCATCTTTATCATCGGATGTAAGTGCTTGCATAATAATAGAGAGGTGCCAAATTTGATTAACACCTGCATGAGGACCGCCGATTCCTTCTCCTGCAATCCCTTTGAAAAAATAAGGATTCGACTGACTCAGTAAAAATTTACGTGTGGTTTTATAAAGAAAATTTTCTTTTTCTATTGCATCGAGATAAGGTAGTGAAAGCAAACTTGGTATATTAGCATCATCCATAAAAAGTTTATTGCCATATCCATCAACTTCATAAGAAATCATTTTGCCAAAATCGAGATGCTCTGAGATAGCAAATTTATTTAATGCATTTTCCACTTCATCGGCGAGAGAATTACATTCATCGGCAAATGCGCTGTCATGCTTGACGTTCAATAATATTTCCGAAAGTTGGCGCAATGAAACGACTGCAAAATAATTCGATGGAATAAGGAAAGAGAACATTGTGGCATCATCGGAAGGACGAAAGATAGAAACAATTAAACCAACTGGTACGATTGGATTACCGTAGCCGCCTCCCGCAACTGTATCGGATTGCCAACCCGTTACTCTTTGAAATTTATATGGCGATTTTTGATTACCATCTTTTCTTTGTTGCTCTTTGAAAGTTTTTAATACTAATTTCATTGCTTTATACCAGTCATCGGAAAAGACTAATTCGTCTCCGGTAGTTTTCCAATAATTATAAGATAAACGAATTGGATAGCAAAGAGAATCGATTTCCCATTTGCGTTCGTGAAGTTCGGGTTTCATATCCGTAAGGTCGCTCATCCATTCCGATTGACCCTGTCCATCATTAAAAGCGTTTGCGTAGGGATCGATTAATATGCATTTAACTTGTCTATTTATTACGCCGGCAATAAGGTCTTTTAGTTTTTCGTCCTTTTTCGTTAAGGGAAGATATGGAAAAACTTGAGCTGTGGAATCGCGAAGCCACATTGCATTTATATCGCCTGTAATTACGAATGTATCGGGTTTGCTATCGAGATACTTAAAAGTAACGGTAGTATCGAGAGTATTCGGAAAGCAATTTTCAAACATCCAAGCAAGTTCTTCATCGGTGATATCTTTTTTTATTTCAGAAATTTTTGCTTCAACTGCTTCGCTTGTAAATTTCCTTTCCGAAATAGGGGGACGCTGACTAACGAAATTAGAAAATTGAGGAAGATGTGTAGTGGATGTTTGAAGACCGAAGGAGTTATCTCTCAAACCATTTGCTAATGCGTTGCTTGATAAAGCAAGACCCGCTGCAGCGAGCCCACCCGTTTTAATAAAATCTCTTCTCGATGGCATAAAATATCCTAAATATTTATTGGGTAGAATAGTAATAAAGAAAATTACACATTCTAAACAACTAAGGGAAATCTTTTGTTAGAAAGCACGCACGAGAGTCTATTTCTGTATGTCTTGCATATTTGCAATCAACAAAGATCTCAGAAAGATGCATCACTAATTTCCACCTGACCGCTTGGACTTGATTATGGTATTACAAGTAAACCATTAGCATCATCTCCCCCGACCGAATGATACATTTTTCTCTATGCCTTCATTCCTGCCCCTTCACTTACACTTAATAATATCACTAATATTATACATGAATAATATTGATTAATTGAGTAAATTAATTAGTTAGAAAAAAATGCCCCCGTAGCTCAGTGGATAGAGCATTGGTCTCCGAAGCCATGCGCGCAGGTTCGATTCCCGCCGGGGGTACTTAATTGAATGTGTAACATTAGGATATAATGAGTCTCGAAATACATTTAATCTAGTAACTGACCATATCTATAAAAAATAAAAACTAATCCTAAATAAAAAAGAACAATCCTCTCAATATCATTAATAGAAAAATAATTGAATAAATAATTTTTTTTAGACTTGATAATTAATGGACATCCGTTTATTTTATTTTCGTGTATGCTAACATAAATTCTCAGGACTACAATGATTAAGAAATTCCTATTAATTACATTTCTTTTTGCGAGTGTAGTATTCTCTCAAGTGAATAAGACAAATACCAATAGAAAATACTCTAAAGAGACGCAAAAAGACAATATTATTCAAATTAAAAATTCAACAAATCAAAGCAATCCATTCGGTGCGCATTACATATCAGAAAACAAAGTTCCCCAAAAAACCAAACGTATTTTCTCTGAGAGAAAGAAACGAGTAAAAGGAAAAGTGAAGTATGATTCGCCTGATAAGTTTGCAGAACTTCATCGCCTTTTACGTACACCTGAAGGAAAGGATTTGCCTGATTATCCTGCAAATTATGTGTTTAGAGAACTTGAAATTGCAAATAGTATAAGTAGTCTTAAAAAAGCATCGTCGCTCGAATTTATCGAGAGAGGACCTGGGAACGTAAGTGGTCGGACAAGGGGAATTGTAATAGATATAGCTGATCCAACACATAGCACCTGGTTCGCTGGTTCGGTAAGTGGAGGTATCTGGAAGACTACGAACAAAGGTCAAAATTGGATTAATAAATCACCTAATTTGTTGAATCTTGCCACTACTGTATTAATGCAATCAAAATCTGATGCTAATATTATCTATTGCGGTACTGGTGAAGGTTTTTTTAATCTTGATGGTGTAAATGGTGCGGGAATATTTAAGTCCAACGATCATGGCGAAACTTGGAATCAATTAATATCCACAGTCGACTTGAAATTTGGAAATATTAATCGAATAATTGTAAATCCAACAAATCCCGATATTTTGCTTGCTTGTACAAATCCGCATTCATATAATTCTACTGATTCAAGTCCCGCCAGTATTTATCGTTCAGTCAATGGGGGAGTATCATGGATAAGGACTTTCAGTAAAGGGGAATCTAGAATTCAAGATCTCCAATATGATCCTTCTAACTTCTTAATTCAGTATTGTGCAGTAGAAATGGATGGGGTTTATAAATCGATAGATGGAGGATTGAACTGGACGAAAACATCATTAACTGCAAAAGATGAAGCCGGCAATGGATTTGATATTTTTGGAAGAATAGAGATTGCTGTTTCTCCATCAAATCCGAATTATATTTATGCTAGTGCAGAAGGTTATACAGGTTCTTCTTTATTCATATCTGAAAATAAGGGAGAGGATTGGTTTACTGTTATTTCAGAAGATGGGGAAGAATATAATTGGCTTGAAGACCAAGGTTGGTATGATAATGCAATTGCAGTGCATCCATATGATGAAAAAATTGTTTTCTTCGCAGGTGTAGATATATGGAAAGCAGAAATTAAAGATATTGAGAAGACGGATACTACTCGATATGCACAATTTTTCAATATAACAGATGGATATAATCAATATGGAAAACCATATGTGCATGTAGATCACCATAGTATTTATTTAATTCCAATTACAACACAAAACCCAAAAACATTTTGGATAGTGAATGGTAATGATGGAGGTGTTGCATATTCCCCAAATGAAGGGACTAATTGGTATGGAAATTCTACAAGCACTAATGGAAAAAATGGAGGATATAATACAACTCAGTTTTATGGTGTTGATAAAATGCCTGGAATTGATCAATATATTGGTGGTACTCAAGATAATGGAACTTGGTTTTCTCCTTCAAATTCATCAATTAATAAAACAACAAGTTATCGTGAGGTAATTGGAGGAGATGGTTTTGAAGTAGTTATTAATTATCAAGATCCTTTAAAAATAATTGGTAGTAGTCAAAATAACCAATTTTCCAAAAGTATTGATGGAGGAAACACATTTCAATATTCTCCAAGTGGACTATTAGATGTAGGTGCAGGTGCCGGAGGATTTCTTTCGCAAATTGCTAATTCTAAAACAGACCCCGATATAATTATGACAACCGGAATTAGTGGTGCATGGCGATCTGAAACTTTTGGTGATTCATGGTCTAAAAGTATAATGAAACCAGAAAATGATTGGAAATTCCGATATACTTATACTCCTATTGAAATTAGTATTGCAAATCCACGAATTGTATGGGCAGGAGCGTTATATTCCTATAAAAAAAGTTATTTGTTTTTATCTCAAGATGGAGGAATAACTTTTGATTCCGTTAATATTCCTTTCCCATCAGTAGCAAATTTTGGTGGAGGAACTATATCGGGGATTTCTACACATCCAACTGAATTGAATACAGCCTATCTTACATTTTCATTTTATAATCAACCGAAAATAATTAGGACAACGGATTTAGGAAGGACATGGGAAGATATAACGGGATTCAGTTCTAATAATGGTAGTTCACGTGGATTTCCTAATGTTGCCACTTTTTGTGTCTTAGCATTTCCTAATTCAAGTTTATTATGGGCTGGTACTGAAATAGGTTTATTTGAATCTACTGACAATGGGCTTTCGTGGAGCAAATTAACGGGTGATTTTCCTTCAGTTGCAATTTGGGACATGAAAATTGTAGATGACCAAGTGGTGATTGCTACTCATGGAAGAGGCATTTGGACCGTTGTGCATCCTGAAATAAAAAATTATAAACCGGCGGTTGTTACATTATCTCCATTAATTCTAAATGTAACTTATAATATTGGAGGAATAGTTTCTATTAAGTCTAATTTAAGAGATTCGTATGATTCTACTCACGTTATGGTTAATGGCAAAATAAAAGGAAAATTTGGTGAATTACCAAAGGGGGAAAAATTAATTAATTATGTCCCGCTAAATTCTGTAGTAGATACTATTCAGATAATTGCTTACAAAAACGATCTGACTTATAAATCATCTTTCGGTTTCCAAAATATTTATCAATACAAGAAAATTGTTAATAATTACGACAATAATTTTGAGGATGATAGAATAGATTTTTATGGTGATGGAATAAGTGTACTTAAAATTGATGGATTTTCAAAGGCTGCTCATTCTGAACATCCATATTTAGTAGGAAAAGAATATTTTTACAATCTTTTAGTTCCTATTGAAATTAGTTCCTCTGAAAAAAAGACAATTTTGGAATATGATGATATTGCATTAGTAGAACCCGGAGAAGCTAATTCTCAATTCGGAGATGAAGATTTTTATGACTATGTTGTTGTTCAAGGTTCTAAAGATGGAATTAATTGGGAGCCTGTTCATAAAGGATATGATTGTAGATATAATGCAAATTGGCAGATGTTTTATGAGAGTGGTGCCATCCCTGATGAATCATATTTCGTACATCATAAAATAAATCTTAATGATACGTTTGTAGAAGGCGATACAATACTTCTTCGTTTTTATCTGTTTTCTGATCCAAGCGCAACGGGATTGGGATGGGTATTTGATAATATTAAAATAGAAGGCAAGCCGACCGGCGTATTCGATGATTCAATAATCCCTACTCAATTTAGTCTTTCGCAAAATTATCCGAATCCATTTAATCCGGAAACTATAATTGAATATTCAATTGCTTCAGAGAAACATGTAACATTAAAAATTTATGATATATTAGGAAGAGAAGTAGCGAAGATAATTGATGAGAATAAATCGCCGGGACATTATAAAGAAAGATTCTCGGCAGTTAAATCGGGATTAAGTTCAGGAATATATTTTTATAAATTAAGTGCGGGTAATTTTACATCAACTAAGAAGATGATACTTCTTAAGTAATGCAGTATCAAAAATTAGTTTTAATATAGTGGACAGTGAACATGATTACTGTCCATTATCTGTTTTTTTAATCATATACTTTTTATTCAAAAAAATGATAACTGGTTTGATTTAAGCATAGATTCAGATTAGGTTAGGCAATTTTTGTAGCATCATTCAATGAAGTTTCTTCTTCTAATTTTTGAACGAATTTATCAATATTAGAAATTCTTATTTCTAATCCATCTTTTTTGATAAAATTGAAATATCGCTCAGTATCAATAAAAGACCTGGGCGAAATAAAAACCGAGTAGGATTTTATCCCTTTTTTTATGTATTCCTCAAGATGTCTATGGATTGAGAATGATTCTCTAATATGTTGCTGAGTTCCTGTAAGAAGCGTTACTTCAACTAAAACAGTATCTTTTTCTTCAACGCACTCAATATCAGGAACTCCACCGGAAGCAAAACTTGTTGGAAGACCTTCATCATCTGTAATAAAATTTGGTTTCAGATTTATTAATGGAAGCTTTTTTGATATTGCCAATGCAGTCAAGAATTCTAAACGCAAAGGTTGTTCGATTAGTCTTAGAATTATATCTTGAGAAGATCTCTTTAACGAAAGATTTAATAATTCGGTTTTTATTTCATCCCATTTATAATGATTTGTCCATTTTTCTAGTTCGGAATGTGTTGCTTTTATAGGAGTTTTGTAAAAAGATAAAGTCTTAATTAGATCAAAATCAATTTTCCCCATATAATTAAAGTACATAAGCTCATTTGAGAATGCAGGGTAGTCATTATAATTATTTAGAATATAATTTACAGATTCAATTTCTTTTGAATTTATATCAAGAAATCTTCCACCGCCGCGTAAAGAAAATAATCCGGTTAATCGCATTTTACGAATAAAATCATCCGGATAATCAGTTAGAATAGAATGGTCGTCTCTTTTTGTCTCATCCAAAAAAGAATAACAAATATCTAGAATAATTTCGTCGCTTGGTGTATAGCCATATTTTTTGCGTAGTTTTTTAATTGTCTTAAACAAATTTTCTGCATTATCGTCCTGCCAGCATAGAAGGAGAGGAATTTCTTGTCTAGATATACCTGCTCCATTAAATGACTTATCTTTATTAAGAAGTTTTATTGTTTGTAATAATAAAACTAGTGGAATGTTTTTATTTAATACTCTTCGGAAAGGATTATCTCTTTGGTATTTTGCAAATGCATTAGCAAAAACCATTAATTCATTTTCTGATTTTTCTATATTTAATAGCATTCTCCCGCTATCGGAAAATTTTATTTCTTCATCCATCCAATACCAAACAAAACCTAATTCTTTTGCAATTTTGTACCAAGTGTCAAATCGGGAAGCCCAACCTTTATCAAATCCTGCTTCCTTATGACTTTGAGGATTGCTCCGAAATACAATTTGACTTTCATTATCACTTAATTCTTTTTCATCCTTCCATTTATCTCTAATTGTTTTTGAAGCATTCATCGGCTTATATAAACCTGATTTAATAAGTATCTTTGCAACTTGTTCTATTATCTCGTTAGTCAATGTCTGATTTTCAAATTGATAAAGAACTGTGAGAAAGTTTTTTAATCTCTCTGGGTTTCTCATCGTTGTAGTTAACAGTAAGGGCTTAAAAACCGATTCTCGTTTTTTCATATCAACTAATAATTAGTAATCAATACTTCTTTAATTATTTTTTTTCTATTGTTATGGTAATTAATATAATTGCTTTCAATTTTGTGAATGTTATACTTTCCCATCCACTTTATAAGCAAAGAATTATTTTCTTCATTATAGTGGGTAACATTGGATAAGGCGAATTTAATTCCTTTTTTGTTAAGCTTGTCAATTACATTAAGCAAATCAATCTCAGTTTGAGAATTCCAGAATTTATTGTATTCACTAGATGTTATCAAGTAGGGGGGATCTAAATAAATAAAATCATTTTTTTGAAATTCTTTTTTGATAAAAAAAGTTCTAAAATCTTGAGAGGTGATTTTTATTTTTTTGTTTTGTACAAAATGGAAATAACCGTTTAATGCATTTACCACATTCTTATTAAAATCAACATTCCCAACAGGTAAATTGAATTTGCCGCCACCATTAAATCTTAGCATTCTATTAAAACCATAAATCAACAAAAGGTATAAAATAAGCGGATCGTTTTTCCCTTTGTTATTTACGTGTTCTTTTAATCTTTCATATCCTTCTTTATTATAACGGGCAAAATAAGTTTTCTTCCATTCTTTTTTAAGTGAATCCGGAATAACATCTTCTTTGAATGATTTAGAAAGATTGTATTGATTTATTAATAATTGTACTTGATCAAAAAATTTATCTGGAGTTATAGAGCAATCCATTAAAAATTTGTGGATATTAATAAGATGTTTATTACTATCACTCAAGACATATTTTTTTGCATCAATATTTAGAAATACTGTACCACCACCTACAAATGGTTCATAATAATTATTTATTTCTTTAGGGAATAAATTTATTAATTGCTTCATCAATTTATATTTATCGCCTACATAAAAGAGAGGAGACCTTAATATTTTTTTAGTCATTTCGAGTCTTAGTTACGAATAAAAATTCTTTGTGGTTATTAAAATCAGTATTGCCGGCATTAAAATGTCGATAATTTTTTTCAAAAATTTTTGTTTCTCCTTTGTTTTTTAAGATTTCCTCAATCTCGAAGAGAGTAATTTTATTTTTTGATGAATTACTTTTTGATTCATAGGTGTTATTATAAGAAACAACTAAAAATTTTGCTTGAATATCATTTACTAGTTCTCTTAATTTATCTTTTGCATTCACACGGCAATAATCACTCATATTTTCAGGTTCGGGTTTTAATGCAACTCCATGTAAAATAGGTTTATCCCACTTTGTTAAGGTTTCTAAAACATGATAAAACCTGCTATATTGCCGTGAGTTATATGGAGGATCAATATAAGCAATATCAGCTTTAATTGTTTTTGCAAGTACGTTTGAATCCTCCTGATAAATTTCAATATCACCGCCTAAAATTGGGTCAATTGGTTTCATCATGAAATTATCTGTTATGTTTTTATTTTTGAAATAAGCATCATAATGGCCTACAGTATTTGCAATTTTATCGGCAGAATAGAGCAGGGAAGAAACAAGCATGAAATATTCTCTCTTTTTTAGATACAATTTGTTTTCTTCTATATTCTCTCTAATAAAGCCAATTTTTTTTGCAGATTCAAAGCTAAAAAATTTACCACCGAAATTTTCAGAGAAATAATTATCGTTCAATTCATTTTCTTTGATGCTATTGTATTTTTCTATGATGGAATTGATTTTAAATTCAGACCATTCCTCATTCCCCAAAAATGCATTATAAATAACAAAATTAGAATGTAAGAAATCATTAATAAAAATCTTACTAAAGAATTTTATAGCAACTGCGGATACTACTCCCGTTCCGGCAAATATATCCGCAAAAGAATTCCCTGAGCATTCCTTGCTAATTATAGAAAAAATCCAATCAATTAATTTAAATTTATTACCTATATATCTTCTATTATGGAGCTGAATATAGTTTTCTTTGTATTGAGCTTGATAGATATAATTTTCTTCTATTTTTTCCGCGGTAATTTCATAATTTGATTTGTTTTCTATATTAGGAAAAAGTGTATAGGTAGAATATTCTTTTACTATAGTTTTTTTACTTTGATCAGCATCTTGTTTGTCTGGGTAGGAATAATCATAAGTGTAGATTTCTTTTAGCTTCTTTTTTAATTTTGATTGACGTGTATTATGTTTCCTGGAGTATTCAATATTTGCTTTTGTTTTATTCATATGTACTATTGATGTAAGAAGCTATTAAAAAATAAAGAAATAATATAACAAATATAATTCAGTGAAAATAAAAAAGGTCAAAAAGAAATGCACTTATAGTCGCTTAAGAGAATATTGAGGCCATTTATCTGCTTTTATCTGCTATAAAAGAGAGAAATAACTAAAAATTTTCAATATGGACAAAGCCTCCTTTTTTATATTTTGAAAAGTATTCTTATACTTACAGATTAATTTTTATTTTATTTGGACATTAGTATGGGATATATTAGAATCAAGAAGGGTTTAGACCTACCATTAACCGGTAAGCCAAAACAAGAATTATCCGGAACAAAACTTCCAAAACGTGTTGCTTTAATCGGATCTGATTATGTCGGTCTTAAACCGACTATGAATGTTGCCGTTGGCGATACCGTTAAATTAGGTGATCTTCTCTTCACCGATAAAAAAATAGAAGGGGTAAAATATACTTCACCCGGCTCCGGAAAGGTAATAGAAATCAACCGAGGCGATAAAAGAGTTTTTAATTCGCTTGTGATTGAACTCTCTGGTAATGATGAAAATAAATATAAATCATACTCCGAAAAAGAACTTAGCAATCTTACCTTAGAACAGGTAAAGGAATTATTGATTGATTCTGGTGAATGGACAGCTTTAAGAACTCGTCCATTTAGTAAGGTTGCAAGTCCCCAAAATTCACCACATTCCATTTTTGTAACAGCAATGGATACAAATCCATTGGCTCCAACTGTGGAAAAAATATTAGAAGGAAATGAAAATCACTTCAAAAATGGTTTAACAGTTATCTCAAAGCTAACAAATGGAAAAATATTCCTTTGTAAAGCTAAAGATGCAAAAATTGCTACTCCTGACTTGACACAATTATTCGTAGAGGAATTTGATGGTCCGCATCCTGCGGGACTTGTTGGTACTCATATTCATTTTCTTGATCCGGTAGGAAGAAAAAAAACAGTTTGGCATCTTAATGCTCAAGATGTAGTTGCAATCGGGCATCTTTTTACTACAGGCTCCATAATGACTGAAAGAGTGGTGGCATTATCGGGCAGTGCATTTAAGACTCCAAGGTTAATAAAGACAAGAGCAGGCGCTGCAATTGCTGATATAGTTGAGGGCGAATTAAATACCGGTGAAAATAGAGTGATTTCAGGATCAGTTTTATCGGGATATAAAGCCGATGGTGATTTTGGATATCTTGGTAAGTATCATCAACAGATTTCTGCAATTCCGGAGAATAGGGAACGCGTTCTTTTCGGTTGGGCTTCATTAGGATCTAATTTATATTCAATGAAAAATGTTGTTATATCAAAATTATTCCCAAATAAAAAGATTGAATTTGATACTGCACTCAATGGCGGTAAAAGAGCAATTGTTCCTAATGGTAATTTTGAAGCAGTAATTCCTCTCGATATTATTCCTACATACTTATTTAGAGCAATGGCAGTAAATGATGTAGAAGAAGCCGAAAAACTTGGTCTATTAGAATTAGATGAAGAAGATTTGGCATTAGCTACTTTCTCATGTCCATCGAAATTAGAATATGGACCTATGTTAAGAGAAAATTTATCAATTATTGAAAAGGAAGGTTAATTAAGTGAAATTCTTAAGAACTTTTTTAGATAATCAGGAGAAGCATTTTCATAAAGGAGGGAAATTAGAAAAGTTATTTCCACTTTATGAAGCGATTGATACCTTCTTATATACGTCAGGGAGTGTTACTTCCAAAGCATCGCACGTTAGAGATGCAATGGACTTAAAACGAATGATGCTAATGGTAGTTATAGCATTAGTACCAGCCGTTATAATGGCACTTTTTAATACAGGTTATCAAGCAAATCTCGGCATAAAAGAACTCGGTTTAACTACTTCAGTTCATTGGCAATCACAAGTAGTGGAATGGCTCGGATTAGGGCACGATCCTAATAGCTGGTTTGCAAATATGATTTTCGGAGCTTTATATTTCTTCCCTGTATATATAGTTACTTTAGCTGTCGGTGGATTTTGGGAGGTACTCTTCGCAATTATTCGCAAACATGAAATCAACGAAGGGTTTTTTGTTACATCGCTTTTATTTCCATTAATATTGCCTCCGAACATCCCGTATTGGCAAGTAGCGATCGGAATCTCTTTTGGTGTTGTTGTAGGTAAAGAGATTTTTGGCGGAGTAGGAATGAATATTTTAAACCCTGCATTAACTGCAAGAGCATTTTTATTCTTCGCATATCCGGCACAAATATCAGGTGATAAAGTTTGGGCTGCTGTTGATGGATTAAGTAAGGCAACTCCATTATCTCAATACGCTGATCCTGCCGTTACAATTGTAAATGCAAGTTATTCGTTATGGGATTCATTTATTGGATTAATTCCCGGATCAATGGGAGAAACTTCTGCTTTAGCTTGTTTGATAGGTGCAGTTATTTTAATTGTTTCTAAAGTTGGTTCATGGCGAATAATGCTAAGTATTTTATTAGGAACAGTTACTACTGTACTACTATTTAATGTAGTTGGCAGTGGAACTAATCCAATGTTTCAAGTTCCATTTTATTATCATTTTGTAGTAGGCGGATTTGCATTCGGTACAGTATTTATGGCAACCGACCCGGTATCTGCAGCATTCACAGATCAAGGTAAATGGATATATGGATTTTTAATTGGTGTGATGGTAATCTTAGTTAGAGTAGTAAATCCGGCATTCCCTGAAGGAATGATGCTCGCAATACTATTTATGAACGTTTTTGCACCGATAATTGATAAGATATTTATCAACAAAAACATTAAGAGGAGGCTGGCAAGAAATGTCGCATGATAGCACAAAAAAAACAGTTTTGGTTGCTGCCGGTGTATGCTTCGTCTGTGCGATATTAGTATCGTCAGCGACTGTATCGCTTGCCCCTAAACAGGCAGTAAATAAAAAGCTAGATAGAGTTCAGAATATTTTAGCAGCTGGGGATGTAAAAACAAATAACGAAGACCCACAGAAAATATATGCTGAGAAAATTAAACCGATTATTATAGAAGTAGAATCAGGTAGAATTTTAGATAAAAGCGAATATACAGCGGAATTAAATCCTGAAAAATTCGATATTAAGAAAATGGTAAATATTCCTGAATATACGTATCAAATACCATCAACTGAAGATGCTGCAGGTATCAAGAAAAGACCTAAATATATGGCAATCTACGAAGTAATGGGCGAGAATAATGAAGTAGAAAAATATATTTTTCCTATTTACGGCAAAGGTCTTTGGTCAACTTTATACGGATTTATCTCTTTAGATAAAGATTTGAAGGTAGTAAAGGGACTTACATTCTACGAGCATGGAGAAACTCCGGGTCTCGGCGGTGAAGTCGATAATCCTAAATGGAAAGAAACTTGGAAAGGCAAGAAAGCATTCGATGATGATGGTAAGGTAATAATTCAAGTGATTAAAGGGAAAGTAGATTATAGCTCTCCACAAGCAGATCATCAGATTGATGGATTATCGGGCTCTACTCTTACAACTCGAGGTGTGGATAACTTAGTTAGGTATTGGTTAAGTGAAAATGGTTATGCTCCATTCCTAAAATCTATGAGAAAGACAGGTGATCATGAAAAAATATAAAGAGGTATTACTCGATCCGATATTTAATAATAATCCGATTGCTTTACAGATTCTCGGAATCTGTTCGGCTTTGGCAGTTACATCTAAATTAGAAACAGCAATTGTAATGTCGTTAGCTGTTACGTTAGTTACAGCATTCTCTAATTTCTCGGTAAGCTTAATTAGAAAACATATTCCAAGCAGCATAAGAATATTAGTGGAAATGACAATTATAGCTTCCTTAGTAATTATTGCCGATCAATTGATTAAAGCATTCGCATTTGATGTAAGTAAGCAATTATCTGTTTATGTAGGATTAATTATCACTAACTGTATAGTAATGGGTAGAGCAGAAGCTTATGCGCTTCAGAATCCACCTGTCCAAAGCTTTTTAGATGGTATTGGTAATGGACTTGGTTATTCGTTTGTATTGTTATTTGTGGGATTTTTCAGAGAATTAATTGGTTCGGGAAAGCTTTTAGGGTTCTCGATATTACCATTAACTACCGAAGGTGGTTGGTATATGCCTAATGGACTTATGGTACTTGCTCCGAGTGCATTTTTTATTATAGGATTTTTAATCTGGGGAATCCGTACTTGGAAACCTGAACAGAATGAGGAGGATTAAGAATGTTTGAACATTATTTAAGTCTTTTTATAAAATCGATTTTTATCGAGAATATGGCATTAGCATTCTTCCTTGGAATGTGTACTTTCCTTGCTGTATCAAAGAGAGTTGAAACTTCTATTGGTCTCGGTATCGCAGTTATTGTAGTTCAGACTATTACAGTGCCAATAAATAATCTTCTATATCAGAATGTGTTGAAAGAAGGAGCATTAGCTTGGGCAGGACTTCCGGGACTTGATCTTTCATTTCTTGGATTAATCACATATATCGGTACGATTGCAGCAATTGTTCAGATACTAGAGATGGTATTAGATAAATATGTTCCAAGTCTTTATAACGCATTAGGAATTTTTCTTCCATTAATTACTGTAAACTGCGCAATTTTAGCAGGTACATTATTTATGGTGGAAAGAGATTATATGTTTGGAGAGAGTGTTGTATATGGAATCGGATCAGGTACAGGTTGGGCATTAGCGATAATTGCTCTTGCAGGTATTCGTGAAAAAATGAAATATAGCAATGTTCCAAAAGGGTTGAGGGGTCTGGGAATTACTTTTATTACAGCCGGCTTGATGGCTATTGCCTTCATGCTGTTTTCCGGTATTAAATTATAAGGAATTTTTAATGGACGGTTTAAGTATCGTAATCATTGGCGTAGTAATGTTTACTGTTATCGTATTATTCTTAGTAGCCATTATTTTATTTGCAAAATCGAAATTAGTTTCTTCCGGTTCTGTTACAATTAATATTAATGATGATCCTAATAAAGGACTAAAAGTGCCTATAGGTGGAAAATTATTAAATGTACTTGCAGACCAGAATATTTATCTACCATCTGCATGCGGCGGCGGCGGAACGTGTGGTGAATGCAAATGTAAGGTGATAGATGGCGGCGGAGACGTACTCCCAACAGAGAAGACAAAGCTAAACAGAAAACAGATAAGAGAGCATTATAGATTATCATGTCAGGTGCCGGTTAAGAATGATTTAAAAATTGAGGTACCTGCTGAAGTCTTTGATATTAAGAAATGGGAATGTACTGTTAAATCAAATCATAACGTAGCTACTTTTATAAAAGAATTAGTTCTTACTTTACCAGAAGGAGAAGCTGTTGATTTTAGAGCGGGCGGTTACATACAGATTGAAGCTCCAGTTCATACGGTCAATTATTCAGACTTTGCAGTAGAAAAAGAATATAAAGATGCATGGGATCATTTCAATTTATGGAAATATAAATCAGTTGTAGATGAGCCGGTAGTAAGAGCTTATTCAATGGCGAGTTATCCTGAAGAAAAAGGGATAATAATGTTAAACGTAAGAATAGCATCACCACCTCCAAATATGCCTGATGTTCCTCCGGGAAAGATGTCATCATTTATCTTTAATTTGAAACCTGGCGATAAGGTTACGATTTCAGGTCCTTACGGAGAATTTTTTGCTAAAAAGACTAATGCAGAGATGGTATTTATCGGCGGCGGTGCAGGTATGGCTCCGATGCGTTCTCATATCTTCGATCAATTAAAGAGAATTGATACAAAGAGAAAAATGACTTTCTGGTATGGCGCAAGAAGTTTAAGAGAGATTTTCTATAAAGAAGAATTTGATAAACTTGCCGAAGAACATCCTAATTTTACTTGGCATGTTGCTCTATCAGAGCCTTTGCCGGACGATAATTGGAACGGACTTACCGGATTTATTCATCAGGTGCTTTATGACCAATATCTAAAGACTCATTCTGCTCCAGAAGATTGCGAATATTACTTATGCGGACCTCCTGTGATGAATGCGGCTGTTCTAAAAATGTTAGATGGACTTGGTGTTGAAAAAGATAATATTATGTTAGACGATTTCGGCGGTTAAGAATAAGGAAAATTTATTAGCCCATGCATCTGCATGGGCTTTTTATATATATGATGAAAAAACAATTAAAAAATCTCCTTTCCCTATCTCTTCTTTTCCTTTTTATTTCTTGTTCTAATCAGGATAATAGTAAAGAACTTTTTTCCTTTACAGGTTCTACTATGGGCACAACATATTCTATTAAAATAGTAGAAGATCCTTCTGTTGATAAAAATTCTCTTACAACTATTAAAACTGAAGTGGATTCGGTACTAAAAGAAGTTAATCGGCAGATGTCCACATATATCCCTACTTCCGAACTCTCAATCTTAAATAAAGAAAAAAGAAATAAATGGATACCAATTTCCAAAGATTTTGCTTATGTTCTAAGTAAATCGATTGAAATGGGAAAGGAATCAAACGGAGCTTTGGATATAACGGTTGGACCACTTGTGAATCTATGGGGTTTTGGACCAAAAGAGCAGAGTAGAATAATTCCGGCGGATAGCGAAATTATAAAAACAATGGAACTAACAGGTCTTGATAAAATTGATGTGCGACTCGATCCTCCTTCTGCAATTAAAAAGATTGATGAATTATATTGCGACCTATCTGCAACAGCTAAAGGATTTGGTGTTGATAAAGTTGCTCAATATCTTAGCGGTAGAGGGTATAAGAATTTTTTGGTTGAGATTGGCGGCGAATTAAATGCAAGAGGCTTGAACCATAAGGGAGAGAAGTGGCTTGTTGGAATTTCTACACCTGATCATACCGGAAGAGTTGAATATGCAATTGGACTTAGTAATTATGCAATGGCTACATCGGGCGATTATTGGAATTACTTTGAGGAAAATGGTGTTAGATATTCACATACTATTGAGCCACTTACAGGAAAACCGATTACACATAAATTAGCATCAGTTACGGTACTCGATTCTACCTGCTTAATGGCAGATGGATTAGCTACTGCTATTGACGTAATGGGACCTGAAAAGGGATTAGAGTTTGCAACAAAACGAAACCTTGCTATTTATATGATTGTAAGAAAAGGTGAGGGGTTTTATATAATAAAATCACCGAAGTTCATTGAACTTTATGATGAAAAGGGAAAATAATAATGACACAGTTTATAGGTCTATTTGTATTTTTTATTATAGCAGCACTTGGAATGACATTAGCACTCCATTTTAGCAAATACAAAAAAAGAGGGGAAGCAGGTTGTTGTGGTGGCGGACATTGCGATTCTAACGGTAAGCATGATGAAAACCACACATGTTATAGCAAGGGTTCTAAGTTTGTGGATGAGTATAATAAAAAAGTATGATTTTATTATAATTCTCAATAGATTAGATGTGTGTGTCGATAATTTTTTAGGAATTTCAAATAATGACAGAAATAAAAAAGTTTACTTTATTAGAAGTATTTAACCATTCAACCAATAAGTATCCCGATAACCAATTCATTTCGTTTGTCGAAACTCAGAAATATACTTATTACACTTTTAGGGAAAAAGTTAAGTCAGTTTCAGATTTTTTGAAGAATGAAGGTGTAATTGCCGGAGATCGAATAGCGATATTAAGTGAGAACCAACCAAATTGGGGTATTGCTTATTTTGCTATTACTATTTTAGGCGCGGTTGCAGTGCCTATAATGACCGAGTTTCACTCTACCGAAATTGCCCACATATTAAAGCATTCAGAATGCAAATTGATATTCGTTTCAGGTAAATATTATAATAAAATAGAAGATATCGAAAATGATTTTTTAAGCAAGGTTGTGCTTGTAGATGATTTTTCGGTAGTTCCATTACATACAAAGACAGATATAATTAAAGAAGTAATTTCAGGTTCGAGGAAAGAGTTTTCTAAGATAAAAGAAGCCGCAATGAAATTTGTAGGATTGCTGCCGGGTGAAGTGGACGAAGATAATCTTGCCGCAATATTATATACATCGGGAACGACTGGTCATTCTAAAGGAGTAATGCTTACTCATAAAAATATTGTATCGGATGCACTCTCCACACTTGATATGATTGATTTTCATGAAAAAGATAGGATGCTTTCGATACTTCCATTATTTCATACGATGGAAACAACATTAGGTTTGGTTACACCAATGATTGTGGGTGCTTCGGTAACATATTTAGATAAACCACCTACCGCCGCTGCCTTGCTCCCGGCATTATTAAAAGTTAAGCCGACCGTTATGTTATCAGTTCCATTGGTAATAGAAAAAATTTATCGCAATAAAGTTTTACCTGAATTTAACAAAAAAGCAGTCTTAAGAGGATTGTACAAAATACCTACTATTAGAAAAAAACTAAATAAAGTTGCGGGTAAGAAACTACTGCAAACTTTCGGCGGCGAACTAAAGATGTTCTGTATCGGTGGAGCAAAATTAGCTTCAGATGTAGAACGATTCTTAAAAGAAGCCGGATTTCCTTATGCAATCGGTTATGGACTTACAGAGACTTCACCATTAGTAACCGGTACAGGTCAAATTGGTGTAAGATTCCGTGCGGCAGGAAAAGCTATGCTTTGGATGGAAGTAAAGATTAATAATCCCGATCCGAAAACAGGTGAAGGTGAAATCTTAATCAAAGGTCCTAACGTAATGAAAGGGTATTACAAAGATCCGGTAAAGACGAAAGAAATCTTTACTGAAGATGGGTGGTTCAAAAGCGGCGATTTAGGACTGCTTGATAAGGATGGATTCTTATATATAATGGGAAGATCTAAAAATGTTATTATCGGTTCAAACGGTAAAAATATCTATCCCGAAGAATTGGAAGCTATAATTAATGAATTTCCATGTGTTCAAGAAGCTATTGTTGTCGAGAGAAATTCTCAACTTATTGCTAAAATTTATTTAAATAATGAAGAGATTGATCAGACTTATAAAGTTCAGAAAATGAGCGAGCACGAGGCAAGAGGAGTGGTAACTAAAATTCTTGATGATTTATTAATTCAGGTAAATGAGAGAGTCAATACATTCTCGAAGATCAATAAGATAATTGAACAGCCAGAACCATTTGAAAAAACTCCGACACAGAAGATAAAGCGTTATCTCTATGCTGATTAAGTTATAGCAGTTACTTTTTAATCAAGTTTGGTGTCTTTAGAAATTAATGCAAATACTCTTCACTTATTTATCTCTGAAGAGTATTTGCAAAAAGATACTGCCTGCCATTTTAACACTTAAAAAAGAGCGTTTACTGCATTTCGATTCTATTTTTATTTATCTTTCCTTAGATTAGTATATTATTTAAGGATTTTAACGACATGAAAAAAGCAAATCTATTAATTTCACTTCTATTAATTACTCTTATGGCTTGTTCCACGATGAAAGAGATCAATGAAAATCAATCAGTTATTGCTATCGTACCAAAACCTGTATCGGTAGTTCAGCACGAAGGGCAATTTGTATTGGTCAAAAATACCTCACTTGAATTTAATGCAAGCGATAAGGATTTAGTGAACATATCTGAATATTTTAATTCGATATTAATGAAAAGTGCCGGATTCCAATTGCCTATAAATGGTAACGGCAGTAACAAAATAATCCTAAAATTAGTAACTGAAAAAATTGGTAAAGAGGGTTACGAACTTAATGTAGCAGAAAATGAAGTGGTAATCAAAGGTAATGATTATCCCGGAATTTTTTATGGTGTAGAATCATTGCTACAATTACTACCGCCCGAAATTTATAGCAAAACCAAGGTTGCAAATATTGAATGGTCAATTCCGGCTGCAACAATTAAAGATGCACCCAAATGTCAATGGAGAGGAATGCACCTTGACGTATCGCGTCATTTCTTTAAAACAGATGTTGTAAAAAGATATATAGATTACTTGGCTTATCATAAATTAAATGTTTTTCATTGGCATTTGACCGACGATCAGGGATGGCGAATTGAGATAAAGAAATATCCTAAATTATCAGAAATTTCTGCATGGAGAGTGGATAGAAGCGGAATTAATTGGAATGAAAGAGAACAGGCTAAGCAAGGCGAAAAAACCCCTTATGGTGGATTCTATACTCAAGATGAAGTAAAAGATGTAATTGAATATGCGGCAAAGAGATATATAACAATTGTACCAGAAATTGAAATGCCGGGTCATGCCTTGGCAGTATTAGCCGCATATCCTGAGCTTTCATGCACAGGGGGACCATTTATGGTTGCAGGCGGACAGTACTGGCCCATAACGCATATTTTCTGTGCGGGTAATGACGATACTTTTACATTTTTAGAGAATGTATTAGATGAAGTAATGGCATTATTTCCGGGTAAATATATTCATATCGGTGGAGACGAAGCGGCAAAAGATGAATGGGAAAAATGTCCAAAATGCCAAGCACGCATAAAAGCAGAAGGGTTGAAAGATGAAGTTGAATAGCAAAGCTATTTCGTAAAGAGAATAGAAAAATTGGTTGCAGCGAAAGGGAACACACTTATTGAATGGCACGAGATTATAGATGGTGGATTGCCGGAGAGAGCGGCTGTAATGTCGTGGCGTGGAATGGAGGGTGGAACACTTGCAATGAAAGA
>Ga0172380_10003107_pt1 | contig 23672 bp, 46 predicted proteins | sample Leawe162metaG_FD_119747 | JGI IMG/M metagenome (GOLD analysis project Ga0172380, IMG submission 119747) | Leachate microbial communities from a municipal landfill in Southern Ontario, Canada - Leachate well 162 metaG | ecosystem: Engineered > Solid waste > Landfill > Unclassified | place...
GCTGTTGTTGATTCAACATTTACTGTGACTGGAGGTACAATTATTGGTACCTATGGCCAAGCAAGAGTAGATGGTTCAGTCGTAGGCTCAGGGTTTGTTACTGGTCTTTACGGATTAATTGAAGCTAGTTCAGCGATGACAGCTTCTCACGTCTGTTCAGCCTGGTTAGATTCTCACCAAGCTAACGCGGTTACAGGCTCACATGAATTGCTCTATATGACAAATAACGGAGCAGCAGTCTTAGACCAAATGATATTTACATATGGTAATGCTAATGCTTTAATCAATTTAGATGCAGCAGTGGCAGAAACACCAGCATTTATCACAGGTCCTGGATCGGCAGCGAGCGGAACTCCTATTAAGATTAAAATAATCTACAAAGGAACTCCATATTTCTTAAATGCTTATCCAACTGACAACGCATAAGAGTTTGACAATTTAATAATTGTTTACTCTGCCTCAGAGCTTTACTCATCTCGGGGGCAGGTATAAATAATTATAAATAATGGGAGATACTACGAAAGATATAAAAATCCCCTATCCTACAGAGGGGATAATAAGAACTGCTCAGATAAATGATACAGTATGTCCTGAGAACTCTGTTCAGCTAGGTGTAAATGTAAATTTTGATAGTATCGGAACAATAACAACTAGAAAAGGAGCTACTTCTATATATCCTACTTTAGATACTGGTGGGGCGACGTTGGCGCTAGGAACATTAGATTTATTGGCGAGCAATACCCATTATATATTTTTTCAAGTTGGCACAGCAGTCTATAGATGGACAGGAACGAATACTAAGTCATCTAAAAGAACTCTTACGAGCGCGACTAATAAAGCTAGATTCGCTCAGTTTTTAAATAGGTTATGGATGGTCAATGGCAACGATGGAGACGCTCCAATGACTTCTAATGGCGGTAATTTTGATACGACTGATGTTCCAGCTACATTTCCTAAAGCTGATTACATCAGCGCTGGTTTTGATGGAAGGGTATGGATAGCTGATAAGTCAAAAGATATAGTTTATTATACCGATATAGTCCAGACCTCTGGAGGGACAACCTACGTTTCTCCGCTTACTTTTGACATAACAACTAACTTTATATCTACTTTCTCGCCTCAAAATGGGGAATCTATTACAGGGATATTCAGAGTGCCAAGGTGCCTTTTGATATTTAAGCAAAATTCGATTTATAGAATATTTAGTACTACAAACGTTGACCCATATCCAGCTTATAACGTTGGGACATATTCTCAAGAATCTATTGTTAGAACAAAAGATGGAGTTTATTTCCATCACTCTACAGGTTTCTATAAGTTTAATTATGATGGGCAGCCAACAGAAATATCAAGAAGAGTTATAGATTTTGTAAAAGCTATATCTAGATCTAATTATGATAATATCAGAGGATCCTACGATGGGTATGACACGATAAAATGGACTGTTGGATCGGTAACAGTAGAAGGAGTGACATACTCTAATTGCGTTTTGAGATATACAATCTCTACCCAGGTCTGGACTGTTTACGATTATATGCTTCCTATCACGGCCATGGTGACTTATGATAGCGGGACAACCATCAGTGAATTAGCAGGAATGACCACTGGAGTATCTTCTGGAGCTTTAGCTATATTAGATTCAGGTGCACTAGACATTTCAATAAGACCATATTTTGAAATAATAGATAGATGGAGATCTTTTACTGCTATGTATGCTAAGGCTAAATCTATCAGTGGAATGATGGTAATGTCTGAGAATGGGGGTGGAGCGGCCATAGAGTATCAAACAGAAAAATCTGCCCCTAACCAATGGTATTCATTAGGTAAACTTGATGAAAAATATGATACCCTTTTACCAAGCGCAAGCACTAAAGATTTTAATAATATCAGATTAAAAATAAAAGGTTTTTGTGGCGCTAATCCGATATTAATTTATGGAGTAGAGATTCTTTCAATACAAGATAAAGGATTAAATCAAAACTAATATGCCTTCACTTGACGACCTAGGATTAAATAGAATGCTAGTAAAAGAGTCATACCCATCAGCTGTTTATGATCCGACTTTAGATACGACAGAACAAACTGATAACGTCATAATGGCTTCTCTATTGGTTAAAGATGCTAAAGCGCTAGTGTCTTCTGGGGGGAGTACGTTCGACGTAACTCAGACTGCTGACTATCTAAGGAATAAAACTCTATATAAGTGTGTTATAAATGATTCTATAGATTTTTATGGTATTTTCGGAAATGGTTTTTTACAATCTGGGATGATAACTCCAGTCGTCACTGTTAATGGATTTGGTATCAATATAGAAACCGTTGATCAGTCATCTGGTATATCTATATTTGAAGGTACTAGTAGATATGAATCAACAATTTTTGCCGGTAATGTTAGTGTAGATGTATTCAATGATACTACAACTAGATCTGTCACGGTGGTAGGAGGATTATTAAACTTGCCCCAACTCACTTCTATAGAGATAGCCGCTATAACACCTCAAAATGGTTCGATGTGTTACGACACTACTAATGACTTACCTAAAATATATGTAGCAGGGGTATGGAAAACTATATCGTATTCATAGTATAATTAAATAAAAGTATGACAACAGAACAGGTATTAGCATTACAAAAAAGGTTGGTAGCAGAAGGCTATATGACCCAAGCAGAAATGGACACTGGTCCAGGAGTTTTTGGTCCTAGAACCACTGCGGCTTATAAAAAAGCTTTAGCTACAGGAATAAGCTCTGATCCAGAACTATCTACAATAGCTAAAACTAATTCTGCTGAAGCTATTATCAACGCTCAAGAAACAGGTGACTTTAGTGGTCTTGTTAACACCTCTGGACAACCATTCAGTGAGTTTGACCAACAAGAAGCCGTCAAAGCTTCTGAAGCAGCTTTGGAGCCTTTTTATAAGGCTCAGGAAGAGAAGGCTACAGCAGATACAGAAGCGGATATAGAAAAGAAAAAACTGTCCTTTCAACAAGAAATAGCTAATAATAAAATAGGTTTTGAAAGCGATAAAGCTTCACTAGACCAAAGCGCCGCGGATAGGGGAGTTCTTTTTTCAGGGAGCAGAGTCCAGAAGCAAAAAGCTTTAGAATCAAAATATGCTACTGCTGACGAGGCTGCTAGATCTACTGCTGCTTCTGGGATAGGTGATACGGCCAGAAATTTTCAATATCAATATGGCACGCCATCAGCTAACAAATTATCAGAGAAGTATAATCTTGGTACAGGGAATGTGTATGACGCTACGGTAGCCACAGGTGGGGCTACTCCTAAGAATGGGCTTTCAGCTATATATAATCCATCAAAATATAATTTCCAAGGTACGGCAAACACAGATAAATCAGCGAACGTTCAAAAACGAGCAGCGTCGATATTAGCTAATAAAGCAAGTAAATTATTAGGAGCTTATTAAAATTATGGTAAATAGATTATTTCAAGGAACGTATATAAACGAAGACACCAAACAATCTTTTCCTATGGGCACGCCATCTCAAGGATATGACGCTACCGGTAAAAAGATACAGAGTGCTGTTGTGAAACCTAAGGCAGATAATACCGGAGTGCCTTTAAGTTATATAAATCCTGAAACTAACGACTTCTTCACTCCTAATGAATTTGTTTCTAAAGTAAAATCTACTCTTCCAAAGCAGACCTATACTATTCCTAAATATGCTGGAGACCAATTAACCGAAGGACCACAAACTACAGAACAATTATCTTCCGATACAGGAAGACTATCTGCTGAGCAAGGTGATATAGTTTCTGGCACTACAGATCCATATAAAGTAGCTTCAAAATCTGGTATAGCATATAGCCCAGAAGAATTAGACGCTATAGAGAAAGCTTATGGTGGAATATATACTCCAGCTATTGATACTGCCATAGCTAAAATGAAAGCTCAAAAAGATAGAGAAGACCAAATATTCCAAACAAATGAAAATATCAGGCAGTGGAAGGCTACTACAGGATCAAAATCTGGAGGAGATAGCGAAATATTTACTCAGACACAAAAAAACAATGGTGCTTCTAATGCTGGAGTAAGTATTTCTGCTTTTGATGATATGGACACAGATTTGAAGAACTTCTATATTCAGAATCCTATGTCTACTCAGACTGATGAAAATAACAAGACTATGTCTGTTAACGACGTAATAAACCAAGCTATAAATAATGTAAAAACTGGTAAAGAGAAAGCTCAAGATGTTTCTGACGAAATAACTAATAGCAAACTAGCTCCTTCAGTTAAACAATATTTTATTTCTCAGATACCTTTATCCGTTGAAGAAAAAGAAGGATATTGGTCCAAAATATGGAATTTAGCTAAGGCAGTTACAAACTTGTAATGAATAGGTTCGATCCGATAGACACAACTAAAAAGATCACAGCTAATAAAAACAGGTTTAACCCTCAGGACGTTTCAGTTGCTCCGTCCACTAAATCTTCGGCTATTAGTTCTAAAATAACTATACCAGAATATGCTAATCCTGCTATTGCAAAGACTGACGCTATAATATCAAAATCTAAACCAGAAAGTATTGTTCAGCAAGGGCTTAATAAGGCCCAGGACATTATTTGGGACATACCAGTAGTCAACAAGATACTCCCAATATTTACTGGAGGCAATAAAGAAGAACTTAGAGATAAAAAAACTACTGTTGAAAATGCAAAGATACTGAAACAGAAAGAGATCTCTGGTGGTATTTTATCTTCGGAAGAAAAGGATATTGTAGCCCGAGGTGAAAATATCCAGAAAGAAAATATGCAAAGTATGGTAGCGGGATCTTTGGGTAGTGAAGGCATGTTAAGAAATACTCCGGCTAAAGCTGTTGAATCTACTTTAGCTAAAAAAGCTGCTATACTAGAAAAACCTGTCGTCAGTGAAGTTGCTAAGCCCGCTGAAATTAAGAAACCAATGTCAACTTTTGAAGGGGATAAAACACCTGAGCCTGTAAAGACACGAGAATCTTTATTTAAAAAACCTATAAAAGAGAACCAATCTGTTTTAGACAAGGCCGAAGAGGAATATATGAACACTGCCTATACAATGACCCATGACGGGGCGAAAGGTACAGAATCTATTTCAGATATAGTTGGTAAAATAAAAACTCCAGTTAGCAATAAAGTTAATATTGTAGATTATTTAAGAACTCCTAAATATGTTCTCGACAAAATTGGCTTGAGTAAAAATGCTAAGGAGTTATCTAACTCATATACAAAATATCTAGTAGAATTACCTAAAAATCTAGAGAGAATAACCAATTGGGCGAAACAAGTTACTCCAGAAGGTAACGTCAAAATATATCAGTGGTTAGATGGAGATAAATCTATTAAGTTAGATCCAACAGAGACTAAAGTAGCCGGAGAGGTTAAGACTTGGCTATCTGAATGGGCAGACAGATTAGGAATGAAAAAAGATGAAAGAATATCAGACTATATAACCCATACGTTCCCTAGAGATGAGAAGGGAGAATTTGATGAAGAAATAGCCAAACTAATCAGGAATAAAGTCCCTGGCAGCGTTTATGATCCTTTTTTATTGGCGAGACAGGGCGCAGAAGGATACATTCAAGATACTTGGAAAGCGCTAGATGCTTATGTTAAAAGGGCCACGAGAAAGGTGCACATGGATGAATCTTTGAATAATTTATCTAAAGCTAGCAAAGATTTAGAAACCAGTCAGTTTAATTATGTAAAAAACTATGCTGATAGGATCAACATGAGGCCTACTCAGCTAGATACTTTAATCGATAATGGAGTGAAGAATGTCATTGGATACAGACTAGGCGCTCGCCCAACTAATACTATGACAAGAATGGCTAGGAAAATAGTCAGTAGAGCTAAACTGGGATTTAGTTTTTCTTCTGCCTTTAAAAACCTTACCCAAGGAGTAAATACTTTTGCAGAATTGGGCACAAAATATACCACTAAGGGATATATGGATTTATTTACTAAAGGTACCAAGGAGCTAGAAGACAACGGCGTTCTCCTAGAACAGATGATTGAGGATAAGGATTCTAGCGCCATCAAAAATTTCTGGGAGAAGTTTGATAAGGGAACATTTTTTAACTTTGAAGCTACTGAAAAAATAAATAGAGGAGCAGCTTATTATGGAGCTAAAGCTAAAGGTTTAGCGCAAGGGATGACAGAAGACCAAGCGATAAACTATGGTAGAGAAATAGCCGGAAAGACCCAGTTTGTTTTCGGTAGTATAGATACCCCATTAGCGCTATCTAGCGATATAGCTAAGACAGCTGCTCAATTCCAGACATTCTCTTTGAAGCAGCTAGAGTTTATTGGAGAGATGATAAGAAATAAAAAGTATGCTTCGTTAGCCAGATATGTTGGTGCTGGAGCTGTGATTTACGGAATGATAGGGAGTGCTTTCGGTATGAAATGGACAGATATATTACCAGGATTGAGGTTTGGTACCCCTCCAGCTTTCGATTTGCCAGTCAGGGCATATAAAGATATTACTGGAGCAAAAGACGAATATGGTAATACCCCTACAGTTAGTTCTAGAGTGAGAGATTTTGGTAAAGCTATTTTAACTGATGTTATCCCAGGAGGCGCCCAGATATTAAAAACCGCAGAGGGAATAAATACTATAAAAGCTGGGAGATCTAAATCCGCCTCAGGGGCCTTTCAATATAAAGTTGAAAACACCCCAGGAAATGTATTACGAGCTAGTATATTTGGTAAATCTAGCTTGCCAGAATCTAAGAAATACTATGACAAAAAAAATAAAAAGCCTACAAAAAGTTCTTCTAGTAATAGATTTAATCCTCAGTAGCTTGACATTAAAAAACTATAGATTTATAATTAAAGTAGCTCCTTTTATCGATCGTATTATTTCACGAGTTTTTAGAACTCGGGAATATTCATTCGTAAAAGTTGTTACTCTCCATAATAAATTTGTTGTTATAAGAGTCTAAATCACCATTTCTTACAGAGAAAACAAAAAGACCCTGCTAGGAGCATCATTTTTCATTTTGCTTGCCTAAGCCTAAGGGTCTTTTTGTTACTATTTTTTACTAGATTTTGTCTCGAACGCTGCTAGAATATTTAGTTGCATCTCTACTGATAATTTACTAGCAGTTTTTTTATGAAACTCTTTAAATATTATCTCTTCCATATTTTTTACTATATTTGGAGACAATTCTCTGTTTAAGTTTTTAGCCGCCTCAGAAAGTATCACACCATATTCGAAAGCTAGAAGGAGCTTTTTCTTGTCGTATGTTTTTTTATTATCCATCTTTTTATACAACAGGTGTAGATTGTTGGGGGACTTCAACAACTTTGGCCTCTTCTACCTTAGTGTCAGCTGGTTTTATATCTTCTGCCTTTACTTCCTCTGGATATTGTTCTTGATCATAGAACATAATGACATTTTTTATAATTCCGTCATTGTCTACTCTTTGGGAAGCTTCCATCTTTAGTTTTAATAAACCACAAAGTGATGTAATTTGTCTTGTCTTAGATAATAATTTCTCTTGTTTTGTATTTTCCATTTTATATTTCTTTTATAAAGTTTTTATAGGCTTCTGAAATTTCATTAGCCGTTTTAATAATATCTTTTTCCATCCTTTCTATCTCTCTAGGATCAAATACCCGGTGGAATGAGAGTATTTTACCTGTCACGTTAACTAAACCTTCATTTTCATGCCAGAAGTCGTCGACCTGAAGACCTCCAACTCTAGTTTCTATCCAATCTAAATCGCAATCTTTAGGGGCATAACCTTCTTTCCATTTTAATGCTACTGCATAGAATAACAATTGGTCATGTTTCTGGACTCTAGCTTGGTCCCATTTCTGAGTTCCAGTTTTATACTCGCGAAAATTCTTAGTGTCCGGACAATATAGGTCTAAATAAGATAATATTGGAACACATTGTACGTTAACCCTTACCTCATGCTCATGGATACCGTCGACAATAAGGGTTGGAAGCAATTCTTTGTGCTTTCCTTCCTCTATCATTTTAGCTATACCTTTACCGAACTGAAGGTATTTTGTATCCAGTTTCTCCCCGCACTCAAAATATTCTTTTCTGAACCTCTCTTTGTTGGTCCGCCAACAATTCATGGCTGACCAAGATAGGTATCCTTTAGGAAGAATTAATTTATTGGTTTCCTGCATTTAATTCTTTTTCTTTTAGAGTTACTATATTTGATAATAGCATATCTTTCTCTTTTTGGTTCAATCTTACTGATTTACCTATCTGTTCTTTGACTAAAGCCAAAGATTCAGATGTGACACATGACTTAACAGCCTGAGAGGCCTTCAGATAGGCAGGAGAGTCGTAGATGATAGTTTCTACATCTTTGTCAGAAGAAACGGTTTCTACCGGCTTTTCTTCGGTTTTTACCTCACATTTCATAACAGAGCATGTTCCAATTATTGTAGTATCATTATTCGCTATTTTTATAGCATTTTTAGATAATTTATTATATATGCTATTAATAAAGTCCATAGCATACTTGTGGGCTATCTCTATATCCTTAGCCTTTACTGTTATCTCAGGTTGGATATTCTCATATTCCCCTGTAGATATTGTAGCCTTCAATGTGTAACTGACTAATTTTACTTTATTTATACTTTTAGCCTTTTTTATTTGAGGCTTTTCGGGATCGATTGTTCTTTTTATACCCATGTTTTTATGTTTTATTAATATTAGCGCAATCTTGGCAATATGCTGAACCATTTCGACGTGGTTTATCATCACATATTTTGCATTTTCTATTTGGAGCAACCTTAACTTTTATTATATTGTAAGGTTTCTCTTTATCACTTTTGAACTTATCTACTATAAATTTTGTGTTCATAATTCTACAGATGTATATCTTAATGACTCTACCTCAGTGTATTTTGCCTCTCCGGTACTCTCTGATTTAGCTTTTGCAGCTTTAAACTTCTCTTCTAACTCTGTCACCTTAGCGGGATAAACCCATTTCTTTAACCTAGAAATGGTAAATTTACCTACGCCCATCTCTTTTTTATCCTCACCCTTTTCTAGCATATCTTTGATAATATCAGATCTTAGAGTCTCTTTTTTAGCATTTAGAGCCTTTATTTGTGACTCTAACACTGAATATTCCTCGTATATATTTAACATTTTATAATTTGTTATTAGAGTTAATATAGAAATCTATAATTATTCTATGCATTTCTCCTTCGCTTATACCCTTTTCTTTGGCCTGATCTTTGATGAAATATAATTGGTCTACTTTCACCCTAGAATTAATCCTCACGAAAGGGAACTTTTTTTCTTTTATTTTTGGCATTTTGTTATTTTTTCTCTATCTTAATTATTTTCTCTGCGAGTTGCTCGGCCTGAGCCTTTGATATGGCTATTAACCCGCTATCTCTTAATTCTATTATTTTTTCTATTCTTATTATGTAGAATCCATCTAGAAATTTTATGACTAAATATGAAGGTAGCGCCGGTATCGATAGACAGTCACATGGCTTTTGTCTCTGATCCTCATCGGACAACTTCCATATCAGACCTTCCTTAGCCGTAGCCTGGAGCCCTTCGTATTGGTGTTTCTCTATTTTACTAAAGGCCAATCTATCTAAATTAGTTACTTTCAATTCGAAGAACCCTACCATCTTTGTAGCCCTTAGATATTGGTTAAATACCGTCTGGACTTTAGTTTCTCTCTCTTTGACTGGATTATTAAGCGTGTGAGATGGCATACCTTATTTATTAAACTCCCCCACACATCTTGCTGGGACAGAACTTATTGAGTAATTTGAGTAATAGGAACAGTCTTTAGGGTTAAATTTATCTGATGTAACCTCACATCCAACATTGAATCCTAAGGTTATGCCTAAGATAAAACCCAATATCAATCCCGCTATGTATAAAATAGTATATTCTTCCATACTTCTTTTACCTTTCCTAATTATTTGTTTTTAGGAGAGGTGTTAATAATAAACTTTGCTGATGAAGTTAGCTCTGGGGCCTTCGGGGTTCGCACCCACCCCAGAACAAACCTCACCAACATTATATATTGTTATACCTTTTTAATTTGTTTATAACCAATGCCACTGATCAAATAGTAATATCAAATATTTCATCTCTCTTTAGTTTTTAATTAGGATAATATTATTGATAAAATAAAAATAAATGACGAAATTACAAATCCCAAAATATATCCTTGCCATAAACCTTCTTCTTTTCCTATTTTATATTCTATAGTATCTCTAATCATAAGTTTTATACCTTTTTAATAATATCTATTGCCTCAGTAATACCATCGTTATAACCCAATCTTACTCCTCTTTGTGTAAAACTTTCTTTTTGATATTGTTCAAAATCTGGAGTTTCCTTTAATAACTTCCCAATCTCCTCTATCTCCCTCTCTTTCTGTTGTTGGAGGAGGGACTTGATGAAGGATTTAATCTCATTCAATGCAAAATCGTCAGTACAGCAGGGAGTTGTTTTATGATGAAATATCCAACCTATCATTTTCTCATCAAACTCTTTCTCCCACTCCACACTAGACTGTTGGGGGATAGGGTAGGTTTTATCTATTCTTTCCTCTTTTGGTTGCTCAACTATTTTTCTTTGTTCTTCATTACTTGCCATTCCTGCTTTTTCAATACATTCTTTCCTATCACTTTCAGTAAGTTGTGAGAAGTCTTTTGGTTGCTGAGTATGGCATTTACAATCGTAATTATTACATCCATCAGTTAGGTCAGATGTTGTAAAAAAACATTCACTACAGCACTCTTTGTTTTGTTTGGTTGTCATAAGATTATTGGTTAATAATATTGTTTTTCATTTTTTTCTGCTCATAAATTGAATAATATATGCTACTAATGCTTTTTCACAACACTTCTCACATAAACCAAACTTCTTTTTCGAGATTGTTATTCCCTTTGAGGCAACTTGTTTTCTACACTCTATACACTTTATTAGTTTTTTCATTTGGTAGTGTTTAATTCTATGTAATGAAATCCTGCCTTTTTACAAATATCGGCTTCCATTTCATCTAAAAATATAACTGGCATACCTATATCTGGGTCTTTACCTTTTTCGCTTCTATCAATTAGATTATTTAATGACCATTCGCCAAAATCTTCCTTACATTTAACAAGTATGTATTCTTGCGGTGTAAAGGTAAAAATAACTTTTGTTTGTGAATTGTCTATGTTTAGTTTCATTTGGTAGTGGTAGGGGTTAATTTTGTTAAATAATTTCCTTTGATAGTTTTAATTTTATTTCCTCTTGACCAGTAAGATAGTAGTTTTCCTGTTTTTTTCAACTTTATTAAAGAAAAATTTACTCTTAAAGAATATGCTTGTGATTAGCGTATTTAACTGCTTCTCTATAATTATCAAAAAACTTAAGGTTGCTAACTTCTTGTTTTCTCCTCAAAAAATCGTGCAAATTATTTCCAAGAAAACTAACACAGTATATCTTCATCTTTTTTTAGTTAATAATAATCTTCATATTTTACCCATTTGTGATACATTCCTTGTTCTCCGTATAAACATATTCTGCACCAATAATAATGTTTCATATCTTTTTTTATTTAATTATTTTACTGATAGTTGTAAAAAGTAATTCGCTGGTGGTGGGAAGGGAATGTATTGCACATCCTCATCAAGTATTTATTCAGTAGCGAACTGGATTATTTCCTTGAACAGTTTATGAAACTGCTTGATTTCTTTTATCAACTCCACCCTTCATCAACGAACTACTTACCAGCTATCCCCCTCTAATGGGACAAGAGAGGGGATTAGGGTTCTAAAATCTAACTTGCTTGAACATATCAGTTTTCAATCCTCCGTTTTTTTCATCTTCATTTTCGTCCAAAACTCCTACTTTTTCGTATAAATTTTCTTTCTCATCATTCACAAGTAAGATGCATAATGGGTCAACGGTAAACAAATTTATATGTCCATCAAACAAATGCCATATCCTATTAGCTATTCCTAGATTCCCCATATTGCTCTCCCGAAATTCTTCTAAAATTTGTAGTATCTCGTCTCTTTTTTTTAATGTATATTGATTCATAAGAGTTTTATTATTTATTTAGATGATTTAATCGCTTGGAAAATAGCATAAGTGTCAAAGACAGCAATTTCAACTAACATTATAATTGCTATTGAAATTATTATTATTAAACAAATTTTTAAAAATTTTTCCATAAGTTTATACTTCCTTAAATTTTATATTTAGAGGGAATAAATCCGTATTTATGTTCTGCTTCCTCTCTTGTTAGATAGAACTTTTGTGTAATGCTTGAAATGTTTTTGAATATTGCAACACTCGGTTCTTTATCTGTTGGCAATTCAAATCCGTTTATGGTTCTTTTAACACAAATCCCTTCTGGATTATATTCTTCTAATAGTTCTATTCTTTCTTCCATAATCTTCTTTAATTTATTTTATTATTTCCCCATTATCTTGTTAAAGGGATTTAATCATTCAAAAGTTTTATGTAGGCTTCTCTCAATAACATATTTTCAGGATCTTTTTCTACCTCTTCTGCCATTCTTTTTATTTCTTCGTTGTATATTTCATTTTTATTCATCTTTTTATATATTACTTTTTAATATCTAGCTACTTAGTTGTGATTAGTGTGGGATTTTATTTTATTTCGTCAAAGACATATATAATTCTGTCTTCACAAACAGTCTTGTCTATCAATTTCATACTAATAAAACAATCTGATAAACGCTCCATTTCATATATACTTGCTACTGATGGTCTAAATATTACTACTTTCATATTTCACGCACCTTATTTAGGTAGTGCTTAACCTTGGGTTAATTATTTAACTTCTTCGTAAGTTGCTGTAAAAATTTCTGGTTTGCAAGGATAAATCTCTCCTTTAACTCCTTTGATAATCCAGTCGCCAATACTTGCCCTCATTACCCCCTCTAATGTTTGAATATCAATATAGTCCTTATTGGTTAATTTACCGCCATATCCAGTTATATTTGGACTGCAAAATTCTGCAATTTCTTCTTCATTTTTACCTGTGTATTTTATTACCTCAATTACTACTGGCTTCTTTCTAAATTTTTGTATCATAATCTTTTGCACAATCTTTATAGCCTTTGTGCTGAGGCTTTTAATTATTAAAGTCTTATTTCGTCTTTTATACTTTTAGAAGCATATCCTTTTTTCTTATAATCTGAACACCCACATACAGGACATTCAAAGTATCCATCACTTCTAGTCCCAGTTTCAAATTCTTTTTCTCCGCTGTAACCACAATTTTCACAATGCATTTGTTGAGTATATTTGTTTTCCATATTTTTCCCCTGCTATTTTGGGAGCAGGTTTCCCTGTGTTAATTATTTTCTCTTAAAACTTATAAAGTATTTCCCAAATCCTTTTATGTTTGTAAATTCAAACTGGTAAAATAGCATACCATTATTTTTGTGTTTTATTATTTCTCCCATCCCTAAAGTAGTAAATGCTAAAGAAGATGGAGAGAACGGTTTTATGGTTAATCTTATTTTTTCTTCGTCTGTTAATCCTTCACATTCTCTTGCATCTATTGTAAACCAATCATTACACCATTGACTTATCTTTACCTGTCTACCTTTGTATTTTCCTCTTCTGATTACTGCTTCCATCTCTTTTATTTTTAATTATAATTCTTCGATTAATAACATTTCTTTATCCCACGCACCAAGTATTTGCCAAAAGTGGCCAAATGGTGATTGTGCCAATAAGATAGGGTCTCTTCGTTTTGTGGTTTTCTCAAAGTCTTTCTTATCAGCGATAATGTAGAATACAGGTTTTTTATCGCAAAGTTCTTTTGTCTTATTAGTATAAGCTTTCATTACATCTGTTGCTTCTTTTGGAAGGTCTGCTACGAATTGAGCTATTTGACCAATTTGTAAATAATCATGTTCTTTTATTAACTCCCCAATTTTATTAGAAGTCGTGTAAGGAAATTCGTCATAAAAACTATTAAACTTTGCATACTTTTTTCTGTTTTCCATTCTGGAAACAATACTTTGTATTTCAATCGTTCCCCTGTTCATATCGTATTCTTCTGATTTAATCATTCCTAATTTATCTTTGAAACTTTGTATTTGTTCATCAATATATTTAGGGTCTGTTTTTATTTTGAAACCAACCTCATTTAGCATCTTTGCAACATAAACATCTTTTGGACTTAACTTTGGTTTTTCTTCTTTCTGTCCCATTTTCTCAATCTTCCCACCAGCCATAGTGGCAGGGATTTCAGTTACCGAACCATTTATAGAAATATATGCACTTGGATTAAATGAATTGTTTCCTAAATCTCTAAAAAAATCTATAAGGAACGCAGATTTATTAAGAGTATCAACAGCAGTATTAAAAAGCATTTCTCCTTGTGATTTTTTTACTTCAAATAAGTTTTTTCCGAATAATGATATTTTCATTTTATTTATTTTTAATTAATATTTTAGTAAGTGGCTTTTCCCAAATAATTGGGAGAGCTACACCGCTTCACACTGAACGACACTATAGAAGCACTTAGATACACTTTCGTGTTTCGGCTTTCGCCTCATCAGTCCCATTTTTGGGTGTCGCTTGTGTTGCAACTTTCAGCTCTGGCAACGGTTCGAGAACAACCACCTACTATTGGCTTATGAACTTAGCTCTGGGATTGAGTGCGACTCAAGATGGATTCGCACCATCGCAGGTTCTTCTGTACCGACTAGGTATTTCCCAGATATAAGCTCACAAACCAGTTGGGTGGGGTTAGTTTATTATTTTTACTACTGGTGGTGGTTCTTGACCATTAGTAGTACCGTTATAGGTTGGTAGGGTTGTATATCCTGTTTGCCAGTCTTTCTTATCATCTAATATAATCTCTAACTTATTAACTATTTCTTTTAATTGAACTAAAATTTGTTGTAAGTTTTCCATAATTACCATCCATTTCTTGGGTTCTTTTGGTCTATGATTAAATAAATATTATCTCCATAGTAATCTGATATATTTTTTTCAACTTTTGATACTATCCATTGCTCTCCTTGATAAGTTATTTCATCATCAATATTTATTTTTTGAAGAAGACAATTAGGTGCATCTTTTACATTAGTAATTGTTTTAGTAACCACCAATGGAGAAATATGCATTTTGCCTATCATTCCCCCAAATAACCACCAAAATATATTTATAACTATGAATGCCGCTACCAAAATAACTATAATCTTAATTGTATTTTTTATTATTTTCATATTAGTAATTTTATAACCATTTAATTTTCTATTTAACATTTTATCTGCTTTGTTTTTACTAGATGTATAACAACTAATTATACTTTCATTACATCTATATACACACGAAGGATTGGGGCAACCATAAGTCTTATAATAATATCTTTCTCATGTTAATTTACTATATGCATCACCACCAATCCAATCGCTTATAACCTTCTGACGACCACAATAATAACACTTTGGTTTTTTTAATTCACTAAAAAATGTATAAATTGGGTCTTTCGCTGTTATTTTCTAAACCAAGCTACTAATTTTTTGACTATATATAAAACTACTATTCCTTTCAAAGTTGTTGCTATTGGTTTCTTTTCAAATTCTTCAACAACTTTTTTTACTATTCCTTCTACACTTTTTTCTATTTCTTCAAACATTTTGTTTTACCTAACCATTATGTATTTTGGGATAGGTTATTATTTTTTATGATATATTTGTATTATACTCCGTTGTCGGGGGCGGTGTCAAGAGGGCCTATATATTTATAGTTAGTCTCTCTGCGAAGTCTTGCCCAGACATGATGGCTTTATTACAATCTTCATCTACTCCACCTTTTATTACCAAATGAATATAAAGATTTTTCTTTAAATGATCAGATCTTAGCACACGCCCAAGCCCTTGTTCCATGTCCAAATATCTCCAAGACTTAGAAGCAAAGATGACACAAGGGAAACTCGGGAGTTGATAGCCTGAAGAGATGCTAGACTGGGCTATTACTATATGGGCATCAGATTTATCGGCGTCTTCGACCAAATTAGCCCTATCTTTCGTACTTCCAGTCAAAGTTGATACTTTATACCCCTCTTTTCTCAAAGCCTCTGCTATAGCCTCAATTTGGGCAGTGTAATTAGCAAATATCAATAATTTAGGGAACTCCTGGGCTCTTTCCAGAATATAATCGATTTTTTGAGATGGAAAGAGTTTTGTGCTAGCAGTCATAATATCAATCTTAGAATCTACCGACTCAACTCTTTTGCCATATAATACACCGTTTTCAATTGATCGAATTTTAGTGCGTCGCACAAGAGGATCAGCCTCTGATTCGTACATTTCTTTGATGGCTTGTTTCTGTGGATCAGTAAGTTCTAAATAAACTGTCTTATGAGTTTGCTCTGGGACATCGAAGAAATCATCCAAAGTTCCTGTATATCCGAATCGTTTTACTAATTCTACCAGTTTGGCCTTCGTCTCTTCGTCTTTTTTAGGTATCCATATACTTCTCATGCCCATTCTAATAGGGATATAATACTTTTCCCTAAACGCATAAAAGTTCCATTTCTTCCCTAGCAGCCAGGCTATAGCCCACATATTCATTGGCTTTGAAACTGGTGTGGCCGAGCATAAATATAATCTTTTAGGAGGGTACAATGTCAAAAACTTTAAAGTAGCTTCAAATAATTGCGACGTTTTGGGGATCTGGACACCTTTTCTAGTTCTTGTTTCTGGAGAAACCCCCAAATTATTGTGACATTCATCAATAATGACGGTGTCAAACGCAGATAGCGATGACCATCTTTTTTTGAAATCTTCTTTACTAAGGACTGTAAGATTACATGTAATTCCGAATTTGTCAGCATTTTTTTCCCATGTTTTATCTTCTCTTTGCTGTTTGGGGCAAATAACAAGAGTTCTTCCTTCAGACAATTCCAAACCTGTTCTCGACTTAGCACTTCCTGTACCAGTAAACAGTCCACACCATTTTTTATCTTCTTTAATGATTTTTTTTTGATGCTCATATAACGGATATTCCATTTATTTTTTTATTAGATTATAATTTTGCGCGTCTAGCCAAAGTTTCGACCTACACTTAAGACAGAGTATACCTTCGGCGTACCAAATTACTTCCCAATCGTTTTTTAATTCTTTACATTTTTTACAATAGAACTTCTTTCTATCCATTTCTATTCCGAGTTCTATCATATTCGAAGGCTTATTTCTTTCCATAGTCTAAGTGATTTAATAACCCTCCAGAAGCTTTTTTCCAGCTATCTGACAAAGCCACTCCATAGAAACATGTTTGATCTCGACCATTTTCCCTTTCTTGATAAGTAAAGCCTCCATATCTTTTACCATAAGCTATCATTTCTTTTGTGAACACAATGTTAGCTTTGAATTTCCTTCCATCAGATATACAATACTTTTTATATTCGTCATATAATAATCTTGCTGAAGTACTAACTGTAAGATTAAATGTAAGACATTCTATAATAAATCCTTCTACTGAAGAATTTTCTCCTCTATAATCTTTCATCATTTGAGTTTGCTCAGCTGTAACTATAAACTTCTTATCTCTTATTAACATATCTAGGCCGTCTAACATCCAATTTAATATCCCAGACAATTCTTTATAAAGTAGACCTTGCCGTGTTCTTAAAGAGATATTAGGATTTTCTCTATAATTTTTTCTAAAGTCTACCGCACATATTCTTCTTTCCATAGCATAAGAATTGTCATCAACCCTTGGGAGTTTATTAACGGAAAGAACAAATTTACATTCTGGCCGAAAAGTGAATTGATCTTTGTATTTAATATCAATAGTTACCTCTTCCCCAGAGATAAGTTTTTTAATCTTATTACTTTGATAGTAATTTCCGTGTACTTCTTCTACTATATTCAGTCTCTTGCCGATTATTCCTTTCATACCATATTGTCCTTCTAGTCCCTCTAGATCAATATGGGAGACTGCTTCTCCGCCTAGAACCATTCCAATAGTATCAATAAATGTAGATTTTCCATTTCCTCCATCTCCGACCATAAATAAAGCCTTGTCATAATGCATTGAAGAGGTTAGACAGTAACCAGAGAATTGCTGTAATAGAATAGACTTCTCTTGGCTCTCTGGGCCTTCCATCCAGTCGGTTATACATTCTAACCATATAGGGCAGGTAGTATTGGGATCATAAGTTACGTCATACTGTATCAAAGAGACAAAATTAGGGCTGTGTGGCATTAAAACTCGAGAAATTGTATCTAAAAGGCCGTTCTTTACGTTTATAATATGACCTTTATCTTCTGTTATTTTGAAATCAGGGATTATTCCTATTAAGCAGGACAATTTATCAGCTACATTTTTATTAGTCCTAAAGTTCCAAAGCATGTCGTCGTATAGGCCGTTTAATATCATAGAAGACATTTCTTGATCAGATACCAACTTATAAACTCCATTCTCATAATTAAATATCATTCCTATTTCATTCTTCTTCAAGTTAGGGTATCTCGCCTGTATTTCTCGCTCGTAGTTAGAGAACCTTATCTTGTCAGTTTCTTTTCTAGCCTTAGAAACAGCTGTATAAGCGTCCTGTATTCTGAGCTGTTCGGCTGGGGTCATATTATAAGAAATTAAATCATTCTTATAAGAATATGTATACCCTGAGCTGTAAGCTGAATTTATTGTGTTAGATATCTCAGCCATACCACCTTGCTCGCTCTCTATTCCATGCCAACCTACCTTTTTAATATGCTCTAAAGCCCGTTTTTTATCCCAGCCTGCCTGCCTCATTAAAGAAGCAGTTATCAAAAGCGCTTGGTTTCTTGATGGATATCCATTAGGGATAGTTTCTTTCGCCCCAGATATCAGAAGTTGGAAACTGTCTCTCTCTTCTATTGGGAACTTTTCATTAACTCTGTCAAAGAAGTTCTTTTTTTCGTTGTCAGCATATTTTTTTAATTTATCTCCGTCTATATTTACTGGATATTCGGTAGTAATAATTTCTTCTTTAATAGGAAAAACTTTCTCTATCTCGTCTAAAGAGTATTTATTTTTTAGATTTTTATATATTCCTTTTATAACTAAAACCCCATCTGTTCCAGTAGTATATTTATCTCCAGTCTTTTTCCAATAAAAAGTGTTAGGAACCCTTAAAATTCTAGTAATGTCTTTAACAACAGGGTCTGCTTTCAACTCTGAAACAATGCTTTGCCCTATCTTCTCCCATCTCAAAACAGTTTCCTCCCAATTGTTAACCTTGTCTTTGTATATAGTATTGTCTAAAACCCAATATATGTGAAAACCTCTGCCAGTTTCAATAATAAATGTCGGATCTAGTTTCTTTTTTATATTTTCTAATTCTTCTAAATCTTTCCTTCCATCTATATCTACAAAAAATGAGTTTATTGAAGAGCAGTTTTCTTTTTTGGCGTTGGGAGCCCCTTTGAACCCGTTAACAGTGAAATAAGACTCATATCCAGCTATATTAAGATCATCTCTCCTTTCCCTAGAAGATACTGGAGGGCGGCCTGAACCTGTTTGATCTATATATCTATATACATGGTCTGGAAAACAGTCTAGAAATTTTAGTTTCTGTGTATCCATGTTAGTAAGTCCTAACTAAAAAGCCGAACTCAATGGACGAACAGGACTGATGCAACTCAACCTTCTGAACCATTAAGTTCGACTTTTTAGTTATGAATAATAAACTTTTTATTTGGATATTTTGTTGCATGTTTTGTTCATTTTTTACTTATTTGTTGCCCCTGTCGGAATTGCACCGACTACAAGCGTCTCCGCTGTGATCACTAATAAGGGGCAGTATCGAGAGGGGTTATGACCCCCCTCTCTTGATCTACCTATTTAAAACTCGTTATCGTCTTTTGCGTCTGGCATATCGTCTACATTTAGATCAGAACCTTCTGCTGGTAGAGCGCTAACTTTTTCGGTTAACTGTGGCCTTATTTTTGAATTGACCATATTCTCTAAGAACAACATTCTGTCTGTGTCGTCCCAAACCATTTGACCCTTAACTTTTATTTGCTTCATTTGTGGTAACCCGTTTGGATTATCTTTTGTGAAAGCATGTTTGATGTTCACTCCGTCTTGCTGGATAAATAATGAAGATTTAGTTTTGCCATCTTCGATCTTCTGACTTGGAGAAACTGTCATTGGCTTTGATAAATCAATGTTTGGTAACATTTTCAACAAAGCAACTGCGAAACTGTTTGAATAGTTTAACTGCAAGTGATAAACTTCTTTTTGATCTTTGAAAGCGAATACCCATGACTTACCATAAGCGCTATCTTTTGTAGCAATGCTTACAAATTTACCTACAAACTTATCATAGAATTTCTCGAACACTACCTTATTGTTTTTATTTGTTCTTTGAATAGCTCCTGCTGTTTCAGCTGGAACTCTCTGACAAAATTTACCATTTAATATAGTAAAGTATTGCCCACCTTCACGATTTTCTAGTGCCATATTGTTTTATTTGATAGACTAACTATCATGTTTAATTATAAGCCGAAAACTCGGACAAGGTTTTTTGATTTATCGACCTAAGAAAATCACTAACCTATCTCTATTTTACTACTTTTAAAACTCGTGTCAAGTGTCGGTGCTAACAACCTATTCTAATACACATTCCTGCACACCTCTACTGCTTGGATATAACAAGTACTTCCGTCATGATAAGATCTCGTGCTTACGCCACCTGCTGTGTGCCAACCATTTTTTAACATTTTAATAACCTCTTCTTCTAAAATGTTCACATCCTCAGACTCTAAAATTCTATATTGTATGTTATATACTTCTGGCATGTTATTTTTTATCTAATTTATATATTTTTGTATTACATTCACAACAGACCCCTCCAAAAACTGCCTTATGAGCCTTGCACATTATACACGGAAGATAATCTAAAACTGCGGGGTCAGGAATACTCGTAAATTTTATTTTATTCTCGTTATACCATCTAGGCAATACATCTTCTCCTCGCGCCCAGCGCAGAGTTAATTGTTGTTGCTCAAAAAGCCGTTGCTTTATATTTTCCATGTTATTTTATTCTTGATCCATTCTCAGGATTAAACAGAGAATAATTTATATAGTTTCTACCATTAAAATTATCCCAGCTTTGCGGTATGTAACAAGATAAAATATATACTGTTGCTAAGATAACCCCGATTATAAGTGTCGAAATTGCTCTTTTCATTTTAGTATTTCTCTATATTCTTTATTAAATTTTTTAAGACTTTGATTTTGCTTTAACAGAGATAGCTGTTGATAACCCCAATAAACCGTGCGACCTTTGTGCCATACACTATTTATTATATCCCAATACTGTTTTACAAATGGAGTGGCTTCTTTTATTGCTTCATTCATTTTGGGAGTTGCAAAAATTAAATCTTCTAACTTGGCCTCCTTTTTCTCCTCTCTATTTTTTAATTTTAACATGTTTTTACTTTTACTTCTATAAAACGTATATTATCTTTTATAAACTTATTTCTTTCTACTACTATTTTATTAACCTTCTCCCAATAATCTTTTCTCGTGATAAGGTTTAGGTCTAAATCTTTGCCCACCCCGAGAATATATTCTGTAAAGGCCTCCATTTTTTCGTTGTATGTTTCCGTGTCCATAACTTTGTTTTAATAAACTTCTTAATTTTATAACCTATCACCATATCTCCGCGAGCATAGTTAACATGTCTTTTTAAAACTTCTTCATCTGCCTTTTTTCTAGCCTCATTTTTATCGTCCGCCCACACTTCTACTCTGTGGGAAGTATAAATATCTACAATATATTTTTCTTCCATGTTATTGTCCGCATTCGGCTTCTAATTGTAATTCTAATTCTACTATCTCATTGACCATACGCATAGCTTTACAGCTTATTTCTTCATCTAATTCTGCGTATTTTTTCTCCAATTCTTTTTGTATTTTTGTTATTTCTTTATGTGTCATGTTATTTATGTTAATTATTATTCTCAAACCCATTACAATCTAAATGGTAGTCTTTATCTAACTCCATTTTCTGCTTACACATATCACAAAACTCTTCTTCTCCGCTCGTGCCACAACCCTCACACCAGTACATCTTTTCAGGGTTGCCACAATTATCGCAAACTCCGTTTGTTATTGTCATAGTTTTATTATTTTAATTCTAATATATAATCATCTATCTCTGCCTGCACCTCTTCATCTAAGCTGTCATAAATTGTCTGACTAGCCTCGTCAAAGTCTGTGCCAGCGTCATTATCGTCTTCGCTTTCATAAACCCACTTACAAAATGATAATTGTACTTTTTCTTTTTGTTTATGTCCTGTTTTGATCTCAAACTCTATTGTATATTCTCTTGATATTCTTTGATAAGATATATACTCTTCTGTTGTTGTTATTTTCATGTTTTTAAAATGGAATTTCCTTTAATTTTATATAGTTTTTGATAATACGCTCGGCTACTTTGTCCGCTATCATCAATTCGGCGTCTTTTGTAATATCGCCGTCTATTCGGACAACATAGTTTGCACCTTTGAAAATGCCTTCCTTACACTTCTTGCCCCGTTATTCTATGGGTATATGTTATAAATTTATCTGTTAAATACTCTGCACCTCCGCTTGTTTTATGATAATATAGTTTCATGTTATTTTGTAGTTAATAATTTCCTCAATGTTTCAGGACTTGTTGGTATCTCTCTCCCTGCACATTGCACTTTTTGTGTGATAATTGTGCCGTCAGATAGCTCAATGCAAGTGAAAAAATAAGGGAATGAAAAACTTAATCCTTTATCTTTCACATATCTTACAACCTCATCAACATTGATAAATTGTAAAAATGGCGTGTATTTTCTGCTGTTTGCTCTTTTCTTTTTTTCTATATAGTACATATATTTATAAAACCACTGTTAATAATAATATAACTACAACCAACACTGTGAACCCGCCGACCAATGAACCTGCCTTGTAGCCCCGTTTATAGGAAGCTAACATTTGATTTTTCAGAAATGTGTCTTCCACTTCTGAAATCATTATTTTATTTTGCATATTTTGTCCGTTATACATTATTTATTTTGTATAATGGTGTTAATTTACTAACGACAAGGCAAAACTCTGTCTGCCCTGTCCGTCAAGAAACTATCTAAAATCATCAATTACTATTTTGTCGGCTACCATATATTCACAATTACTGTCTAAGCCTAATTATTATTTCCATGTTATTTTGTTTATGTTAATATGCGAAAAATGCTCCTTTTCTCATTGCCTCGCCAATGTTTGTAATTCTCTTATCAAACAACTCTTTGATAGTTATGCCTTCTTGTTCTGTGTCATCGATGCAGTTTGTTATTTGAAAAGTATTGTTTTCAGGGCAATAAGCAACCTCTTTGCTACTTCTAACAATTCCACCAGCAAGGCTAATAAAAAACTCATGATAGTCGCCGTCTTTTAATTCTTTTTTTAATTGTGCTACTGTTTTAATTTTTTTCATGTATTTTATTTATGTTAATATGTTTGCCCGTCTTTGCTTTTATTTTGTTAGCCCACAACATCGCCTCAATAAGTGTTTTGAAATACTTATATCGCCAGTTGTAGAAGGCTTTGTATTGATTAGGCATGTTAGTTTTTCCCGATTTCTATATAGGGTTTTTTGTTGCTAAACATTATATAGTAATTGAAAAAGTAAATTGATAACATTTTTAAACCTTGTCTGTTTGTATA
>Ga0172380_10003108_pt1 | contig 23671 bp, 17 predicted proteins | sample Leawe162metaG_FD_119747 | JGI IMG/M metagenome (GOLD analysis project Ga0172380, IMG submission 119747) | Leachate microbial communities from a municipal landfill in Southern Ontario, Canada - Leachate well 162 metaG | ecosystem: Engineered > Solid waste > Landfill > Unclassified | place...
CACCATATACCGGGACTTGCGCCGCCCCTCGATCGGCGGATGCTCCAATGGCGTGCCGTCGTCGCCCAGCGCGTGGTGGCGTGTCGGCGGGAAATAGGGCGAGTTGAGAATAGGCTGTTCGTAAAATGGCTTCACAGCAGTCCCCCGTTCAGAACCTTGCACCCGACTGAGTGCGAGTCCAGCGAGGTTTAGCCATTCCTGCCAAATCACCGGTGCGCTGATTTCCGGCGGACTACCCCCACGAGCCTTGACGCCACCTCACTCGGGCGCTCATCGCCGCGCGGCAAGCTACCAGTTTGCGCCCGGGGTGTTGGCATCAGGCTTGATGATCGGACCCTGTGAAGCAGAGGAGGGAAACTTCGCAAAAGCGGACAAAGACGCCGGCGCAGGCAAAGTGGATCGAGGTGAAATGTGCCGATCATCCTGAGAGGCCATCTGTCTACCAATCAGTCGCCCGTGGTAGAAAGTGTTGTGTGTTTTCCGAATTCTAACCGCAACCGCACCTGTTAGACTTCGACTTAGGGTAACCTTAGGGTACACTTGTGTCCGAACTCGCTCATAGCAGCCGTCCTGATGTGGCCTCACTGGCCGGGTCCCCGATCCACTTCACACCGCGGTCCACTTGTCGGTCTGGCACCCCCAACTCAAACCCCATCGAAATGATTTTTGGTGAGCCTCCTGAATGGACATAGATCGGCCAAAAGGCGAACCAGCCACGGCAGCCGCATGCTCTGATTGCGTTAGTGTTCTCATTTGTTTTCATTCGGCCGCCGCCGCCCGGAGTCAGTTCGCGGCTCAGTTAGACGTTTTGGATGTCGAACCAGCGGGCACTGCCGGGTCGTGATCCTTGCCGACCGAGATCGCAAATCGCCGGGGTCGAGCATCAGAGGAAGGTGAAGAGGGGGAAGTGTAGAGTTATATTGGGGGCACATTTTACCACCTAAGGTTCTTACATCAGGCGGGCGCGAGGAGGGTCAGACTTTCCCCGGCCTCCTGGATAGGTGATCTGCAGGAACCGACGCGACACGAGCGCGTCTCTGGCCGCTCGGAACGTCTTGGGGCTGACCCCCAATGTTTCAGCGGTGGCGAGCGACAGGGCGAACTCCCCGCCATCGCGCCACCCGTGTGCGAGGCGCAGCTTCACCAGCAACACCAATGCCAGTGGCTGGTCCCACAAGTGAGCAGTATCGCTCTTGAAGATCACGGCAGTCGCTTCGCCACCGCCAATCATCAGTCTACCCTCCGTCTTATAGCGCCAGATGCTACACGCTATTTTTCTTACTTCGTCTATCGGCAATGGCTCCGCAAACTGCGCGTTGGCCTCCATCATCATTGCGAGAAGTATGTCCTTGGTCTCGGCCGAAAGTGCCATGCGGCAGCCCCTCGTGAGCATAGCATTGTTCCTGCCGTCCCCCTCTCGCATGCCGACAAAGGGCTCGCTGGTCAGGTTTCCGGTGACGAGCCGCTCAGACTGCGAACGGTTCGCGGGATCCCTCCGCATCGTCGGCAACCCCGGTAGATCGTCGAGCGAGCCCTGGATAATCCGGTAAGTGCCATTCGCAGCCTGACTAGGCGGGGCCACGACAAAGCCGTCGCCCAGGATGTCAACGGGCACGGCTGGATCGGGACGGATGTGCCGGCCCTCCCCGTTGCGTCTGTACCAGGCTTGAAAGTTGCCGGAGCCGCTGCGGACGATGAAGGGTGTGTCACCGAACCGGGAGAGGCCACCCGCCAAAACCCGCTCGTCGCTGGTGTCGACGTCCAGCACGGTGATCTTGTTGCGGGCGCAGGCGAGGCCAATGCCGGTAGCGTCTGGGAACCGGATCGCCAGTTGTTCGCTGGCTTTGCTCCCCACCCTTAGGTAGCCCCGAACGGACGGGTTCTTGTCCCGCCCCACTGGAAACGTGGCTACCCGACGCGCAGCATACTCGGCCTGCCAGTGCTCAAAGAGACCGGCCCGCATCTGGTGCCGTCGCACGACTTCGCTCGAAATTCTCCACCTGCTCGCAGCTGAAGAATCGCCGGCCGTTGATCACGATGGGTCGTGGAAACCCTAGCCTCTCGTCACGCAGCCATCGCCACAACGTCATGTCGCTTATGCCCCCAAACCGGACTCGCACCTGTTGGGCAGTGAGATATTGCGTCGTCATCGAGTGTCCCCTTCAAGTTCTACAGCGAAGGAACACGAGTGGCCGCTTCACCTCACGGGGGGATGGGAAGTCTTTTTGAGCCTCTTGTGGATGATCCTATCCTCCATGAGAATGCGCGCGAGGAGGCCTACCTCCGGTACTCGTAGCTTGCGGAGAAGCCGGTATCCCTCAAGAGACTGCTGGATAACGAGCCGTTCTCGCTCGAGGTGTCTCTGAAGCCGCAGCTGGCGCTTACCGGCATGCACCGACGATCGAAGGCTTCTTAGTGCACCCGTCGCCATTCCGGTCCATCCCGCCACGAGGCCAATAGCCTCCTTTGGCGTGTAGTCACGCTTAACAAGCTCGTCCACAGCGACAACGGCACGCGCTCTGGCCCGCTCCCAAGCCGGAGACCGCAGCTCGACAACCTCAGGTCTGAACAAAGATGGAGTTATGCCGCCCTCGATGCTTTCAAGAGCGGCGACCAGCAACACCGCCGGATCATTCAAGTCGCCTTCCAAGTTGTCACCGACGACGGCTGCGGCGGCCTTCAGCCACTTCAGTAGGGCCCGACGCTCCTCGCTCGGGGACTTTGCGGCGGCGAGAAGACGGACGCTCAGTTTCAGTTCCTCGTCGTAGTTGAACCAGTTGAAGTCGCCATCACTCACGATACCCCCTCCCATACTGAAGCTGTCGCCGACTGCAAGCCGCTCTAGACTAGGAAATCCTTCCGCCGCCACAGGTTACTTGAGGCTTCCTCCGTCGACGATCCCACCCGCTGGCGGGAGATGGAGCTCCCCAGAGGATATCGTTGGCCACGCCGGGTCTTCACCCGCAGCATGGTGGTTGTCGCACACCTCGCTCAGCGGCTGCCCGGCGGGCACCACCCAGCCCCATCCGTTGGTTCTGGCCGTTGCGGTTGTAGCGGGACAGGGCGCTGCGCAGGCCAGGCGCACGGATCCGCAGATTGAGCCGGGGCGCGGGCTAAATACGGTAATCCAAGCCACATCCTTCGATCGCAGCTATTCCGCATTTTTCATCAACATCCCCGGCGTCTCCCGAAACACCGATGGCTCCGATGACCGTCCCTTTTCGTTCGATCAGCAGACCTCCCGGTGCTGGAAGCAGGCGCCCCTCAACCAGGGCCGCGGCGGCGGTAAAGAATTCCGGTGCCTGACCCACCTTTTCAGAAAGGGTTCTGGAGCCAAAGCCCAGGCCCAGTGAGCCCCACGCCTTGCCATGCGCCATCCGCAGACGCGCAATTCCCGCGCCATCCTGGCGCGCACTCGCCACCTGATTGCCGCCGGAGTCGAGCACAACAACCGATAGCGGCCGAGCGCGACGCAGCTTCCCCTCTTTGAGGGTCGCCTCGATGAGATCGAAAGCCAATTGCAGTTCCATGGTGCTCACGGTTTCAGACCCCATGATCGTTTCTACGGAGGGCTATACCCTCAGTGCCAGTCCGGACTCTATGTCGAAGAAGCGCAGCCGCGTGGGATCGGCGGGCGACAGCCCGATCTCCGAACCGGGCACGAGTTCCACCGATGAGGGCAGGAAGGCTGAAACGAGAGTGTTGCCGATATCCATCCGGAGCAGGCTGCGGGCGCCGAGATATTCGACAGTCCGCACGGTGCCCCGCAGGGTGGCCACTTCGGTTGCATCGTATTCGAGATCCTCGGGACGAACGCCCACCGCGATGCGCCGCCTGCCGGCCGCAAGCGTCGCCGGCAGTCGCAGCGAAAAGCCTGGGCTGACGAGCACCCCGTCTTCGGCGCTACCTTCGAGGATGTTCATGCCGGGCTCACCCAGGAATCGGGCGACGAACAGATTGGCCGGATGATCGTAAAGCTCGCGTGGCGTTCCCACCTGCTCTATGCGTCCAGCCGACATGACCACGATGAGATCGGACAGCGTCATGGCCTCGCCCTGGTCGTGAGTGACGTAGAGCATAGTGGCGCCGAGCCGCTGATGCAGGTCCTTCAGTTCGGAACGCATCTGCACCCGCAACTGCTGGTCGAGGTTGGAAAGCGGCTCGTCGAGGAGGTAGACGGTCGGCGTGCGCACCATGGCCCGCCCCAGGGCGACGCGCTGGCGCTGGCCGCCTGAGATCTCGCGCGGGTACCGAGCCAGCAGCGCCTCGAGCCCGAGCATGGCAGCAGCGCTCTTCACCTTGCGGTCTACCTCCGCCTCGGGGGTGCGGCGGCGGCGCGCCCGCATCGGAAAGGCGATGTTCTCGTAGAGGTTGAGGTGCGGATAGAGGGCGTAGGACTGGAAGACCATGGCCACGTCGCGGTCGGCGGGCCTGACCGTCGTTACATCGCGGTCGCCGATCAGTATGCGCCCCTCGCTGGGCATTTCGAGGCCGGCGATCATGTTGAGCGTGGTGCTCTTGCCGCAGCCGGACGGTCCAAGAAGCGTGACGAACTGACCCGGCTCGACCGTGATGTTCACGTCCGAGACGGCGCGAACGGGGCCGTAGCTCTTCCCCACGCCGACGAAGCGAACCGATTGCGCGCCTGACCCTTGCTGCACTGCTGTACTCACCACGGTTAGCCTTTCACGGAGCCATCGGCGAAACCGCCGATGAGGTACTTGCGGAACAGGAGGAACATCACCACCGGCGGAATGGTGGCGATGACGACGCCGGCCATCAACGCGCCCCAGTCCCGGCCGTGGAAGCCTTGGAAGAAAATGAGGGCGACGGGAAGCGTGCGCAGATCGGGCGTGTCGACCATGGTCGTGGCAGTCACGTAGTCGTTCCACGAGTGCAGGAAGCCGAAGGTTGCCGCCGCCAGCAGGGCGGGCTTCGCCCCCGGCAGGACGACCCGCCATACGGCCTCGAAGCGCGAATAGCCGTCGATCTGGGCTGCCTGTTCGAGTTCGCGCGGGATGGTGGTGAAATGCGAGCGCGTCACCCAGACCGCAAAGGGCAGGACATGCCCGGCATAGAGCAGCGGCAGGGCGACATAGGTGTTGTAGAGCCCCAGGTCGACGAACATCAGCTGCGTGGGAAGCAGCACGGCAAAGGCCGGCACCGCCATTGCCCCGACGAAGATCACCAGCAGCAGCGGTTTGCCGGGAAGCGGGTAACGGGCCAGGGCATAGCCCGCCACCGTGCCCAGGATGAGCGCCACGGCCACGGCCGCAAAGGCGTAGCCGCCGCTGTTGAGGAAGGTCCAGTGGACGCCTTCGAGGACGAGTCGCGCATAGTGCTCGAGGCTCGGGTCGGGCGGTATCAGCTGCGGCGGCACCGCGAAGATCCGGTTCGTCGGCTTCAGCGACGTCGACAGGGCCCAAAAGATCGGTCCGAGGGCCACAAGTGCTGCAAGCAGGCAGCCAAGGACGAGCGCCGTTCGAGACAGAAGTTTCATGCCGCCCCTCCCGGCTGCTTCCCCAGGATCCTGATGTAGAGGGCAATGAGCAGCATGTTGATCATGAACATGACGACGGCGATGGCATTGCCGCGGCCCTGGTCCAACTCGATGAAGCCCGTGTGGTAAAGTAGATAGCTGAGCGTTGTCGTGCGTCGGATGGGGCCGCCGCCGGTGAGGCCGATGATCGTCTGCACCTCGTTGAAATAGCTGATGGTGAGCATCGAGATGACGATCAGCAGCGACGGTGCGAGCAGCGGCAGCGTGATCTTGCGAAAGGTTTCCACCGGGCCGAGCCCGTCGACCGCCGCGGCTTTGTAGAGGTCGCGCGGGATCTGACCGAGGCCGCCGGTCAGGATGATCGCGGCGAAGGCGAAGTTGCGCCACACACCGATGATGATGAGGGTGGGCATGGCGAGGACGGGGTCCGTCAGCAGATCCTGAGGTGGGACGCCGAAGGCCGTGAATAGGCTGCCGACTAGGCCACCCGGCGAGGGCACGAGGATCCACTTCCATAGGAGCGCGACGACGATCGGGCTCATGGCCCAAGGCACCAGCAGCACCGTCAGCAGCACGGTGCCCCAGCGGCCCAGTCGCCTTATGCCCATGGCCGAGAGCAGCGCCAGCGGCACCGCTATGGCAAGCGACCCGAAGGTGAACACAAGCGATCGCCAGATCGCCTGCCATGCAAAAGGATCGGAGAAGAGAGCGATGTAGTTATCCAGCCCGACAAACCCTTCGTCGCCGAAGAAGAAGAGCTTCCTGAGGCTGAGATAGAAGCCGTAGAAGGCCGGCAAGACGTTGATGGCGACGACGAGCAGCAAGGCGGGGCCGACCAGGGCCGACCCCACCAGTTTTGTCTTGCGGGCCACCGAGTTCAGGGCTCGGGACGAATCCACGGAGGTTTCAATGGCCGTATCGCTCATGGTGCCTACCAGCCCAGCGTCGCCTTGGCGCGCGAGAGGATGGAGTCGATCTCCTCGTCCGTGCCGATCAGCTCCTGCAGTGCAGTGTTCATCACAGGGAAGACCTTGGTGATGTCGGGCAGGTTCGGCGGGAAGGTCAGCGCCCCCGGGGCCGCCAGCAGGCTGTCAAAGACGTTGATGGTTGCGGCCTCCGGCGTGTCGAAGTACGGATCGGACTGCACCGAGCGCCGGTCGGGTACCAGCCCGGCCACTTGGGCCCATTGCATCGATGCCTCGGGCGTGTAGAGCGACTCGATGAAGGCGGTGGCCGCTTCCTGGTTCTCCGACTTGGCGGAGAGGCCCACGGTCCAGTAAGGCCCGAGGAGGACGGCGGGCGGCCTGTCGCCGAACGCCGGCCAGGGTGATACGGCCAGTTGCTCGGGATCGTAGGCAGCGGCGATCTTCTTGTACTGCTCGAAGCGCGGCGCGAAAGCCTGCACGATGGCAAAGCGCCCGGCGGCGAACTGGTCCTGGATGTCGTCGCCCATCGCGTTGAGAAGCGTCGGGGAGAGCGCGCCGGCCTTGACGAGCTGTCGGACAACTTCCGCCGTCTCCTTGGCTTCGGGGCCGGTGACGTCGAAATGGCCCGTCGCGGCGTCGAAGATGCCGGGGCCGAAGCCCGTCATCATGTTGATGAAGGCTGAAACACTGTTGTCGTTCGTGGGCAGGCCGAATCCGAGGCGGTCGCCGCTGGTGAGCTTGGCGGCCACGAGGATGAACTCGTCCCAGGTCAGCGGGGGCGCCTCGAGACCCACCTCGGCCAGCGCATCCTTGCGGTAGAAGAGGATCTGCGCCGGAGACGGCCAGAGGGGCAGCGACGTCCGCGTGCCGCCAATCACCGACTTGTCCGCAAACACCTGGTAGAGATCGGGAAGCGCCTCGGTTCGGAAGGCCTCCGACAGATGCTCGTCGAGATTGGCCAGCGCCCCGCGTTCATTGACGAGATTGAGGAAGGTGTCGCGCATCCAGATGATGTCGGGCGCGCGATTTTGCGCCGAAGCAGCGACGAACTTCGTCTCCAGCTCCTGGAAGGGCTGGGACTCGACGGTAATGGTCACGCCGGGATTCGCCGCGGTGAACTTGTCGATGAGCTCCCGCAGAACCACTTCGCGCGGCGACTGGCCCTCGGGGCTCAGAAACGTCCAGATGCGTATGGTGCCGCTGAAGTCCTGCGCTCTCGCTATGCCGGATAATGCGGGAAGCAGCATGCCCGCCGCGCCGAGCTTCAGCAGCTCACGCCTGTCCATATTTTTCAGTCTCATGTTCGCGCTCCTCCGCTTGTTGAACTGTGACTATTGGCTCTGGCGCCCCACAGTGCTCAGCACTCGGGTGCGACCGTTAAGCAGGTGGCGGCGGATCTCGGCGCGGGCGCGGTCGGCGTCGCGCGCCGCCACCGCCTCGATGATCCCCCCATGCTCCAGCGTGATGAGCTCGCGCCGTTCGGTCAGGGTCAGGAAACCCCTTTCGGCCGACAGGCTGCTCCATCTGAATATGTGTGTGGTGAGCCGCCCAAGGGCATCGCTCAGCTTCGGGTTATGGGCGCAGGCCGCCAATGCGGAGTGAAAGGCGACGTCCTCGCTATCGGCGTGGCTGACGGACAGCTTCGCGATCAGCTCGTCCTGCGACCGGCGCAGCCTCGCCAGATCCTCGTCGGTGCGGCGGTCAGCCGCGAGAGACGCGACCTCGCTTTCGAGCGCCAGGCGCACCTCGTGCCATTCGACCAGGTCGCGCATTGTCTCGATCGCGGAAAGCCGCATCATCTCCAACGCGGGGGCGTGCACGGCGAAGCTTCCGGATCCCTTTCGCGAGCGCACCAGTCCCTCAGCGCGCAGGCGAGCCAGCGCCTCGCGGATGCTCGCGCGGGAGAGTCCAAACATCTCCACGAAGCCGCTCTCGGAGGGCAGGCGGTCGCCGTCCTCCAGCCCGCCCATGAACGCGACCAACTGGCGATAGGCGCTCTCGCTACGACTTTCCACTTCCATCATCTCCGACCCCAATATCCGTTGACGGGCAAATTGTTGTCTGATTAGATCAGTTCTGTCAGACAGCTTCGCGCTTTGCAAGCAGGAATCCTAGGGACGAGATGAAAAGAACAACGGGTGCGCGGCCGGGATCGCGCATTGCAAAGGTCGAGGTGCACGAGTTCGGCTATTACGTTGACGGGCTGGGATTCGACAGCAGCGGGAACCGTTGTGTGATGAAAGGCGCCCGCAGTCAGCTTGCCGCCTTTGCAGTCGTGATCGAAACCGGCGACGGCGCGCGCGGGGAGTATTGCAGCGTTCACAGTGGCAAGAATGGCGCCATGATCGGACAGGTTAGGGCGCTGGCGCCTCAGCTCCTGGGCGAGGATGTCGAGGCCCGCGAAGCCATCTACAACAAGCTCAAGCGGCTGCATCGGCATTACATGGCGATTGGCCATTCGGCGCTCGACATCGCGCTGTGGGACTTGGCCGGCAAGTCCGTGAACCGCCCCGTCTGGCGGCTGCTGGGCGGTTACAGGGAGCGCCTGCCGACCTATGCCAGCACGCTCAATGGCGGGCGCCATGGCATTCTCGACAGCATCGAGGCCTACGCCGATTTCGCCGAGCAATGCCATGAGCTTGGCTACAAGGGTTTCAAGATTCATGGCTGGGGCGAGGGTGATCCCAGGGAAGAGGCCGCCAATCTGCTGCATTGTGCGGAGCGCGTCGGCGACAGGATGGCCCTGATGTACGACGCGGCGAGCGAGCTGCAGACCTTCGCCGACGCCGTCTATGTCGGCCGCGCCTGCGACGAGGGCGGTTACATCTGGTACGAGGACCCCTTCATGGACGCTGGCTGGTCGCCGCATGCCGCTCGCCAGCTGAAACAGACGATCAGGACGCCGCTGATGCTCACCGAGCATGTGAGGGGCCTCGAGAACAAGGCGACCTGGATAAGTGAACGGGCGACCGACTACCTGCGGGCCGACCCGGATTACGACATGGGCATCACCGGCACGATGAAGGTGGCGCACCTCGCCGAAGCGTTCGGGCTCGACTGCGAGATCCACGCGGCAGGACCGGCGCAGCGCCATTGCATGGCCGCGATGCGCAACTCGAGTTGGTATGAACTTTCACTGGTTGCGCCGGGCGTGGCCAATCCCGTCCCACCGGTCTTTGGCTCAGGCTACAGCGACGCGCTGGAGGACATCGGGGAGGACGGTTGCATGCCGGTGCCGGATGGACCGGGGATAGGCGTGGAGTACGACTGGGGCTACATCACCACCAACCGCATCAGCTACCAGGAATTCGCTCTCGGAGGCGGCAACCCGTGAGTGCGGGATATGACTTCATCATCGTTGGCGGCGGGTCGGCGGGATGCGTGCTGGCCAATCGTCTCTCGGCCCGCAGCGCCAACCGCGTCTTGCTCATCGAGGCGGGCGTCGACCATCTGCCCGGCGAGGAGCCGGATGAGATAAGGGACGTCTATCCCTACCGTGCGGCCTTCAACAGCGCCTATCAGTGGCAGGACCTGAAGGCGTACCTTCTGCCGGTTCCCCATAACGATCCCGACCGACCGCCGCACAAGGACTATGGCCAACCCAAGGTCATCGGCGGCGGCTCAAGCATAAATGGGGCTATCGGCAATCGGGGCCTGCCCGCCGACTACGATGAATGGGCGGAGCTCGGCGCCACGGGCTGGGACTGGCAGGGCGTCTTGCCCTATTTCCGCAGGCTCGAGACCGATATGGACTACGATGGCCCCCTGCACGGCGACGCCGGCCCGATCAAGGTGAGCCGGGTGCCGGAATCGGAGTGGCCCGGCTTCACGCGCGCTGCCGTTGGCGCCTTCTCCGCGGAAGGCTATCGGAACATTGGCGACCAGAACGGCGTGTTCGAGGACGGCTGGTTTCCACTTTCTCTTACCACCAACCGGAAGCAGCGCATTTCCGCGGCCATGGGCTACCTCGATGCCGCGACGCGTTCGCGCCCCAACCTGGCCATAAGGACCGGAACGACGGTCGATGGCCTGGTCATGGAGGGTGCCCGGGTGTTGGGCGTGCGCATAGGCGAAGAGGTGATTGCCGCCGGCAAGATCATCCTCTCGGCCGGGGCCACCCGCTCCCCGGTCTTTCTGCTGCGCGCCGGGATAGGACCGGCAGAGGATCTCTCGGCCGCAGGCATCGCCGTGATCCGCGATCTGCAGGGCGTCGGGCAGAACCTGCAAGAGCACCCCTCGATCGCCATGTCGTCCTGGATCCGCCCACCGGCGCGCATGGGCAAGACCCCTCGCCGCCACGTCCAGGCGGGCTTGCGCTACTCCTCCGGCCTCGGTGATTGCGGCCCGGGCGACATGTTCCTGGTTGTCGTCGCCAAATCGGCATGGCACCCGGTTGGCCGGAGGATCGGCTCACTCTTCAGCTGGGTGAACAAACCCCATTCCCGCGGATGGATCAGGCCCGATCCTCGGAACCCGCTGGGACAGCCGGACGTCCGCTTCGAGATGCTCTCCGACAGCCGGGATCTTGCGCGCATGAAGCTGGCGGTGCGCCGGATGGCGGCGTTCTATGCGACCGAGGCGCTCAAGGCGGCCTCGGCACATCCCTTCGCCGCCACGCATGGTGCCATGGCACGCCTCGTGGGCGACGTAAACCTGCGCAACTGGATCGCGACGATGGTGCCGGCGCTACTGACCGACGGCCCGTCGCAGCTGCGCGACCTGGTGGTGGACCACCTGTTCGCGGCCGGCGACGATCTGGATCTCGCCCTCAAGGACGACGAGGCGATGACTGCCTTAGTTCGCAAGCACACCGTCGTAGGCTGGCATCCCTCCTGCACGTGTCGGATGGGGCGGATCAGCGACAGCATGGCGGTGACGAGCCCTCGCAACGGAGCAGTTCATGGGATCACTAACCTGCATGTCGTCGACGCCTCGTGCATGGTTAAGGTGCCTCGCGCCAATACCAACCTGCCGACAATGATGCTGGCCGAAAAGCTGGCGGATGGACTCCTCGAGGGCATCTAGCCAGGCTTCCAGGCGCTCTCAAATACACGGACGCGCAAAATCGAGCTTGTGGGTGCAGGTAACAAGATCAGCTGCGAACAACGCGCGCCATAGCGACGTCACACCCGAGCCCAAAATCCGTTCAGTGTAGACGTCACCGCATGATCCCTCGGCCCTGAATCGTAAGCGCGTAGCGGAGGCCGTTACTGTCTGAAGTTCTAGTCTAGGGCGTGATTCCTCGGCCCTGAATCGGATGGAGATTCGCAAGTCAGGCTGGGTGTGATTCAGCCGGAGGAGGCCGACATGGGATAGGTCGAGCCTATTCCAATGACCTTCGAGTGCGTGTTGCAGCGTCGGTCGTGAACGGAGGGGCTGCCGGGAGACGACCCAAGATTGTCTCAGGTGGAGCCCCGCGGATAGCGGGAGGCTGGATGTAATCATCGCGCCTCGCCCCGCACGGCTACATCGTCCACTTCGCCGGATTCGGTTTGAACCCTACCGAACAGCCGCCGCAGCTGTTTCAAGAGGTCTGGCTGCAGCGGCCGTCCGGCGATCGACCTGACATTATCGACGAGGTGACGAGAGTTGCCTGAACCTGTAAGGACGGTGCTAACGCCTCTAATGTGGCTGCAGAAGCGATACGCCATGTCGGCAAGGTTGGGAAGGCCGGGCGCGCCGCTGGGCAGGCGTGCAAGAAGAGCCTGCCAGTCGGCGTAACTGGTCACCTCCCCGCGCCGCACGAGATCGCACACAAGTGCGTCCATAAAGTCGGCGTTAGCCAATGAACCGCGTAGCGCATACATGCAGACAATGCCGATGCCGCGCGATGCCGCAGGTCCAATCACCGCGTCGACCGCCGTCTGGTTGAGGTAGTTCGCGCCTACCATGAGCACATCCCACACGGGATCGGCGGCGGCCTCACGCAGCATTACGTGTCCGGGATCGGAAGCAAAGCGCTCGGTGATGCCGATGGCGGCGAGCTTGCCTTCACGACGCAGGCGCAGCATCTCGGGAATCAGGTCCTCGCGGCAGCGCCGATAGTGATTGGGTGCCACCCCGTGAAGATAGAACACGTCGACGCGCTCTCGCCGCAGCTTCGTCAAGCTACCCTCAAGCGACGCGCGGAGTTGCGCCGCAGTGACCGGAGCGCCGTCGGCCCCAACAACCGCCGCTTTGGTGGAAACAGCAGCATCCGGTGCATGCGCCAGCGCCACCCCCACAATCTCCTCCGTGCCATAGGCGGGTGCAGTGTCGACCATAGAGATACCGAGGTCGAGCGCCTCCCTGACGAGACGGATGGATTCCTCGAAGCTGGCGCCGCCGGCCTGCCCCAAACGACTGTGGCCACCGGCTCCAAGGCTGGCAATGCTGACATGCTGACCGGTGTTGCCTAAGCGCCGGCGTGCCAGGTCCTGCATTAGCTCAGCACTTCCACCGTCTTTGACCGGATGAGATCGAAATCGAGGGCCACCCCTAGGCCCGGTCCTTCCAGCGCGCCGATGCAGCCATCGGGGCCAATGCTGAGGTCATCCAGCACCGCATATTTCTGCGCCGAATCGGGCAGGAGGACCTCGAAATACGTTGTATTTCGCATGGAAAGCGCCGCATGGAGCTGCGCGACGTTATTGAGTGAGTTCCCGCCGTGATGGATCTCGAACTTCATGCGGAAGCCGTCCGCGAGGATGGCGGACTTCATGATCCCCGTAAGTCCGCCCTTGACGGCTACGTCGCCGCGTAGGTAGTCCGTGGCGCCCGCCAGGATCCATGGCGCAAAGGCATGAAACCCGCCCGGGGAGTATTCCGTTGCCATAATCGGGATGGCGAGCTTTTGGCGCAGCTTGGCGCTATTGTAGATGTCGTCCTCCGGCAGCGGGTCCTCATACCACAGGAAGTCGAGCTCCTCGAGAACCCGGCCAAGGCGCAGCGCCTCGGTATAATCGTAGACGCCGCCCGTGTCGGCCATGAGTACAAACGATTCCCCCACGGCCCGGCGCGCGGCGCGGCAGGCTTCAATGGCGGTCGCGAGGTCCTTCGGAGGATGTAGCTTGTAGCCGACGTACCCTGCCTCAGCGATCGCACGTGCCTCGTCGGCGTAGTCTTCCGGTCGAGGTAGCGTGGCGGAACTGGCATAGGCAGGAATGCGGTCGCGGTAGCGTCCGAGCAGACGCGAAACCGGTAGCCCGGCCAGCTTGCCGGCGAGGTCCCAAAGGGCAACGTCCACGGCGCCGATCGTGCGCATCGTTGCGGCGCGCTGCAGCTTGTGGAGCTCCTCCCACAGTAGTTCGCGCTGCATCGGGTCGCGCCCAACTATGATGGGCTTCAGGTTACGAATCAGCGCGACGACGTCCAGACGGGCACCTCGGATCGACGAGCCCAAGAAGGCGTGCCCCTCGACTCCAGCATCCGTTTGGAGGGTAACGAGGCCGAGTTCACTGCTGCTTCGGGTCAGCGGATTTCGATCGCCGTAGCGGATGGAAGGGATCCCCTGCCAGTCGAACAGAGTCACCGTGAGGTCTGTGATCCGCACGCCCGAAGGTTCATTCCCCCCTGTGGAAACGGCTTTGCCGAAAGAGAGCCTGGGCTTCGCATCGTTAGTTGTCATCATTTGCTCGCGTTGTTTCGTCTCAAGGCCGGGCCAAGATGGCGTCGGCCATCTTCTCGGCGATCATCATGGTGGGAAGATTGGTGTTGGCGCGGGGCACCGTCGGCATCAGCGACGCGTCGACGACGCTCAGACCCTCGACCCCCAGCACCCTCGCCGTGCGCGCGTCGACGACGGCTCCAGGATCCCCGGGATCGCCCATGCGGCAGGTGCCGGAAGCGTGCCAACCGCCGATCACGCATCGCCGAACGTGCTCCTCGAGCAAATCCTCGTCAGCCAGAAGCTCAGCGAGCGCCCGCCCCGGCGCCAGGACACGGCTGGTCAATGCGCGGCGAAGGGGTGGCGGCCCGTCAAGGAGTAGCGCTGGGGCCAGCGTGGCCAGCAGGTTGAAGACCGTCTCGTGGCGCACTGCCCGGGCCATCCTGCCAAAGGTCGATGCAAACGCGTCACTGGAGGCCTCCTGCAAGGCGGGGTTGGCAAACAGCTCGGCCATGAGCCGGGCCGCATCTGTCAACCGGCCGAGGTCGCGCCGGTCGCGCAGCAGCTCGAAGGCGACCTCGCGCTCGATGCCGCCGTCATTCTGGCGCCTAAGCCGCACATGCCCCCTGGAGTAGGGCTTGTTCACCCAAGCAACCAGCGAACCCAGCCGGCGACCAACAGGATGCCATGCCGACTTCGAGACGGCGACCATGTACATGTCCGAGGGAAGCGCATCCGACAGGCGTGATGTGTAGCGCAGTCCCAGCTGGATATGGCGCCGGGTGGTGTTGCCCAGACGCGCATGGCGCGGCAGGTAGGCCGACACCGAAATCGTCGGATGATCCTGAAGGTTGCGTCCGACACCGGCCAGGTCGGCGGCGACAGGAACGCCCAGCATCCGCAGTTCGTTCGCCGGCCCCATGCCGGCGCGCAACAGCATTTCCGGCGTCTGCAGGGCGCCGGCGCACACGATGGTTTCGCGGGCCGAGACCACTTCGGCTCTGGAGGGCGTCTCCAGCTCGACGCCGGTAACCCGGCCGCCGTCGAGAAGCAGGCGACGGACCTGTGTGTTCGTACGGATGGCTAGATTGGGGCGTCGACGGACCTGCGCATCGAGATAGGCAGTCGCGGCCGACACCCTGTGGGTCCCGTCGTTGGACAGCGACATCGCAAACCAGCCGTCGCCAAAGCAGGCGTTCTGGTCGCGAATGTCCGTCCAACCCATTGCCTCGAAAGCGCGACTGGCCGCTACCGAGAATCCCGGCCATTTGTTGAACGGCACGCGGGTGATGGGGATGAGGCCATCGTCGCCATGCAGCGACCCGTCAAAGTCCAAGTCGCGCTCGAGCTTGCGGTAGTAGGGCAATACGTCCACCCAGGACCATCCAGCGGCGCCCGCCCGTTCCCATTCGTCGTAGTCGTCTGGAATGCCCCGGTTGGCCTGCTGGCCGTTGATGCTCGAGCCGCCGCCGATGACGCGCGCCTGTTCGTAATGCCGCGCCTCCGGCATCGTGCCGCGATTGCCTGGGATAGGTTGCATGAACACCTTCATGTCGTCCCATTGGTAGGCGGGATCGAAGGCGGAGCGGAAAGAGTAGCTGTCGAGCAGCTCGGGAGGCACGTCACCGGGCGGGGTGTCTGCGCCCGCCTCGAGCAACAGCACCTTTTTTCCGCTCTGTGCTGAGAGGCGGCTGGCCACTATGCAGCCCGCGGTGCCACCCCCGACGATGATGTAGTCCCAAGTCATTTACTGCTCACTCACGGACGGAGGATCGAGGGGAGCCACAGCGACAGCGCCGGCACGAAGGTCAGCACCAGCAGCGAGACAAACAGGGCAACGAAATACGGATTTAGGGCCCAGAACACGGCCGATGGCCTCTCCTTAGCGACCATAGCGGCTATGAACGCCAGGTTGCCTATGGGCGGCGTCAGGGCCCCGATGAACAGGTTGAACACCATGATGATGCCGAAGTGCACGGGATCCACGCCCGCGACGGCAAGGATCGGCATCAGGATCGGCACCAGGATGACCATCGCCGGAGCCGGCTCCAGCGGTAGCCCGACAAGCAGCAGCAGCAGATTGACCGCAAGGAGCAACAGCCATGGATACTCCATCAGCGGCCCGAGGGTCGCCGCCAGTGCTTGCGGCACCTGCTGTACCGTGAGCATCCAGGCGAAAGGCGCCGAGGCGGCGATGATCAGCATGATCACCGCCGTGTCTTCGGCAACGCTGCGGGAGATGAGCGGCAGGTCGCGCAGCGACATCTTGCGGTAAGCGAGCAGCGCGACGGCGAAGGCGTAGGCGGCAGCAACGGCAGCGGCTTCGGTGGCGGTGAACACCCCGGCTCTGAGGCCGCCAACGATGATCAACGGCAGGCCCAGCGCCCAGATGCCCTGCCTGAGCGATCCCCAAAGGGCCGGCGCCGAGAATCTGTCCGATTGCCGCGGCAGGGAATTGCGTCGGGCGTGCCAGTAGACAACGGCCATTACCGAGAGGGCAATGAACACACCGGGAATGATGGTAGCTATGAAGAGCGCGCCGACCGACACGGAGGCCAACCCAGCATAGATCAGAAGGTTGATGCTGGGCGGGACGATATTCGCTAGGATCGATGCAGAGGCAGTCGTCGCCGCGGCGAACGCTGGGGTATAGCCGGCCTTCTGCATCTCAGGGATGAGCAGCTTGCCAACTGCGGCGCAGTCAGCGCTAGAGGAACCGGAGACTCCTCCCATCAGCAGGTTTGTGACGACGTTCGTCTGCCCCACTCCCCCGCGAAGGTGTCCCACCATGGCCTTGGCGATTGCGACGAAGCGGGTTGTGACGCCGCCGCGGTTCATGATTTCGCCCGCGAGCAGGAAGAGCGGGATGGCAATGAGCAGGAAAGAATCGATACCGCCGATGATCCGTTGCGGCAGCATGTCGAAGCCCACGATCGGATCAAAATACAGCCCTATCAGGGCTGAACCAATGAGCGCGAAGGCCACCGGCACGCCGAGGGCGAGGAAGACGAGCAGTAGCGTGATGACGATGCCGCTCGAGGAGGCCCCTTCGATCGCGGGCGCCGGTACGGTCATCATCAGCACGTATGCAGCAATCCCCAGCACGCTGGCGAACGTCGCCGCCACCGTACCGCGCTGCCGGGCGGATAACGCCCATTGGAAGACGATGACGAGAAGGGCGGCGGCGCAGAGCGCGAAGAACAAATACTTCATCGGAATATCGAAGGCGGACGCCATCGAGACGGTGTGCTCGCCGACGCGCAGCCCATGCACGAGCAAGGCGACGCTGCACATGACTACGATGGCATCTGAAATCACGCCGCAACCGAAGCGAAACGGTGGCGGCAGGCCTGCGACGAGGTCGTCCATCCGCGGGTGCCGGTCGGTCTTGAGGGCGCTGATCGAGCCGACCAGCGTGTAAACGATCAGCATCAGTCGCGTCAGCTCTTCCGTCCAGGCAAACGGGCTGTTGAAGATATAGCGGGACGTGACTTGGAGCAGCGCCGTCCCCAGCATCGACGCGAGCAGTAGATGCAGGAGGCCCGCCAGGACACGATCAAGCACTTCGACGACCTGGTGGACGCCATTTTGCATCGCAATCACCCTCAAAGATCAGGAAGGGACGGACCGAGCCTAGGGCGCGCCCGGTCCGCTTTGGGGTCAGGCGGCTGCGGTGATCAGGTCGCGAAGCGCACCCGTATCGTGGGCAGCGTGGAACTCGTCGTGCACCTTCGCGCACGCCTCCCTGAACGGGGCGAGATCGGGCTTGGTCTCCTGCACGCCATCGGCGATCATCTTCTCGACGATCTCATCTTCCTCGCCCAGTTGCAGCTCACGCTGGAACGCCTGCACTTCTTGCGCCGCCGTCGTGATAATCTCCTGAATATCCGGCGGCAAGGATGCGAAGCGCTGGCTCGCCGTCGTCATGCCGAACCCGACCATGATATGGCCCGTCACGGCGCGATGCTTGGCGACTTCGTAGACCTTGGAGCTGTAGACGATACCGTTCGCGCCCTCGAAGCCGTCGATCACACCCGCTTCCAGGCCGGTGTAGATTTCGGGGAAAGCCAAAGGTGTGGGGTTTGCTCCGAGCGCCTTAAAGGTATCGACGAAGACCTTGGCTTCAGGGGAGCGTATCTTCAGCCCGGTCATATCCGCAAGCTCGTTGATCGGGCGCTTGGATGTGTAGACGTGCCGAAAACCGTCGAACCACCAGGCGAGGTAACGATGGCCGGTCGCTTTCGCCAGAAGGGCATTGATCTGCTCGGAGAACGGGCCGTCCACTACCCGCAAGTAATGCTCGTAGCTCTGCCAGATGAATGGCAGGTCCATCACGCCGATCTGCGGCAGGAAGTTGCCCATTGTAGCCGAGTTGGAATGCGTGAAGTCGAGCTGGTTGGTTTCGATCATCATCTGCAACTCGCGATCCACGCCGAGTTGGTTGTTGGGGAACAGATCGATGATGACCTCGCCGTTGGTCCGTTCCTTAACCAGATCGATAAACCTGTTGGCAGCCTGATCGGTCGAATGACCAACCGGCTGGCTGTGTCCATAGCGCAGCTTGATGGGCCCGCCGCCGGTCCGCGACGGGGTCGCCTGCGCGGCGGCGCCGCCGGGCACGATCGCAGCGGCTACTGCTACAGAGCCTGCGATCGCGCCTGCGATGAAATCGCGCCTTGAGAGCTGATCCTGTTTCATTTCTCCTCCGATTGTTCCGTGACGTTAATTTCGTCGGTTCGGGCGCCGTCGACGTCCTGGCACACTTAGGAGTCAGCACCTGTAGTGTGTCAACATCAGAGGAAGAAAATCAGTCAGTGGCCATAACACATGATACAGCTACCGGCCTTGGCCGGCTTCCGCAGCGAGCGCTCGGATCGTCCTGGCGATAACCGGGGCCGCACGCCGGAGATCCGCCTCGCTGGCCTGAGCATAGGATAGCCGCAGTCCATCGGTGCCCCCTTGTGCCGGTAGGAAGATTTCTGCCGGAAGGGCATGAATGCCTTCGGCAACGAGACGCTCGCACACTGACTCCCCCGAAACGCCGGGCGGCAGGTCGAGCCACAATGTCAGCCCACCGTCGGGAATTGCCTGGACCGGTGCGTCCATGCACTTTCCGAGCGCTTCAACAAGTACGTTGCGGCGCTGCAAGTAGGTCAGGCGCGCACTGTTCAGATCGGTCGCCATTCGTTCGGACTGTATGTAGGAGGCTAGGGCACGCTGCGGCAGAACCGCGCCGATCCGCCAGTAGGACTGCAGGGCATCGCCTAATCGACGGGCGACCAAAGGCGACGCCACGGCGGCGGCCAACCGGAGGCCCGAAAAGAGCAGCTTTGAGAAACTGCATAGCAGGATAACCTGACCGGCACGATCCAGCGACTTCAACTGCACGGGTCGCCTTTCGAACCAGTACGGAAAGAGCGAGGAATCCTCGATGACCAGAGCCTGATGCCGGTGGGCAAGGTCGAGGATCTGCTGTTGCCGTGCTAGGGGCGGGCATTTCCCCCGCGGATTGCTTGGAGAGCCAGTGAGATAGATCAGCTTCGAACGATGGGCGAGCAGGGCGCGTTCAAGAGCGGCGGGGTTTATCCCGTCTTCATCCGACGGTATCGGAACTACCTTCAGACCCGCGATCGCGAACAGATCTAACGCACTATAGAAGGTAGGAGCTTCACAGATCACGACATCGCCTGGCTCGAGAAATGTGCGGGTGATCGCATCGAGGAACTGATGCGCGCTGGTGCCAACAAAGATGTGCTCGGGTCGAACGTCGACGCCTAGGTGTCGCGCCGCGAACAGCGAAACGGCTTCCCGCGCAGTGCCGTCTCCCAGGCCTCGGGCGAACTCGAGGGCCACCTCCGGGTGCCGGCGCAACTGGCCCGTCAAGTGCTTGAGATACCCTTGTGCGGGAGGCAGGGCCGTATCCGAATAGCCGCCAAGCAGGTTGATGCCAGTCTTGCGGTCCACCGCGGCGAGCCATCTCGAGACTAACCGTACGCGCGCCCCCGGGTTTTCCGCCAGCAGGATGGGAACAGTGTCACGTTCGACGCCAGCAGATGGCGCGACTTCCGTCACCGCCTCGACGAACGTCCCTCGTCCTACGTGGGAGCGTAGCAGTCCTTCGGCCAATAGCTGCCGATACGCGGCGGATACAGTGACCGGGCTTACAGCCAGCGCGGCGGCAAGCGCCCGCGTTGAGGGGACCCGGTCGCCGGTCTTCACGCCCCCGCCAGCCGCCGCCGAGCGCACTCCCATAGCGATGAGATCCTTGAGTGATGCGCCGCCGACGTCGATGGCCTTACGTACGAATGTCAAGAACGCGGCATCATCCGACATAATCTCACCTCATCCTGAGAAACACCTGTAACACCTCTCCGGATGGGTTGGTCAAGCCAGAATGACTTGAGTGAGAACTAACGCGGGCAGAAGCATGAGCCCAGATGGATGCTTGGATCGAACGGCGGAGATCGGCGCCAAAGCCTCGGCACCAAACGCACTGGTCGCAGACGGCCGCTGAAGCTATCCTGGCCGCCTACATTAACTGCAAAGCAGGCCACAGCGGACCTTGCCCGCTGGTCTGAGACTGTGAAGCTGCGGCGCACTTGGGGAGCATAGCATCAGCTTCCGATTCTGGAGGTGGCAGGACCTCCTCCGCCGGACTCTCGCTGTCGCTGTCCCCTGCCCCAGTATTGCCTCGCCGCCATGGCGGCCGTGACCGGATACGGATTGCTGACGGTGTAGGTGTATGCTGCCACCGTGAGCCCGCAACCGGTAACGCGCTCATGCGTGCGCTGCACACTGCAAGTCGTGGTCGCGCTACCGACCACCGGTGTGCCGTTCCCGATCTGGCGTTATGTCGCGGTCGGCGAGCAGCTGCCGCAGCGTCGTGCCAAAGGCAACGGCGGAAAGAGGCAGCCGCTGTCGTTGGCCACGCGCGTGGCCAGGAGGCGCGCCCGGCCAACTGCTGCGTCGCCCCGTGATCACAAGATCAGTTCGTGGTTTGGCAGAGGTGTACGATTCTCATGGAATGGTTTCGCGCGGGCGGCCGATCATCTTCGACTTCCTGCTCGAGCGCGCCAGAATGGCGGCGACCCCTCTGTACAGGTATCCGCCGTCCCAGAACCGCCCACAACTCGCGGACCTGGGCAACGGGTGGCGTTCGCCCACCCGCCACCATCCTGCCGGTGTCGCCGCCGCCACTGTTCCCGCCCTCTCGATCACCTCGATCTGGCCCGGAGACCCCATTTGCAGGCGGAGGACGCGCGCCTCTCGCTGCCCAGCGCGCATGAGTCCCCGCTAACTCTTTGGAGGTCGAGAAGCGAATCTGGCGCAGCTTGCCGCCCGAGCCGGCAATAACTTCGCCTCGTTCTTCGGCAAGATTGACGACGCTGAGGCCCTAGCGGTCAGTCTTCATCGGTACGACGTCACTGGCAACTGGGCGGAGAAGTATTTGGGCAGGAAGCATGACATCGCTTTCGTCCAGCAGATGGCTACCGATCTGGCGGGTCTGCGAGTTTAATGCCATTCACGCCCCCCCAATTCCGCTGCATCAACGTCAACTCCGCTGCGATATACAACATCGTGGGTTGGTTCGCGCGGGCGGTGCTGGCAGACCGAGGTCAGCGCTCTGAAATATTGCCGGACCGTTATCGGTGAAACTGAACCCGGGCGCAGAGTAAGAAGCACGATCCGACGCCAAGATCCGAAATCAACCTAAGCTCAAGAGCGGATGTTCAAGGCCTCGTCCGGCCATTGATGACGTGCCACGGAGCCAATTCGACACGAGGAGCCTGGCTAGACGGTGAGCGACCTACGGTGTCCCGTCGTGACGTGGCGCAACCACTTGCTCGCCGGGGCTTCCAGCGGTGGCGCCGTGGCCACATTTCCCGCCTCGACGGTGGTTTCGTTCGTGCCAAGCGTCGTCACCGCGCTCGCGCCTAGCGAACCGGTTCGGATCAAGATCAGTCATACGTGCCCCCAAACTCCGCCGACGCCCCTTGTTACCCCAACCGTTACCCTAACTGAGAACTCACCACAAAACTTGGACAAAACACCACATCTAACGCTTTGATATGTTTGGTGCCGGCAGCAGGATTTGAACCCGCGACCCCCTGATTACAAATCAGGTGCTCTACCAACTGAGCTATACCGGCCCGTTCGCGCTTGCTAACACCCCATCCGGCATGGGTGCAAGCCGGGCCGCGGCTTGGCACCGGCGCCGCGCGCGTGGTAGGCAGGCGCTCGCCTGGGGGAGTTCGCGATTGAAGCAGTTTTCGACCGATCGGATCAGCTTCGTCTCGAGCGGGACGCCGGAGGCGGATGCGGCCGCCGCGGCGCTGCGCAGGCGCTATGGCGAAGCCGGGTTCGACAACGCCGAAGTCATCGTGGGATTGGGCGGCGACGGGCTGATGCTGCAGACGCTGCACCGCGTTATGGACCGCAACGTCCCCGTGTACGGGATGAATTTCGGCTCCGTCGGGTTCCTCATGAACGAGTTTGCCGCCGACCGGCTGGTGGAGCGGCTCAAGGCGGCCAAGGCCACCGATATCCACCCCCTGACGATGACCGTGCACAACGCGGCGGGCGAGCGCCACGAGGCCCTGGCGCTCAACGAGGTGTCGCTGTTCCGCGCGTCCTACCAGGCGATCAAGCTTGAGATCAGCGTCGATGGCCGGCCGCGCCTTGATGAGCTCATCTGCGACGGCGTACTCGTTGCCACCCCGGCCGGCTCGACCGCCTACAACCTGTCCGCACACGGCCCGATCCTGCCGATCGACGCGCCGCTACTCGCCCTGACCCCGATTTCGCCGTTCCGGCCGCGGCGCTGGCGCGGCGCCATCCTCAACAACCGCGCCGTGGTGACGTTCCGGGCCAGGGAGGTGGAAAAGCGGCCGGTCAGCGCCGTGGCCGACAATGTCGAGTTCCACAATGTCGTCGAGGTCGTGGTGCGGGAGGGCCGCGAGCACCGGGCGACGCTGCTGTTCGATCCGGGCACCAGCCTCGAGGAACGGGTATTGAGCGAGCAGTTCCGCTACTAGATCAGGCGGCCGGCAGCGCCAGCGGCTCGTCCTCCGGCAGTCCCCGCATCCGGCCCGTTGCCGGAGTCTCTTCGGCGAAGGCCGCCATCACGCCGCGCGCTGCCTGGCGGGCGAGCATCACGTTCTGCTCCGACAGGTAGGCGAAGGCCTCCTCGAGCGCGGGCGGTATCGCGGCGTCGTGCTCGACGATGAGTTCCTCGGTCAGCACCGTCACGACGAAATGGCGCGCCGCAACATCGTCGGCCAGGTCGGCGGCGCGGGCGAGCACGATCAGGCGCGAGATCAGGTTGCGCACGGCTTCCCCGAGGCCACAGCGTGCCAGCAGGGCGTTGAGGGCGGCGCGATTGCCGGTCTCGAGAAGGGTGAACACCTTGTCACGCGGCACCTTGCACAGTTCCGCCACGCAATCGGCGAAGAACAGCACGTGGCCGTTGACGATGGCGTGCAGCATCACCCGCGTGGACAGGCGGTCGCGTTCGATCAGCGAGGCTGCGTAGGCCCGGCCGTCCAACTGCGCCTCGTCTTCGCCGATCGCGGTGAGCGCCGTATCGCCGGCATGGCGCAGCAGCCGGGACAGCCGCGCCGGCGCCACCGCACCCCTGATCATGCGGGCGCCGCGCAGGGC
>Ga0172380_10003109_pt1 | contig 23662 bp, 50 predicted proteins | sample Leawe162metaG_FD_119747 | JGI IMG/M metagenome (GOLD analysis project Ga0172380, IMG submission 119747) | Leachate microbial communities from a municipal landfill in Southern Ontario, Canada - Leachate well 162 metaG | ecosystem: Engineered > Solid waste > Landfill > Unclassified | place...
CACACAAAAACAGAGAGAGAGTTTGTTGACATGAGTCAGAGGAGCGGGAGATGTAAAAGTTTTCCGCTCTTTTGTTTTGATTATTCCTCGGAAAGTCTTATCTTTGAGGAAACAATAGAGAGAGATGCAGACAAGACAACAGTACAGAAAAGAGTTACGTGATGTAATCAAGAGCCTCGCAAAGATTGAGAAGATGGCAGAGTTCAAAGAGATGAACGAATTTTTTCAAAACCTACAAAAAGACGACTACAAACTACTTGAATCCAATAGCCATACCGACCCCAAATTAACTCTGAAGTACAGTAGGCATATGAAGAACATGAAGTATTATATAAGCCTTGAAGTAAGGCGTGATCTACTCTTACAAGGAAGGAGGAAACATGAAGAGGACATTAGCTTGGGGAACGAGTAGATATTCTTCATTCTCATACTCGAATTTCTGAGCCGCTAATGGGGCGAACAATGCTGTCCATCCTACTTTGGCTACCATCTTAACCTGTGGTGTGCCTTCTCCGATAAGGACAATCTCACCTTTGGTCTGTGTAGACCTCGTTACGTTTGGAAGCACAATTCCTGAAGCGGAAACGGTTTCTGTTTTTTTGATCTCACGGCAAACGATCTTGTCAGGTAAAATCATTCCCGCTTGTAATTTCTCTATTGACATCTCTCTGTTTTTTAATTTGTTTAAACAAAGATAAGATAAATTTGGTTATGTCATTTTTTTACTTTATATTTGACATATAATTTAAAACATGATGAGAACGCAACAATGGTGTGATACAAATAGAGATGGATTTACTGTACTTCCTATCTTTCGGATAGAGATATACACGCAAGACCCTGCCTTATGGTTAGAGTTTCAATGGTTAGGTTTAAATACTGGAATAATAATATATTTTGAGTAAATGAAAGAAATACCATTAACAAGGGGTCTTGTAGCACAAGTAGATGATGATGATTATGAATATCTAAATCAATGGAAATGGTATGCACTGAAAAGTAGAAGTACTTATTACGCTAAAAGACATTATATGATTGGGGTACAGAAACAGGCAACTATCTCTATGCACAGGTTAATAATGAACACTCCTAATGACATGCAGGTAGACCATATAGATCATAATGGGCTAAATAATCAAAAGTCAAATCTAAGAAACTGTACTCCAAGTCAAAATCATATGAATAAAAAACCACAAGGCGAGTCTAAATACTTAGGGGTTTCTTTTCATAAGGTTGTTGGTAAATTTGTTTCTTTAATTAATGTGAATAAAAAAAGACTTTGTCTTGGTTATTATGAAAGCGAGGAGGATGCCGCAAGGGCATATGATAAAGCCGCAATAGAATATTTTGGGGAATTCGCAAACTTAAACTTTAAAAAATAATGATCATTTATATAATAAACAGGGATAAACGGAAAGACCGACTTGAATGTATTAAGTCGGAGTTATTACGAATGGGATTAAATGGAAAAAGATTTTCTGCGATAGAAGGAGGTTGGCGTGGATGTGCGGCAAGTCATATTACATTACTTGATCAACATAAAAACGAAGAACAACTGTGTATCTTAGAGGATGATTGTCTTTTTATAGAAGACATAAACCCATACATGTATCAATCTATTGAACAACTCCCTACAGATTGGGATATGTTAATGCTCGGAGGGAGTCCTCGTAAACCACAAGTTAAATATTCAGAAAATCTTTTTTGTGCTAATGGGGTATATACTAGCCATGCCATTCTTTGGCATACACGCAAAGGCGGTGCGGTAGAATACATACTCTCGCACAAAAAAGATGTACAGAAGTGGGATGTGTACCTCGCAACTGTAATCCAACCGCTATTCAACTGCTACATGACTGATCCACTAATTTGTACACAGAAAGAAGGTTTTCAATCAGATACGTGCCGTAGGGCAGATGTTTCAACTATTCAGAAGAATTTTAATGCTTTTTGCAAATGAAAATAGCCATACGATTGATGGGAGGGTTGGGAAATATGCTCTTTCAGATAGCAACAGGAGAGACATGGCGCAGTAAGGGTATGGATGTTGTCTATACCGATATGGATGATAACCTTGCTTACATCGCATCGCACTTCTCGGTTACAAGGCACTCTGACGTATATAAGAGCCTGTTCCCTAACTTTAATTGGGATGAGCATAAAGAACCAAGGTTATACCCCATATCCCGACATAACGTACCCTTTGTTTATACTGACATTGCACTTGAGAATGGAGTTGAATATGTGGGTTATTTTCAGAGTGAGAAGAACTTTCCCGATAAAGATTTAGTAAGATGGCTATTTGAACCGTCAGAGGGAGTAAAGGAGATACTATCATTTCCTTTTGGCGGAGAAATAACTTGTTCTATACATGTTCGCAGACAAGACTATCTAAAACTATCTGCACACCACGCTAATCTTGATATGGATTACTATAACAAGGCAATGTGGACGCTTGAACCGTTTAATGTTGATAGATTTTTAATCTTCAGTGATGATATAGAGTGGTGTAAAACGGTATTTAAGGGAGATCAGTTTGTATTTATGGATACCCCTGAATTTATTGCACTGTTTCAAATGGGTTTATGTAATCATAATATCATCGCAAACAGTAGTCTGTCATGGTGGGGAGCGTGGCTGAGAGAAGACCTTGATAAGGTGATAATAGCACCAGAGAAATGGTTCGGCATAAATGGGCCAGACCCCAAAGATATAATCCCTTTCAGGTGGATAAGACTATGAAGTCAGCAGTAATCATATTTCACAAAAACATTAATACCTACTATCCGAAAGAGTGGATAGAGAAGTGTTACTCTACTATTAAGGGTCAACATAATGCTGTATTTGATGTCTTTGAGGTAGATTACGGTGGCACTAATAACCAAACATACGAAGGAAGTAAGTTCTTTTCAGAGAACTTAGATAACCACGCCAATGCTCATAACTTCCTTCTTGATAGGGTATTTGAAAGAGACTACGATTGTGCTTTTAATGTGAATGTAGACGATTGGTACGCTCTCAATAGATTTGAACTTCAACTGCCGTGGATAGAGAAAGGATATGATGTAGTAAGTTCTAATTTTTACAGGGTAAATAATGACGAGTCCGTGAAACAGTCTTTTATCTTTGACAAGAGAAATATAGTCAAGGAGGCTGAGAAAAATCATAATATATTAGCGCATCCTGTTCTTTGTTATTCACGTAACTTTGGATTGAATTCAGAGAAGTTGATCCCATCGGAAATACCTTTTGATGACTTTAGTCTATGGAAAAAGAGTTATCATAAGTTTAAGTTTATAATATTACCGGAAATGCTTTTATTTCAGAGAATACACGATGGTAATATATCAAAAAAAGAAATAATATGGCAAAAGTAGGTATAATTCTTATATGCACACGTAAGTATGATGTTTTTTTACAGCAATTCATAGACTCGGTAGAGAAATATTTCTTTCAGGGAGAACAAGTTGATATTTACTTGCTCACAGATAAACCTAATCTTCTATATAAGAAAAGTGACAGATTGGATATCTCTGTTTGTTCTATTCCATCATATACCTTTCCTTGGGCTACTCTTTTTAGGTATAGAGAGATTACTGAATATTTTATGTATATGACAGCCGAATATTTATTTTATTCTGATATTGACATGATGTTTGTTGCGCCTGTTGGAGAAGAAATTATTTGTGATGGAATAACAGCAGTACGTCATCCCGGATTCTATCATAATAACGGATGGGGAAGCACCCATACTCATCCACAATCATTAGCTTATTTAAAACCTGAGTTAAGACACGAATATTACTGTGGTGGTTTTCAGGGTGGAAGACGTATAGAATACCTGACGGCTTGTTCTTTATTGTCAGAAATGATAGATATAGATATTGATACCGCCAAGGATATTGGTTACATAGATAATCATGGCATACTTGCTCAGTGGCATGATGAAACAATGTGGAACTGGTATTGTAAAATGAATCCACCAAAGAAGGTGTTATCACCAGAGTATTGTATGGTGGAGCAAAAAGAACTTAGAGTAAAATGGGGTATAGATAATTTGATACCGAAACTAATTGCACTATCTAAAGATCATAAACAAATACGTTCATAATATGAGAAACATTCCATTAATTATTCCTAATTTTAATCAATTAACATACCTTAGAAACCTTATTAACTGGTGGCAGTGGTATAATCCCGAAGGGCGTGTTTTTATCGTAGATAACGCATCTACCTATCCTCCTTTATTGTCGTATTACGAATCCCTTAAAGGCGATCATATAAAGGTTTTTTCTTATACTGAAAACAACCTTGGAAAAAACTTAAGATTCTTTATAGATGATAATATCATTGATAGATTTAAGTACTACGTATTGTCTGATCCTGATATTATGCCACACCCCAACACGCCACCTAATTTTCTTGAACAATGGGTGTGTTATATCAAAAACGGTTTTCACCGTGTAGGGTTTAATCTCATAATAGATGATCTTCCATCATTTCTATATCATAAAGAATGGATTCGTGGTGATGAGAACGCATTATTAGGTAGTCCTATTTTAGATATAGATGGGTTTAAGGGTTACAAAGCACCTATTGACACTACATTTGCTTTATACACAACTGATAATACAGGATGGTATTCGCCCATGAATGGTGTTGATTGGAGTAATTCGCTTAGACTATTTAATGCGTTTCACCTTGGATGGTATATAGATGGACAGCGACTTAATAATGAGATGGAGCATTATTTTAACACAGCAAGATTTAGAGTGCCGGGACAAAACAGTGCAGGATGCAATAATTATAGACCAGAAAAATATATAAAATGATAGAGATAAAATCAACAGACGTTTATTTTGAGACAGAGGATGCCTTAATACACGATGTCTTTCCGGGATTTAAAGAAGACTACCTTGTTATTCATAGTCTCCTTAGACGACATAATCCTAAAACTATCCTCGAAATAGGAACTAACGTAGGAAGTGGTATTAATGTAATGGCGAAGGCATGTCCTTTAGCTAATATTTATTCACTTGATCTTGATTATGAGACAATGAAACTTAACTCTAAGCAATACCCGATAGGTAAAGATGGTGAGGATAGGGTAGGGTCTGAAGCGAAAGTCCCTTATACTCAATTAAGGGGGGATTCATTTAGTTATGAGTACAGTGACCTACCTTACATGGAAGCGTGGTATATAGACGGAGAGCATGACTTTAAACACTCTTACATGGAATCCTTAAATGCCATAATACAAAAAGCTAAGTTGATTATCTGGCATGACTCTGATATGGTCGAGGTTTGGAGAGGAATAACTGAAGCGGTAAGTACCTCTAATGATTACATGCTTTTCAGGGTGATTGATACACGTATAGCATATGCAGTAAAAGCATGAAAATAGCCATTGTTATTATAACCTATAACGTACCTGACCTTATCATTAAGCAGATAGAACTTATATCTAAATACTGTAAGGATAACTTTGAAATAATTATAGTTGATAATAGTACCGATGATATTGCCATAAAGAGCATTGCTTATCATTGCAAAGAAAGGGGTGTACGTGTTCTTAAAACACAAGCATCAAGTCAGAGAGGGAGTGATAGTCATGCGTTTGCTTGTAATGTAGCTTATGCTATGTTATATGGCGGATACGACTACTTCTTTTTTCTTGACCATGATAACTTCCCTATAAGAAATTTCTCGGTAGAGGCTATCTTGCAAGGGAAAATTATGGCAGGACTACCTCAAGCCAAGAGTAAAACTTATTTTTGGGCGGGATGTGTCATGTGGAACGATAAAGACATAGATAGATCATTAATAGACTTCTCGGTAAACCATGAGTTAGGACTCGATACAGGGGGTATGTTGTATAGGGTGGTAGAACAATATGGAGATAGTCAATGTGTGTTCTTTGATGAGAAATATTATGAAAATCCTCACTTCAGAACAACTATGTATAACTTCTATGCTACCATCAATGATGATATGTTTATGCACTTCATCAACTCAAGCGGATGGAATCCAATAGACGGAAATACAGAGAGAATTAATTCATTAATTAATATTCTTACAGAAACAACTAAATGATAACGATAGGAATTGCTTCGCTACCAGAGAGAGTAAATTCCCTCGAAAGGACATTAGATTCTCTTTACTTACAGGCAGATCAGATATTCTGTGTACTCAACGGACATAAAACTATGCCCTCTTTCAGTAAGAAGTGGCATAACGTAGTCTTTATTCCTATGAGCGATAACGAAGGTGCTGTAATGAAGTTTTATATGGCAGATGCTATCGAAGGATATTATTTTTCAATTGATGATGATTTACAGTATAGTTCAACATACGTGAGGGACATGACCGCAAAGGTAGATGAGTATAAGTGCATAGTGTCACTACATGGTAAGCATTATGGCGGGGAACGCCCCATAAAGTCATACAGAAGATCCTTTACTACTAATGTTCATTGCTTACACTCGTGGGACAAGGATTGTCTTGTTCATGTCGGAGGAACAGGCGTTATGGCGTACCACACTGACTTCTTTAACGTAAAGATGGAAGACCTACCTCATCCGAATATGGCAGACGTACAGGTGGCAAAGAAAGCAAGTGATATGAATGTTAAAATCATGGCATTGGCGCACTCATCAAACTACCTTCGCTATCAGAGACCGCAAGGGATGACGATATGGAACCAGTACAAAGAAGATGATAGAGTGCAGACAGAATTACTTAACTCGTTTTTAAAATAAAACGATTAATATTTGCTTTTCTGGTTAAAAGATAGTATTTTTACGAGGTAATTATCACAAAACAATAATATGGTAGAAAACTTACACACCATCAAAGGCACTCTTTACTCTAAAGACTGTCGTAAAGTAAAGAACACAAAGAAGCCTACAGAACCCGATTGGGAGTTCTTCTCAATCAAGGTAGAGACCAAGGTGCTTATCAATGGGCGTACCATAACAACCATCCCCGAACTTCAGTTGGATAAAGGCGTGAGTTATGATGAGTTTGAGGTAGGTGATGCTATTGAGGTTGATTTCTTCGCTTTTGGTAAAGCTATAAGCCCCACTTGGTACAAATCGGAACTCAAGGCAGTGTTTATCAAGTTTGGTGACGTACAGAACGGTAATCCACGCAGGCAGAAGACCAAAGAGGAGAGTACATTTACAGGTGCGCTTCCCCCTAATGAGATAGATAATAGCCCTATTGATGATTTCGATAATCTCCCCTTTTGATATGAAAGCATTAGAAATCTTCTTTTTTAAGTACTTCATCTACGCCACACGTAATGACGAGAACTCATGGGTGCGTTATGCCCTCGTGGCTTTCTTTACCCTTATCTGTGCGTGTGGTATCTACTGCGACGTGAAGGGGTATGGAAACCTCGCAAAGGTATTATTTGATTCATTCTTATATATCTTTACGGCTTTTGGAATACTTTGGATAATAACATGGTTTTATCATAATTGGAAACTTAAACATAAAAAGACATGACACAGGCATACGTTTTTGTAAATATAAATGAATGGAGTGATCTCCCTAAAGTAGAGGGTGTTTACTGGACTCTTAATAAGAATCCTCATGCAACAACAATGATACAAAATCACTTCGATCCATCTGATAAGGCTAACAGGGGATTTTGGAGAGCAACGGTAGGCATATGGCTTAAACCTATAAGTATTCTAAATGAATAAGACGATGGGAAGAAGAATTATTAAACGGACTTTAAATTAAACGATATGGAAAGAAAACTTGCAAGTGTGCAGCGCATAGTATCATTATCCCCGATTGAGGGAGCAGATAAGATAATTAAGGCAACAGTCCTTGGATGGGAGTTAGTAGTTGCCGTAAAGGATAACTTTAAGGTCGGTGACTTAGTGGTATATATGGAAGTGGATTCAATCTTACCTCCAAAACCTGAGTTTGAGTTCCTACGTGAGCGTAAGTTCCGTATCAAGACAATCAAGTTAAAAGGACAAGTGTCACAAGGTATTTGCTTCCCTTTATCTATCCTACCCACCGTAGATTTTAAACTCGCAGGAAGAACCGCTAAGGTAAATGCCTTTAAAGAAGGAGATGATGTAACAGACATACTCGGAGTAACGAAATACGACCCACAGGCAGAATTTGAGAGAGCAGAGGCATTAAAACTTGCAGGCATCCATAAGAACCGTATGGATAAGTTCTTGAAACGCTACGCATGGTATCGTAATCTCATCTTCAGACCCACTAAGACTGCGTTCCCATCTTTCATACGCAAGACAGATGAAGACAGGATACAGCTATTCCCTAACGCTTGCGAGCAATGGAAAGAGATACCCTTCACCGTGACAGAGAAGATAGACGGACAATCGGCTACGTACTTTTGTGTACCCAATCCCCGCAAAGGAATATTTAGAAAGGAATGGCTATTTGGAGTATGTAGTCGTAACTTTCAACTCTTAAAGGAAGACAATAGTTCTTATTGGACTGTCGCTAAACAAGAGGGACTTAAAGAAAAGTTAATTGCCTATGCAAAGGAATGGGGCTGTGGCATTATAGTACAAGGGGAAATAATTGGGAGCAAGATACAGGGTAATAAGTACGCCATATCGGGTTATCAACTATATGTTTTTAATATAGCCGAATATTATAGAGGAGAAAAAACGGTGTTTCACCAACTACCACAACAAATTCTCTGCCAGAAGTTTAACCTAAACACAGTACCTATCGTAGCCAATTCGCTTTATCTACCAAGCACAATACAGGAGATAGTGCTGTTTGCAAAAGGCAATTCCGTATTAAAGACTGATGTGTTAAGAGAAGGCGTGGTGATGAGAAACTACGAAAGGAATGTCTCATTTAAGGCGATCAATCCTGATTTCTTAATTAAATACGATTGTTAAAACCCCGTAAAGCAATGATGTACATAGAAACAATCTCAGACAGTAATGATACCTTTCGCATCGAGAGACAGAAGAATACTCCTAACGGCAAATGGTACTCTATCATGCTAACACAGGTAAATCCTGATGTATTATTAGCCGACAATGACTCATTTATCTTTGCTTTAGAGGTTGGATTAAGGGACAATCCTTACGTATCTATGCAGATAATCGGGATACCGCACAACAAAGATCACGTTAAACTACTACGCAAGATCATTCGCAAGGCAATCAAACTTGGGTGGTTCAATCCAAGCGTAGAATTAGTCTAAATAACGCTTGGTTATTGCGTATGTCAAATACTTGATTTACATTTGAACTTTAAAATAACGCAATATGAAAACAGACGGAATAATCTGCAAAGATAAAAACATTGAAAAGTATGCTTTAGATAACTATGGCAGACTTTCGGGAATGACAACTATGGGTATTATAATTACTGCACTTTCTGAATACGCCAGCCAGAGAGATACAGAGCCAAAGGAAGAACCTAATTTATCCCATTGCCCAGAATGTGGTTATGCTACTTCTAATGGACATATAAGAGGTTGTCAGTTCTATCCTAAAGGAGAGGATATAGGCAATGCAATATTCCATGTGTTAAATGAATATGCCTACAATGATGAAAATTCAGCAGGTAATAAAATTAGCATTATTGATGCAGGGGACATTCCTATTATTATTCCTAAAATATTAGGTGCTATTTCTCAACTTAAAGAGCCAAAGGAAGAGGTGAAAGGTGCAGAGGAAATAAACCGATTGATTAACTGGTTAAAAGCAAGGTATCCAATAGATGATATTACTGTTGATGCTGTAAGATTCATTATGAAAGAATATGCCTCTCTCCCCAAAGAGCAGAGTGTAACGGATGAACCAAGTGATACTCATAAATGTAAAGAATGTGGTGGAAGAACGGCATTGATACATGGTAGTTTTTATTATGAACCCGATAGCGAACCTTATATGAGTGGAGTTGAAGAAGAAGCTAAAGTAAGTACTGGTGAATGTTGGGTTGGCGGTTATAAATGTGATGACTGCGGAAATATACAAGGGTTATGGCATGAGTAATTTCAAAAGTTATTAAAAATATAAAGATGAAAGTAAAATTAATATTTGCATGGTATGACTTTTGGATTGGACTATTTTGGGATAGTAAAAAGAGGTGGCTATACGTATTTATTATTCCTACTATTGGTATTATCCTTCAGTTTAAAAAGAAGCCGTCAATAGATGTTAATGATCCTAACCAACCTTGGAATTATAGGAAAGAACAGTATCATAAAAATGAATTAGAAATTTCGGACGCAGGGTATTTTAGTGATAATTAAAATCAAATAAGATGAAAGAATTTAATCCAAACGAAGACCGTAAGTTCACAATACATGACTTAAATAACGGACATAAAGAACCGTTAAGAATAATGGAAGAGCAAATGGGTAAGCAAGAGGGGAAAGGTGCAGAGGGAATAAGAGAATTTATTTGTGAATATTTACTTAATCATTACGGACATATACACCCGTGGAAAGCACTTGAGAAATGCAATACACAATTTAACCTACAGGATGTTGTAGGATTATTAACTGAATACGCCTCTCTCCCTGCAAATAAGCCTGTAACGGATGAAGAGATTGAAGCATGGGCAACCGCTAAAGTTCCATTTTATAAAACAGATGTTGATTATGAACGAACTTGGAATGGAATTATAATCGGTGCAAAAGCACACAGAGATAGATTAATAACTAAAAAATAATTAAACATGAAACTTACTCAAATATTCAAACAAAGGAAAGCTACTCTTGTAAATGGAGAAGTAGTAAGGTTCGGAGACGAAGTGTCTTTTATCAGTTCTGATGGAGTTGAGATAAAAGGCAATATCGGAAGAAGACCTGATGGAACACTTTATTTTCATAATAGCCGATGGGAAATTACTGATTATCCCACACTTAAACGGACAAATACCTAAGAAGTGAACTGCCTATCTATAAAAGATGATTGGGCTTCAGAGATCAAAGCTCCAACTAATGTTGGCAACTCCTTCTGACTTTTAAGTCTGCGTTCCACAGACAAATGATTTTTAAGAGCAAATGATTTAATATTTATGGCAGCATTAACATCACGATCAAGAATAGAATTACAACTTTTACAAGTCCATTCACGGTCTTTTAAAGTAAGTTCCTTATTGATTAAGCCACAGACAGAACATGTTTTTGAGGATGAATACAATGGCTATTCTTGTTGGGGTGATTTTAATGATGCTTGGGAAAACGCAAGTGAGGTAAATTGGATAAGCGAAGATAGGGATATTCATTATTGCCCTGATTGCTATTCCTATGATGATAACGATAATCTGATTGTTAAAAAGATTCATCCCAGCGAGGAGAAGAAAGAAGAACCTTCTTGGAATGGTAATTTTACACCTTCTGAGATTTATAAGTCAGAAAATAAAAAGGCAGGCGAGGAGAAGAAAGAGATCAAACCCACTATTGAGGGAGAGAAAGAAGATAGAAGTAAGTTTTTTAAAAGTGGCTGCATTGACATTGCAAGGGATTTATGGGGGAATATTAATTGTCAGCTTAGAATTGATCCGGTTACCTGTGGGAGAGAATCATCATGTTTAAAATGTGAAAGATATTTAGGTAAGTAATAACCTCAAACAAAAGACAATGTACGAAACAATATTAAAAATAATTGACAATCCGCAGAATTGTCCTGAAATGTCAGCCAAAGAAATAGCCGAAACATTTGAGAGGTTTAATGAATGGAAAGAATTTAAATCTGGATTCGGACTGATTCAACGTATCGGAGAAGTTGGATATGTAAACTTTGCAGAGGGAAGTAAAAAGATATATACCTACTCAGAACTTTTCACTTACTGGAATACAAACATTAAAGATAAATAGAGATGAAAGTGCATCATAGTTTTCCAAAGAATCAGAGGTATATGAAACGGTATATTGGAGTGCAAACTGATTACGATGAATTGAGTTATTGGTATGATGGAAACATAAAACAATGGACATTAACACCCGATTGGAGCAAAGGAGATATAGGTAATACTTTTGGTCATTGTAGATCTGTTAAAGCATTTAAAAGAAGATTATATGAATGGTCACAATATTTGCCCAAAGGAACTAAATTCATTCTTTTAGGCAGATATGTAGGACAACAAGTTAACGGTAAAACTTTTTAATTATGAACACAAAAGCAATAATACAGAAGTACAAAGAGTTGGTTGATGAAAATAAATAATTTATTTGTATCTTTGAAGTCAGATAGTCAGGGGTCATGTCCTGATGAAAGAGGAACCGAACGCCTTTTCTGACTTCATTCGTTCGGATTATCTAAATGTTCGAAAAATGAAAGAAATTAAATTAAGTCAGCAAGGAAAAAACAAAGGTAAATATGTTGTATTGGTTGACGATGACGTCTTTGAACTTGTTAATAAATTTAAATGGCATGTAACTCATGGTAAAAATACATCATACGCAAGAAGAACCGTGTGGATTGATGGCAAAAAACATCATCTATGGTTGCATCGTATAATTATGAATACTCCTGAATGGTTGTTTGTTGATCATAAAGATATGAACGGGTTAAATTGTACTCGAAATAATATGAGAAATTGCACAGTAAGGCAAAATAAATGTAATCGAATATCATATGGGAGTAGTAAATATTTAGGCGTAGGATATTGCTTAATAGATGGGAAGAAAAGAATTAGGGCACAGATACGGATAGATGGTAAAAAAGTACATTTAGGCTTATTTGATACGGAAGAAAAAGCCGCATACGCCTATGATGCAGCAGCAAAGAATCATCATGGTGAATTTGCAAACTTGAATTTTAAATAAATTAAACATGAGAGAATCAGATAAATTAGAACTTACTTTATTAAGTGAACAAAATACACTTGAATATTGGCTTGTTCAAATATCCTTATCAGGAGAACTTGGAATAAGTGATAAAATTCAAAAGCGACTTAATTGGGTAACTGAAAAACTTCAAAAGATTGCAGAAGTTAATGCTTCTATTCCTATCACTCAGTCAGGTAAAGAGCTAAGGGAGGACAAATTCTTTCTTCAACGTTATGAAATATTTAAAACAGTTATGGGGTATAATGATTCCATATTAACACACGAAGATATTATTGACGAATATTTAAAATCAAACCAATGACAGATAAATTAAGCGTATATGAAGCGAAAAAATTAGGTGGAGATAAGTGCTGGTATTGTGGAGATGATTTATTTGCTTCTACAAAAACAGTGGATCACTTTTGGCCAAAATCTATGCAAGGAAGGTTAAAGGTAGTCTGTTGTGCTAATTGTAATCGGATGAAAGGTAGTTTAACTCCTAATGGATTTATTGCATTAATTAATTCCATGAAAAATAAACATGGCAAATATCAGCCGTGGCAGAAACGATTTGAAAGAATGGTATACGCAACAGAAACACTATGGGAACGTATAAAATGGTCTATATAAACATAAATCAAACCAATAAGAGATAAGATGAAAGCATTTACAAAATTTACCTTCGGATGGCAATTGTTACTTATGCCTATAATGTATGTTATTGCTGTACTGAAAATACTTGTAGTGATACCTATGGCTATTATAGGTCTTTGTAATCTCATTATAGAAGATAAACTGAATTAACCTCCATAGAAATAAAGAGTGAATAACATGGAAGCCCTAAACACCATCCCTATTAAACCAGAACCATGCAAGACTCATAAGCCTTACAAAGGTGGTTACATGGATCACATGGCATGGATGGAAGAGAAAACAAAGCATGGAGCAAAGCAGAGGCAGTGTAAGGTGTGCGGGTATTGGTTGTTTAAATGTGAAGAGTGAATAATATATTTTGTAGTGTAATCACACAAGGCAGTCAGAGATGGTTGCCTTTTCCTTTGATTTACCCTTTGCTACGCTTTTCGTAGTCAATCCTACCACCACGGGGAGATAATGCCTATAATGACAGGAAAACAATGGAGAAACAACAGGGAAGGCTTGTAGTGTGATGCCGTGGAATGTAATTATCTCTTACCGGACAAACAACTACTCATAGACAGGAGACACACAAAGGGACAATACCGCCCCATACACACCAAAACAAGGTACTTAACCGCAATGCTACCCCTTAACATATCAAATATCTTACTATCTTTGTGCATTAATTATAGATAATTGCATTTGATATTACAAACAATGGGCGTTGACCCGCTACATTTGCACAATGGCGACAGTAAAAAGAAAGAAACCACCAAAGATAAAGACGATAATGGTACTTATTAATAACGAAACAAACGACTTATATGCCTGTAAAAGTAAGGTGGCCATAGCATCTGTAGTTAAGTGTCATCGTAACAGCCTTAAAGAAATAATAAACGGAATGGTAATAAAAGCATATACAGTCAAAATACTTAATATATTGTAAAATGAGAGAGTTAAACACTGACGCTTGGAGGGGGTCACTTATATATAATGGGGGCTTGCGTTCGGTTTGGGATTCGTTATCCTGCAATGGCGTATGCTCATTTAAGCATTCTTTTTTATGTGCAATAGATAAAAAATGTTGAGACGTGCAGAGACGCAACTAAATAACAAAGTATAATAAGCTAATTATCAACAAGGTCTAAAAATAGCACTAAAATAACTCAGGGATCAACAGTTTAACACGTATTTATAATGTATTGCATTGATCAACTGTATATATAATAAGGGGTGATTCATGCCGTAAAGAGCGAATAACCTGATTAACGCATAAAAACAATAAAACATACAGATAATGACTACATGTAATAGTCTTGTATATATAACAGTCTTATATATCTATGTCCCATGTTAGGCAATATCAATTTTCAAATCTGGTTTAAGGTAGCACGACCAATTAAGGCTAAATATAAGTTAGCAACTAATTGTACGTTGGTTCTCAATGGTGCTTATGTGTTGAGTAAGGTAACTAACAAACCATTCACAAGACGGCAGTTAAGATCCTTCGCAAGTTATTACAATGCTAATAAGATCAACACCTATATAACAGTATTAATAGTAAAGGGATTTATTGTTAAGTCTTACGATAAGGCAACAAGAGAATATTATACTATATCTGAAATAGGTTTGCAAGTCATAAAAGAATTGAATGAGAGTTATGAAAGGGAATTGTATTTATTTTGTTCTGATCATAGTATTGAACTATGATATTGTTTATTCCCTGTAAGAGTAATATTATACCTTTAGCGGGTTTATATCTTATTCCCTTAATTTCCCCTATCTGATCACCGCACTAAATGGGCATGACTTAAAATAAGCCCTTCTGCTGGCTATTTATATCAATTCTAAATAGTAGCCATTATTTTGAGATAACGCCTGAAGCCATTACTTTTTCTTGTCGTTTTGCTTGTTTTGTGTATTGTTATAGGTGTATCTTTGTGACAACAAGACAGAGAAAGAGAAAAAAAACCTTATTTAGAATCATTAAAAATAAAGACTATGAAAGCAATTAACAATTCAACAAGTAGAATTTGGGACAATAAACAACTTGCACAGACAATTAAAGAATGTAGGGCAAATGGTTTTATTATTAATAAGGATGAGGACACAATAGAAATAATAGATAATAATATTATTGTTCTTCGTTCTTTAAGGTCTTCGGTTAATTCTCATATTGTTCGTATTGACGGTAGTTACTTTGGGGACTGTAATTTTATTGAACCTGTATTTATCTATGTAGATAATAGTAATTATATCGTATCAATGACACCGGAAGATATTGAGAATAATAAATTAAGGTCTGACTTATTAAGGCGTTTTGTAATTGAACGTGGTAACTTGCAAAAGTTTTATAATTATTATGGTTTGCAATTTCATCCACTGACAAAAAGAAATTTAACCAAATAACTAATATTAACCATTAAACTTAACTAATATGAAAAACAATAAAGAATACAGCCCCGCAGATGGTTATTTTATTAAAGGGTATAACCAAGCAATAAAAGAATTTAATGATAAAAATTTGGTTATTGTTGAGGGCAATTTATATTTATTAACAAATTATCAGTTTAGCATAGCAACTAATAAAATAGATGCAGGGCATTTTGATAAAGAGTTGTTTTCTTCTGCATTAGATTACATTAAGACTGTAGGCACATTTTTAAGACATACAAATAATATTTATAACTATTAAAATTATAACCATGAAAACACAACTAATTTTTTGTATTCCTCTTTCCCTGTTTTGCGCAGGATGTTTGTTAACCTTACTTTATTACTTTATTCCTGTATTGGTTAACCTTGTTAAGATGATCCCGAAAAGAGTAGTTAATATATCTTTAGCGGGATTCTTAACTATTAGTGTATTGTATGTCGTTATTACTTCATTATTCATTTGTTGTCTGGTTATGCTTTGAGGAGTTTTGTTATACTATTTATTCAGATATTTTTGAAAGGTAATTAATTTATAAACCATATAATAACTAATAAAATGAAAACATTTAACGACAATTTAAGTTTAGCAGATTTTGACGCATGGAGCGGAGCAAAAGACACAAAAGAAACTATCCTAAATAATAACAAAGGAGATGAATTTGATAACTTAATTGAGGAGCTATATCCTGACGGCCTATCTGAAACAAGTTTAAATGATTTGTTATGGTTTGAATCTGACTGGATATTTGAGCAACTTGGAATATCAGAAGAAGAAGAAGAAGAGACAGAAGAATAAAATAGTTTTATTTATTGGTTTGTTACCTGATCCCCTGAAAAGATAAATTTAACCTTTACGGGGATTAAGGGACAATAAACAAGGTATTAACAATTAAAAAATAAAAACATGAAAACAAAAGTTATAAATCTTTATCAATTTTCTGAATTATCAGACGAGGCAAAAGAAAAAGCAATTGAAAAATTTCGGGATATCAACGTTGATTATAACTGGTGGGATATGACGTATGAGGATGCAAAGAATGTTAATTTTAATATATTAGAATTTGACCTTGATAGACGTTGTTTTGTAAAAGGTCAATTTATAGTATCTGCACCCGATACAGCAGAATTAATAAAAGTAAGTCACGGCAATGAATGTGAAACATTTGACACTGCAAAAGAATTTTTAACCGAACTTAATGAACTTACGAGCAAAGAAGCAAATATAGAAGACGTTAACGAAGACGATATAGAAGAATTAGAAAATGAATTTTTGCAGTCTCTTTGCGAAGATTATAGAATTATATTGACAAAAGAATATGAGTATTTGACCAGCGAGGAGGCAATAATCGGAACAATCGAGGCTAATGAATACGACTTTGACGAAGACGGAAATTTGGCATAATTAGACCCGCTAAAGGCTTAAATTATTCTTTGCGGGATAACTACCCACCAGAATATAATAATACCTTAAACAGTCTAAAAACACGTTAAAAACACTAATATAAACTAATACTATACTATTATGAAACGATCAACTAAAAACAGAATTATTTATGCAGAGATGGCACGAAGAAAAAAACAATTTCATAACTCCGAGGAATGGAATAAAATAAAACTTTGGGGTTTATTCTCGTGGGGGTTTGTTTCTCATCTTATTAAATCAGGTGAGTTATTAACAGATATGAAAAAAGAAAATAAAACTATTTGGGTTTACCCGTCAAAAGAATGTTATGATAAAAATATTCTTCCTTTAATGGATCACAGTATTGAATTTTTATCATCAATGGCAGGATGGAACGAATAAAAAGCAATATGGAAAAAGAATTAATAAGAACTAATATATTGAATTTAACATTATCACAATGGGATAAGGTTAAAGAGATTGAAACTGCCGGATTTATTAACGTAACACCAATAGAACTTATTAAATTAATAGGATTTAATGGAGGCATGTTTTTGACTACGAAGGCAAATAAAAGAGAAACAAAATTTATTGATAATTTTTATAAATATGGACGTTTAAATAACCGTATAAAAAGCAAATTATGAAAACACAAACTATATTAATAGCGAGTAGCTCGACAATTCCGGGAATTGAGAAAATGTTAAACAAATACATGTGTTCTGAAAAATACACTATAAATAAAGACCTTACTATAAATCACCCCGAAAAGAACATAAACGACTGTTTTAAGGTTATTTGTAAAAAAGGCAGATATAGATTAGTAGGAATATATACAACATTATAATTAACCCGTATAAAAAGCAATACCATGAATGTAAATAAAGACAATCATAAAACTGAGGTTATCTTCAGACGTGAGGCAGACGGGCAAATATTAGCAGTATTCCCGTATCTAATCGGGGATAACAAAGGGAATGTTATGGCTTATGCTCACACAGGACAACATCACCAAGTAGATTATAACTATTGTCTAAATAACTGTAAGCCCGCAAAAGTAAATCAATATAGTGATCTTTTCGAGGAATTAGAGTCTATGGGCTATAATTTACAGGTGATCAAAAGAAGAAGCTATAATAAGTATTTAAAAGCATATTACGAAATAAGAAACAACTAAAAAGCAAATATTATGAAATACAACGATTATTCAGTATCAAAACAAACCTGTATTATTAACAGGATAAAAAGCAATAACAGGGCAGTAGAATTGCTTGAGACTATTGAAAAAGCAATGGATGAGTTATACTATAATTCAACGGCTAAAATTCTTTATCCCGATGAAGAGGGTAATTTTATGGAGGTTGACACAGACACAAGAGATAGAGACTTCTATAATGATATTTGCGAATGGGTGACTAAAAACCATAATCATATGGTCGCTGATTCAATGGAACAATACGCACAGATTAAAATATAACGCACCAAAGTTATTCTTACAGGATTATAAACAAACACTAATAAATACTATTATGTACTACAGAGAAGAAGTTATCAATGGCGTATTATGCGCTCAGCTATCCCCAAAGGGAGAATTTAGACCTTTGTCGGCAGAAGCACTTACACGAAGATTATTAATAGCAGAATCGGCTTGTCAAAAAGCATTAGAGACTAAAGAGGAGCTATTAATAGCACTCCGCAAAGCAACAGAGTAATTAACCTATCTTTGCACACTCACTAATAAAAAAGTAAAATGAAAAAGCGACTAATATTACTATGCTTTGGGATTATGGTATCTGTGGCGGGGTATTCTCCTGCAAGCAATACACTCATAATCACAACCAAGCCACCTATTAGCCCATATCAGACACTTTGGGAGGCTACAACGTTCATTGAATCATCGAACAATCCGAATGCCTTAAATCGCTTAGAAAACGCTGTAGGTATAGCACAGATCCGTCCCATAAGATTAAAAGACTATAATCAGAGGACTGGCAAAAGCTATTCTTTACGGCAAATGTACGACCCTATAATAAGTAAAGAGATATGGTTATTCTATGCGACAACTTTCCACCCATCACAATCAGAACAGATAGCAAAAGCATGGAACGGAAAAGGTAAGTCAAATAAGGTCTATTGGAGGGCGGTGAAAAAGCAAATGGAAAATAACTTGAAATAAATTTGGAATTGTCAAAAACTTAATTTTACTTTGTTAAACTTTAAATCTTGAATTATGGATATAAAAACAATTCTTGAACTGAGTATGATAAAATGCGCTGTAAGGTTCGATTCTAAGAACATCAACGCATGGATGGATACTAAGACTCACGGGCAAATAGCTAAAGACTTAGCAGATCAGTTGTATGTCAGTGGGTATTGCCTGCAAAAGGTAAGCTCTCTTGACGGCATAACAGATACAGAAACAGAATATACAACTAATAATGGAGAATAATATCATGGAAAACACTGAACATTTTTACTACGATGGCGAAGGCACTCTTGAACAGCCTACCCATGTGATCGAACAGGAGATACTCAAAGACTATAACGACAAAAAAGTATTTACAATCGTTATCATCACATCAGTCTTGCTTGTAGGCGGTCTGATAGCCACGTGCTTCATCTATGGTGTGGCTACCCTCATGCTTAATATCATTGATGCAATAAGTAAATAACCTTTAAAATTACAATATTATGAAAGCAAAAGCAAAAACAACAGAACCAACAAAAAGCATTCTTGCATACAAAGTTTTTAATTCCGACTGGACTTGTCGGGGATTTCAGTATGAGGTTGGCAAAACCTATTCAATAAAAGGTGAACCCGTAATGTGCGAAAACGGATTCCATGCTTGTCAAAAAGTATCGGACTGTTTCTCTTATTATGAATTTAATCCTAATAATAAGGTAGCTGAAGTCAGATTATCGGGGATTGTTTTGGGTGAGGGCGAAGATAAGCAATGCGCTCAAAATATTACTATCTTAAAGGAAATATCTTGGAACGAAATGCTTTCTTTGGCAAATTCCGGTAAAGGAAATACAGGTCATTCTAACTCAGGGGACGGTAACTCAGGGAACAGTAACTCAGGGAACAGGAACTCAGGGTACAGGAACTCAGGGAACAGTAACTCAGGGAACAGTAACTCAGGGTACAGTAACTCAGGGTACAGTAACTCAGGGAACAGTAACTCAGGGGACAGTAACTCAGGGGACAGTAACTCAGGGAACAGTAACTCAGGGTACAGTAACTCAGGGGACAGTAACTCAGGGTACAGGAACTCAGGGGACAGTAACTCAGGGAACAGGAACTCAGGGTACAGGAACTCAGGGAACAGTAACTCAGGGAACAGTAACTCAGGGTACAGTAACTCAGGGGACAGTAACTCAGGGAACAGGAACTCAGGGGACAGTAACTCAGGGGACAGTAACTCAGGGAACAGGAACTCAGGGTACAGTAACTCAGGGAACAGGAACTCAGGGGATTTTAATAGCACCACGCCCGAAGTCATCAACTGCTTTAATAAACCATGTAAAACAAAAGATTGGGATAATGCAAGAAAACCTGATTTTATTTATAATGTAATTCTTAATAGATGGATTACATGGTCAGAAATGACAGATCAGGAGAAAATTGATAATAAAAATGCTTTTGTCTGCGAGGGTTATCTCAAAACTCTTGGCTATAAAGACGCATGGGCAGAGGCATATAAAACCGCAACGCCAACTGACATTAAACTACTCAAGGCACTTCCAAACTTCAATGCTAATGTATTTGAAGAAATAACAGGAATAAAAATAAACTAAAACTAAAACGACACAAATAAACATCATTATGGAAATAAAATTCAAAGGATTCACTCTCAAGCCCGGCATGTACGCAAAAGACAGATGGGACTTGACACGCACCAAACAAACGGTGATGAGTAACCTACCAAGTATGAAAAGCAAATATCCAAAGGCTAAGATAGGAGATGTCGTTGGAACATCCGAAGAAGAACTTGGGTATGACCTACGCCTCGAAAGTGCTATATCAAAAACTATTGCTTATCTCTTAGCGGAGAAAGAAGAGACTACAGACCTAAAAGGATTTATTAAAGCCTATAAGGGATATAAAGATGAATTAGAATCACTTTTAACGGTTTAACCAATTAAAATTTAAAAACATGGAATCAATTTTCTTTATGGTCTTAGTCTTGTATGGCACGTTTGGAATACACTTCTCTTTAAACGCTATACAAAAAGAGGCTAATTGGAAGGCAGCAATCGTTTTAGTAACAGCAATGCTGTCATTTAGCGTAGGTGTTGTTTTATTGGGGTATTCTATTGCGAAACTATCACCGCCAGAGATACACTCTAAGAATTGCTCTTTACGGACAGAAATAAGAGTAGATGTTATTAACGGCATTGAAACATCAAGAGATACGGTTTATATATTCACACCCAAAAAGAAATAAGATGAAAAAATCAGTTTATACTTACCAAGTGGTCGGGAGTGGCTTCAGTATGGATTTAGAAATTCTTCTCGACATTAATAGGGAATTAACAGATAATGACAATAGTAATTTGCGTGTATGTATTGAGAATCTAAGGAAAGCATTACACGAAGAGTCAATAGCCCTTAATCCCGAAAGTAAGAAGACTGCCGATAAAGACAAATCAGAATTATTATCTCTTTTCGGGGATAGAATTATTTTCGTAGAAGAAATCCCCAATGGCCATTGTTCTGATTATTGCTGTAGGCACTTACCTTGGTTTATCGTAACTACAAGTAAAGGTAGGATTAAAATAGGATGGAGAAAGCGTGTTATACAAATTGATTGGTCAGACTCGCTTATTAAAGAAGAATCAGAGATGATGTTTCCCAATGAAGATGTGACTAAGTTCGACAAGGTTATTCACGCTTGGGGATATGATAAGGCTAAAGAATATTTAAACCTACTTCTTTCGTAATGCCACGCACTTGTTCTGCCGATGGGTGCAATAACCCTGTTTTTTCCCATTCATTCTGCAAGTTTCATAATTATAAGCGAAAAATGTACGGTGGCGACTTATATCAACCAAAGAACAGTCAAAATCAATCCCCAGAGCCACGATCTACCCGTAGACGTACCAAAGTGCCACATGAGAGCAAGACGCGCCAAAAGGAGCATATTCGGTACACAGAGGGGTGCAAACAACTTGAGCAAGAACTAAGAGATGCTAATAATGGAAAGGTGTATGACTTCTTTACGGGGAAAGAGATTAAAGGACAAGTTACTTTTCATCACTTACTTGGGCGTACAGGAGACTATTATCTTGATAGGTTTTTATTAGTCCCATGCGAGAACGATGAGAATGACGGACATTTATTCTACCACAGAGCCACCGTTGAACAGTTGCTCGCTACCGATTGGTATGAGAGTGGCTTTCTTCCTCGATTAAAAGAAAAGGATCTCGTTGCGTATAACAAGGAACTACGAAAGCGGGAAAAGAAAATATTATTTTTAGAGGAATAAATTTGGTAATAAGAAATATTTGATTTACATTTGAAACGTCTAATTACAAAAAACAATTAAAACAGAGAGAAATGGCAACAGCATCAAAGATTACAAAACTTGAACAGCAGATGAGAGACGGTAAGCCTAGTGGCTTTAAGATTACTCTTGCTGACGGAACTAATGGATACCTCGATGAGAAAAACTCAGAGAAGGGATTAAGAGATGGGGATGATGTCTTTTACGAGGCAGTAACTCCAGAAGGTAAGAACTATAAGAAGATCAGTTGTAATAGAACCAATGGAGGGCAAGCACCCACACCACAACCATCATTCAAACCAGCAGGAGGACAAAGCCCATCTTTATCACCGAGTTCATCCTTCCAACCACAGTCTGTATTCACAGCCAAGGCTAACGCTACTGTAAAAGCAATGGAGTTCGTTATTGATATGTTCATTGCCGATAAAATGAAGTGGGATGAGATCAAGCCCAAGCACAAGGAGTTAACAGGCTATCTTAATGATGCCATTGATGAGTGCAATTCGTGATGACATAGCAGACCACGTTCTCTATAGGCTTTACTTCTCTTTAATGATGCAAGACATCTTGCACAAACAGGGATACGATGCCACGCAAGAGAACAAAGCTAAATTACATGAGTTCCATAAGCGGATACTTGGATACGAGAGTATAGCAGGTAAGTCACACGATGTTCTTTCAAGGTTCTTGTTCGATGTGACATGCTTCTGGGCAGTGGAGAAAGGAATCTTTGTACGCACATCAAAGAAACAACCAATAAATATTCAGGATATGCCACTCTCACAATGTTGGGAGTGGCTATAAAAAAAGCAAAAACATGACAAACCAAGAGATACAAGACAATTTTAAAGTAGGTGATTATGGATTTCTAAAGTTCGATAAGCC
>Ga0172380_10003110_pt1 | contig 23641 bp, 23 predicted proteins | sample Leawe162metaG_FD_119747 | JGI IMG/M metagenome (GOLD analysis project Ga0172380, IMG submission 119747) | Leachate microbial communities from a municipal landfill in Southern Ontario, Canada - Leachate well 162 metaG | ecosystem: Engineered > Solid waste > Landfill > Unclassified | place...
TCAGAAATCGCTGTTCTCGGGGGATTACCCGACAATAGCGAGGTGCGGATCTGCGGCATTGTTTCCGGACTCAAGGAGATCACCACCAAAAAGGGTGATCGCATGGGTTTCGTCACCATCGAGGACCTGACCGGGTCAGTGGAAATCACCGTATTCTCCGATGTCTATACCGCCACCTCCAGCTTGTTGAAATCCGATGACCCGCTCTTGGTGACCGGCAAGCTGGAAAATAGCGAGAAGGGTTGTAAAATTCTCGTGCAGGGGCACAAAGAGGGAGCGAGCGAGTGGCAGCAGAGGCAGCGCGGTCCGGCAGGCGATATCAAACTGCTCAACGAGGCCCGCGCCCAGTCCACAAGCAAGGTCTTGTTTACCTTGCAAATGGACGATGCCCCAACAGAGCGCATCAGCGCACTGAAAGAGATAATCGAACGCTACCACGGTACGGTTCCGGCCTTTGTACAGTTCGTGATACCGGAGCGAAGCCGCTCCATCATGCCATTGCCAGCGAACATGAACGTTGCCGCAACAGATGATTTAAGGCTGGAAGTTGAAAGACTGTTCGGCTATAATGCCGCCACTTTTGAGTAATAATAAAAAATGCTCTCACCATAACGCTGCCAGGGAAAACGGTAACCGAGCGGGATGCGCCGCCCACAGAAACGCCGGCCGCAACATGTGCACCATCGGCAGTGATGCGGCAGCCGTTTTCACGTTTTCAATCTGGTTGAATTTCTTTCAGCCTGTGTGGTGAAAATTCGAGGTATGATCATGGCAACTCCGTTTTATCTTGATTTTGAAAAACCGATAGTTGAACTGGAAAAAAAGATCGAGGAACTCAACCAGCTTGCTGACGGAGGCCTGGACATCAAGGCAGATGTAACCAAGCTGGAAAAACGCATTGAAGAGATGCGTAAAGACATTTTCTCGAACCTTTCCCGCTGGCAGACAGCCCAGGTGGCGCGCCACATCAACCGCCCCTTCACGCTGGACTATATCAAAATGATGTTCACCGATTTCGTTGAACTGCATGGTGACCGCAATTATGGCGACGATCATGCCATAGTCGGCGGCCTGGCCCGTTTCAACGGCCAGCCGGTAATGGTGATCGGCCACCAGAAAGGGCGCGATACCAAGGAGAAGGTCTACCGCAATTTCGGCATGCCCAACCCAGAGGGCTATCGCAAGGCCCTGCGCCTGATGAAGATGGCGGAACAATTCAAGCTGCCGGTGATCACCTTTGTCGACACCCCGGGAGCCTACCCAGGGATTGGGGCAGAGGAGCGCGGCCAGGCCGAGGCAATAGCCAGGAACCTCAGGGAGATGGCCAGCCTGCGCACCCCGATCATTGTCTGCATCACCGGCGAAGGCGGGTCGGGTGGTGCACTGGCAATAGCCGTCGGTGACAGGATACTCATGCTGGAACATTCGGTCTATGCTGTCATCTCGCCGGAAGGGTGCGCCGCCATCCTCTGGTCGGACGGCACCAAAGGCGAGCAGGCTGCCGAGGCCCTCAAACCCACGGCTAAGGACATCATCAAGCTTGGCGTTATCGACGAAATAATCAAAGAGCCGATCGGTGGCGCCCATCGCAACCACGAAGCAACTGCCAAAAACCTGAAAGAGGCCCTCGCCCGCAACTTGGCGGAGTTGAACAAACTCACCCGGGAAGAGTTGGTGGAGGGGCGCTACAACAAATTCCGTGCGATGTCGCAGTATGTGGAGTAACAAACCGAATCTTTAAATATTCTGTACAGCAGGGGCGGCTCAACCGCCCCTGCCTGTTTAAGGAACTCGAAATTTACTGATATACCGTTATTACGCTACATTGGTAAGTTCCGAGTCCCTAAGGGAAAATTTCATGCAAGAACGACTGCAAAAACTGATTTCTCAGGCTGGCATCGCTTCTCGCCGGGCCGCCGAGGATCTAATCCTGAACGGCCGGGTTACCGTCAACGGCATAGTAGTGACCGAACTGGGCAGCAAGGCTGATCCTTCCAGCGACCGCATTACCGTGGACAACAAGCTGCTGCAATTCAGCGGCAAGCTGATCTACATCCTGCTCAACAAGCCGGTGGGCTACATCACCGCGCTGAAGGATTCCCAAGGCCGGGCCCTGGTAACCGACCTGCTGAAGGGGCTGGAGGAACGGGTCTACCCGGTGGGGCGCCTGGATTACAACACCGAGGGGCTTTTGCTCCTGACCAATGATGGAGACTGGGCCAACCGGTTGATGCACCCCCGCCATGAGGTAGAAAAGGAGTATTTTGTCCGGGTGCGCGGCAAGGTAACCGAGCAGCAACTGAAGAAGCTATCGGAAGGAGTTGACCTGGAGGATGGCAGAACTGCGCCTGCCGCGGTCCGGCTGGTCAAGGAAGGAGAACACAACGACTGGATATCCGTGGCTATCCACGAGGGGCGCAACCGCCAGGTGCGTCGTATGTGCGAGGCAGTGGGGATTTCCGTGGTGCGGCTGAGACGGGTTCGTTACGGTGCCTTGGCGATGGGAACGCTTAAAGTGGGGCAATTCCGCTACCTCAGTGAATCCGAGGTAAAAGAGCTATCCGGAAATAAAGCTGGCGCGGCAGTTGTGAAAGAGGCAAAGAAACCGGTTCAAGCGGCTCAAAACACGAAACCGGCTTCTCACAGAGCTGGCAGAGACACGAAAGAAAAACAGACCACCAATTTTAAAAGAAGGCCTTCCTCAAAGGAGCATAAAAAAGTTCGATAGCAACTGATGTTTCGACGTCCTTTTCCTGCTGTGTGGTCCCATTTATTACTTATTCTGCACCTTCTTTAGCGATTCTTCGAAAAGTTCGGGCGTAAATCCCTTCAGAACAACTTCGTCCTTGCCGGTACCGATGACAATCACCGGCACGCCCTGACTCTGGTATTTTCCTGTCAACTCATCCATAGCCTTTGCATCTATTTCCACATCTTTATTGATGAAGGGGATATCATGCTGGGTCATATACTCCTTGGCCGCGCGGCAATGGGGACACCAGGAAACCGTGTAGGCCACGATCCGGGGATACTTTTTCGCGGCTTCGGCCTTGACCGGGTTGAGATGGCTCTGCGTAGCCTCCTCGGACGCAACACAGGTCACAGCAGTCACCATGATTAAAGCAGCAATCGCCACCATTCTGTTGATCATCATTTTTTCTCCTTGTTCGGATTCACTTCGATCTGGCGTCGCGTAAGAGTGAACGTAAGCGATTTTTCCTCGCCTTCCCGCCTTATCTTCAGCACAACAGGCGTTCCGGCAATCCCCCGCAGCCTTTTTAGAACCATTGACCGAAAATCACTCCCCAGCGTAGCCTTGCCGTCTATCTGCGTAATAGTATCACCGATCCGGATTCCGGCAAGCTGGGCCGGGCCGCCACTGACAAGCTGCATAACGCGGATCTGGCCGTTTGGGAGTTGAACGCCGTCGATCCCTACCCCACCGAAATTTTTCTCGGAATTGGCCGCCGTAGCCGGCATGGTTAGCAAACAAAAACAAGACAATGTCAGCAGCAGGGTTTTCATGATCCTATTTTTAGCACAGGGGTGACGGCAGGTCAAATCTGCAAGCAGCCCCACAGCCGGCAAGACTGTATCTCAACAGCATTTCGGTTGCCGGGCGACTTCCCCTGGCTACTGGTAATTCATACAGGTGATGCTATAGTTTCAGCAGAAGAAATCACCCTGAATCGATAATCGCTCCATGGCACAACCAGCTGTTTTTCATATAGCTTTTTAACAAAAACACCGAATGATTGAGCGGATCGCAAGCCGATACAGCGAAGGAGGAACTAATGACGCAGATTGGCGGAAAAAGGGTTGCACGCCTGCACGCGCGCCTGACAGAAGAGAAGATGAGATTGTGGGACGAACTGCGGGTAGAGTTGTTTGAGACTTTGGGAGAAGGGCTACATAGCCAATACGACATCCCCCAGGATGTTGGCGAAAAGGGGATTATAGATCTGTTGGAGGACACCGGGCTGGCTGTGGCCGATATTCACAAGGAAGAGTTGTTGCGTATTGAGGAAGCGCTCCGCAGGCTTGCCAGCGGCAGTTACGGTTTCTGCGAGGATTGCGGCGAACCGATCGACGAGGCGCGACTGCATGTGGCACCCTATGCCCCTTGTTGCGTTAAGTGCCAGAGGCACCGTGAGGGACCATCCGTCGCTACGGGATTGACACTGTAAAGCAACTAAGATCCCCAAAGGAGAGTCATCATGCAACTGGAGATCCATGACATCAAGATCGAGTATCCGGAAGGATGCAATATCATCATCGGTCAATGCCACTTCATCAAAACCGCCGAGGACCTGTATGAGATCATCGTCACCTCGGTACCCCAGGCCCGCTTTGGCATTGCCTTCACCGAGGCATCCGGCCCGTGCTTGATCAGGACCGAGGGGAACGACGACGAACTGGTCAAAGAATGCGTCAGCGCCCTCAAGGCAATCGGCGCCGGCCATGTCTTCTGTATCCTCCTGCGTGATGCCTACCCCATCAACATCCTCAACCAGATAAAAAACTGTCCGGAAGTCTGCCGAATATACTGCGCAACAGCCAATCCGCTCCAGGTAATCGTTGCCTCAACCCTCCAGGGATGGGGAATTATGGGGGTGATCGACGGTTTCCCGCCACGTGGCGTGGAGAACGACGAAGAGCGGCAGGAGCGCCATGACCTATTGCGGCGCATCGGCTACAAAAGGTAAGCTGATTTTGGGTCTAAGGCCGATCAGCTCCATCATTTTGCTTCAATAATTACATGTTACTGGCCGTTCCGGTTTTTTTTTGTTATTCATGCACTGGTGGTCTGTCCAACCGGGCCAATCCATTTTTAATACTATTGTGTTATAGCGTCCCTAACCTGGAGGTCGTGTGAGTAAGCACCAGCGTATTGTTTCCGTATTGACAGCCAAATCTGTGGATACCCATTTGACTGTCAAAGGATGGGTCCGTTCGATACGGGTCGGCAAAAGCGTTACCTTTATGACAATCAACGACGGCTCTTGCGTCAGCAGTTTGCAAGTGGTTATTGAGCCCGGCATGAACGGATACGATGATGTGATCCGGTTGGGAACCGGCAGCGCTGTCGGCGTCACTGGCATCCTCTCCCCCTCTCCTGCCGCTGGCCAGGCGATTGAACTGCGGGCCGGGGAGGTCACAATCTACGGTGGCGTCGATGAAGAGTATCCCCTCCAGAAAAAGCATCACAGCTTCGAGTTCCTCAGGACCATTGCCCACTTGCGGCCAAGAACCAATACGTTTGGGGCTCTCTTCCGGATAAGGTCATCGCTTTCCTTCGCCATCCACAGCTTTTTCAAGGAGCGCGGATTCGTGTATATCCATACACCAATAATAACCGCCAACGACTGCGAGGGCGCGGGAGAGCAGTTCCGCGTCACAACGCTCGACATAGGATCGCCCCCACTCAGTGATACCGGCATTGATTTCAGCAAGGATTTTTTCGGCCAGGCAACCCAACTGACGGTGAGCGGCCAACTTGAGGGAGAGCTTTTGGCCTGCGGACTGTCATCGGTATATACCTTTGGTCCTACCTTTCGGGCGGAGAACTCCAATACCGCCCGGCACGCGGCCGAATTCTGGATGATCGAGCCCGAGGTGGCCTTTGCCGATCTGGCCGATGACGCGACCCTGGCAGAAGATTTCATAAAATACCTGTGCCGCTACGTTTTGGAAGAGTGCCCTGAAGACATGGCATTTTTTGAAAAGCAGATAGATCCCGGCGTTATCGGGCGAATCCGGGCAATTGCGGATTCTGATTTTGTGCGCATGGAGTACAGTGAAGCAATTGACAGACTTGAAAAGGCAACTCAGGGTTTCCAGTATCCGGTTGCCTGGGGCCTGGACCTGCAGACCGAACACGAGCGTTATCTAAGCGAGAAGGTAGTAGGCGGTCCTCTGTTTGTCCTTAACTACCCGAAGGATATCAAGGCGTTCTATATGCGCCAGAACGACGACGGCAAGACTGTGGCGGCCATGGATCTGCTGGTGCCGAAAGTTGGCGAGATCATTGGCGGCAGCCAGCGTGAAGAACGGCTGGGGCATCTCGAGCGCAGAATCGACGAGATGGGAATAGCCAGACACGCTTTGTCATGGTATCTCGACAGCAGGCGCTGGGGCACCTGTCCTCATTCAGGCTTTGGTCTCGGGTTCGAGCGCTTGATCATGCACCTGACCGGCATGGAGAATATCCGGGATATAATACCATTCCCCAGGACCCCTGGGCATGCCGAATTCTAGCCTATGTTCATCTATTGCCTTGAACTCCATCTTGCCCTCCCTGTCCGCTCCCTCAAGGGAAAACGCGGCATTGTCAAGAGCCTCCTCAGTCGGGCACGCCAGAGATTCAATGTTGCCGGCGCGGAAGTTGATCGCCAGGACAACCCGGAAGTTGCTGTAGTTGGGTTCGTTACCATCAGTCCGGACAAGACGTATGCACGAAATTCCCTGGAACGCCTGGAAGATTGGCTATACGAGAACTGGCCTGATGTGGAAATAACCGATGCAAATATTTCAGAGATCTAATTTGGCCTAATCCCAGCCAAAACAGATTTATTGACAGCCTCATTGAAGCAGGCTATATTTAAATTTTATTTCAATCACTTACGCGTCGCCCGCGTAACCGAACTGAAACAGTTTCACTATCGATATAAAACTATGCTGGATCAACTCGGTACCAAGCAAGACCAGAATACGCTGACCTATCTGAGTAAACTGGGAACAAGACTCCTCGATTCTCTGGTGAAGAGATTTTCCAATCCTCTGACTGCCCGCCGCAACAGGTTTATCCTGCTCGTTACAACTGCCCTCCTGCTGACTGTTATCGTTTTGCCGGGTCAGCATTTTTCCATGATGGAATACCATCCTGGAGATATAGCCACATCCGACATCCGGGCCAATCAGGATTTCCTGGTTGAAGACCATTCCCTGACGGAGCAGCGCCAAAAAGAGGCTGCCAACAACGCACCGATAATCTACAACCAAAGTACGCGCGTGCCTTCCACTATTCTGGAAAAACTGGTGCAAACCCTTAGCGCTATCCGCAAGGAACGAACTGCTAAAAGCCAGAAAAGCCTTGAAGAATGGCATAAACAGCTTGTACCGATACTCGACGCTGAGTTGAGTCAAGCCGACATTCGTGCCTTCATCCGGATCAAGTCTGACAAGGCATTTTTAACCGATGCGACTGACTTGCTGAACGAACTCTATCAGCGCAAGATCGTTTTGGACGGTGAAGTCTTCCGGACAGATTCAAGGCGCGGCATCGAAATTATCGGCGACAACGACCGCCCAATCGGCGATGCTGATTTATCTACAAACTATATTGAGATCAGCGAAGCCCGCAAAACAGTCGCAGGCTGGCGATTTTCGGGGCTCGGCGACCCTTCCGATGCCGGCAGGATTTCAGCGGTTATTGCCCGCATTTTGCTGCCTAACCTCTTCTACAACCGCGAGGCCACGGACGCTCGCCGCAAAGAAGCCATGGAAGTGGTTCGTCCGGTGCTGTTCAAGGTGCGCAAAGGAGAGATGATCGTCCGGGTAGGGGAACGTATAACCCCGGAACAATCTCAAAAACTGCGTACCATCTTCCACGAAAACAGTTTGGGAAGCAGGCTGTTCAGCGCTGCCGGGATTTTTGCAATGATTCTGGTGCTTTTTCATTTCCCATACCGCTTTGCCTGTAAAAACATCCGCAAGTTCAACCCCAGCAACAAGGACATTCTGATCATTTCACTGCTCATTACCGGCAGTTTCCTGGTTTTCAAAATCGCCTTACAGATCAGTCATAACATCGGCCCGGTGTTTCCCAATATCGACGTCAACAACTATTTTTATCTGTTCCCATTTGCAGCCGGAGCCATGATCGTTAGGGTCTTTATCAACTCTGAAGTGGCACTTGTTTACTGTGCGATTCTGGCTCCTTTGTTGGGTATCATGTTCGACGGCAACATGTTTGTGGTGATCTACTCACTGCTGGGGAGTATTGTCGGCGCCCACGGCATGCGGCAATGTTCGGACCGCGGAACTATCTACTCCGCCGGGCTGAAAGTATCCGTTGTCAATCTGGCCATGGCACTGGCCTTTCAGACCTTCAACAATAATATTTTCAGTATGCAGACCATTTATGTCGCTTTCTTTGCGCTGGTAAGCGGAGTCATGAGCGCCGGATTTGTCTCCGGCTTTATCCCGGTCATCGAGACGTTATTTCAATATACGACGGATATCAAGCTGTTGGAGCTGGCAAACCTGAACTCCCCCTTACTAAGGGATCTCATGGTGCGTGCTCCCGGCACCTATCACCACAGCGTCGTAGTCGGCAATCTTGTGGAGGCGGCAGCCGAATCTATCAATGCCAACCCTTTACTGGCAAGGGTTTCAGCCTATTATCACGACATTGGCAAGGTATCCAAGCCGCACTATTTTATCGAAAATCAGGCTGGCGAAGAAAACCGTCATGATCGGCTGACCCCAAGCATGAGCGCCCTGATCCTGATCTCCCACATCAAAGAAGGCTCCGAACTGGCCCGTGAAAAACATTTGGGACAGCCGATAATCGACATAATCCGTCAGCATCACGGCACCGGCCTGATCAAGTTTTTCTATGACCGTGCCCAGACCCAGGCTGCCGCCAACGGCCAGTCCGTGGAAGAAAAGGACTTTCGCTACCCCGGACCAAAACCGCAAACACGCGAGGCAGGCATCGTCCTGTTGGGCGACTGCGTGGAAGCCGCTTCGCGCAGCCTGGCCAACCCCACTCCGGATCGCATCCAAGGCATGGTGCAGAAGATCATCAACAACATCTTCATTGACGGGCAATTGGATGAATGCGAACTGACGCTCAAAAACCTGCATGAGATTGCCAAGAGCTTTAACCGTATTCTGAACGGGATATTCCACCACCGTGTCGATTATCCCGAACCGGTCCACAAAGGAAATATCGGGATCAGGAAACCGGCACCTCCCGAACCAAAAGCCGTTATTACTGAACTGGCAAAAACAGGCAATGGAGGCAAGAAGGGTGCAGATACTGCTGAACAACCGCCAGAAAAGGCACCGGATCATGACAAGGCAGCTAAAAAAGATAGCAGCAAGGATCTTAAGCGCCTTGGGATGTCCTGAGGAAACCGAACTATCCATCTCCATTGTCGGGGACCGGAGTATCCGTCGCATCAATCGCGACTACCTGGCAAAGGACCGGCCCACCAACGTGATTTCCTTCTCGCTCCAGGAAGGGGTCACCGTAGGGATTACCCCGCACGCACTGGGCGACGTGATCATTTCGGCTGATACCTCCTCGCGGGAAGCGGAAGAAGGAGATTTGGACCCCTTTGAACGGCTGTGTTTTCTGCTGTTGCACGGCATCCTTCACCTCTGCGGCTATGATCACGAGCGCGGCAGCCAAGAAGATGCGCGAAAAATGGAGCAAAAGGAGCGGGAGCTATTCAGGATCTTGAAGAAAGAAGGGTTGTTAAACCCGACCGGTTCATAGATTCGGTCAATTGCGCCATCGAGGGAATAATTCACGCGGTTCGTACCGAAAAGCACATGCGCAACCATTTCATGTCTGCTTCCGTGGTTCTGCTGCTGGTGCTTTTCCTGCGGGTAAAGCCAATCGAATTTGCCCTGCTCGCGCTCTCGATCCTGTTCGTGCTGTTTGCCGAACTTGTCAACACGGCAATTGAGGCGGTAGTTGACCTGGTGTCGCCCAGCTACGATCCTCTCGCAAAAATCGCCAAGGACACAGCCGCCGGTGCAGTATTGGTTGCCGCCATCGGAGCGGCGATCATGGGCTACCTGATCCTGGCCGGTTACGTATTCCCACTCTATGGAAAGGTGCTTGCCATGTTTGGTACGCCATCCGATCTGGGTACAGTGGTTGCAATCCTGATCGTAGTTATCTGTGTCGTCATGGTCAAGAGCCTGACCGGCAAGGGCACCCCGCTCCATGGTGGCGTCCCCAGTGGCCATGCGGCTGTGGCCTTCTCAATTGCGACCGCAGTGACCATCAATACCCGCGATCCACTCATCTCGCTGCTTTCAATCGCACTGGCAGCGATGGTCAGCCACTCGCGGCTTTTGATGCGGATTCACACCATGCGCGAAGTGGTGTTCGGTTCCGTGCTGGGAGCCGCAATAACTTCGATCGTTCTGTTATTATTTAAGTTTTTTGGATAGAGTCATTTTGGAGGATACCCACGTTGGAAGAAGGAAACGGTAAAAAGTCCGGTTTTTTCGACATGCTCAACCGGCTTGTGACTGGAAGAAAAAAAATTACCACGGAAGAGATCCACGATTTCATCGAGGCCAGCGAAGAAGAGGGACTGGTCAATGAAGATGAGAGCGAGATGATCCGCTCGATCTTTTCCATGCGCACCACGGTGGTGCGTGAAATCATGGTTCCCCGTACAGATATGGCCTGCGTCTCCGCCAGCGCATCTATCGGAGAAATGCTTGATATCATCATTGCCTGCGGCCATTCCCGCATTCCGGTCTACGAAAACACCATCGACAACATCATAGGACTGCTCTATGCAAAGGACCTGCTGAAATACTGGGGGGAAGACCAGAAAAAGGTGCAGATTCGCTCGATCGTGCGCCCGCCCTACTACATTCCGGAAACAAAAAACCTGGAGCAACTTCTTCAGGAGTTTAAACGCAAACATGTACATCTGGCCATTGTAATAGACGAGTACGGTGGAACATCGGGGCTGATAACCATAGAAGACCTTCTGGAGCAGATCGTGGGGGACATTCAGGACGAATACGACATGGAGGAAGCCCTGTTTGAAGTAAATGCCGACGGTTCGATCACTGCCGATGCCCGTATGCCGGTTGAGGACCTGGAGGAGCATTTTGAGGTGGAAATCGAGCGGGACAAGTTTGACACCATCGGTGGACTCATCTTTCACCTGACCGGTAAAATTCCCGCAATCGGCGACATAATCGACGGTCCCGGTCTGAAGCTGACGATTCTGGATGCCGATGAGCGCAAGATCAAAAAGGTTGCTGTCGCCCGCTTGGGAAACACAAATACAGAAGCGCATGGTGGCGAGTGACTATTCCGACCCTCCGTGCACGCGTCACTTCGATGTTCGATCGGGCAGCGCTCCTGGCTATCGCCTCTGGCATACTGATCGCGCTCTCTTTTCCTACGGCTGGCCTGTCATTTCTGGCATGGATTGCACTGATCCCCCTGCTCATTGCCCTTGAGGGGGCAACCCTCCGCAGTGCATTCCGCATCGGTTTTACCTGTGGCCTTACGGCTTATGCCATCATCCTGTACTGGATCAATATCGTCATAACCCGCTACGGTCATCTTCCATGGGCCGCCAGCATCCCGCTCTATCTCATGCTTGTAGCCTGGCTGGCACTGTTTTATGGCCTGGCAACTTTAATTGCCCGCTTCGGAGAGCTCAATTCCATAAAAACGGCCTTCAGCCTGCCGGTGGCGTGGGTAGCCTTCGACTTCCTGCGATCCTTTCTGCTGTCAGGTTTTCCCTGGGCCATGCTGGGACACTCGCAATACCGAACCCTGCCCCTCATCCAGATTGCCGATATTACCGGAGTCTACGGCATCACCTTTTTGATCGTGCTGGCCAATGTGGTGCTCTATCGGGTACTGCGTGCGGTTTCCGGCTCTGGCGTCCCGTATCCGGTCAAAAGCGCATTGCTTCTGGTCATCATGTTTATCGGGACGATATGGTACGGATTCACCCAGTTGAACAAACCAATAGCGAATTCCGCCCCAACAATTCGCGTGGCATTAATTCAAGGAAACATCGATCAGGACATCAAGTGGAGTCCTTCGTTTCAGGCACAAACCGTAAACATCTATGAACGGCTCAGCAGAGAGGCGGCCAAGGGTGGTGTTGATCTGGTCGTGTGGCCGGAAAGCGCGGTTCCGTTCTTTTTCCAGGACGAGCCGGTATACGCGGAACAGATCAGGAACCTGGCCCGGGAACTGCACGCAACCCTGCTCATCGGCAGCCCGGCTCACGAATTGCGCAACAACAAAAGCACCTTTCTCAACAGCGCCTTTGCCATTGACCCTAACGGCAATACCATCGGCAGGAGCGACAAAATGCACCTGGTGCCTTTCGGAGAATTCGTGCCGCTAGGCAGATTTTTTCCATTCATCAGCAAACTGGTCGTTGGAATTGGCGATTTTTCTCCTGGGGAACGTGTCACCCCACTGGATGTGGGTCCGGTAAAGGTTGGCACCCTGATCTGCTACGAAGGGATATTCCCGGAATTGGCACGTGAGTATGTCCGGGCAGGGGCACGGATATTGGTGAATATCACCAATGACGCCTGGTTCGGGCGCTCGTCGGCCCCCTACCAGCACCTCTCTATAGCGGCATTCCGCGCTGTGGAAACCCGCACCCCCATGCTGCGAGCGGCCAATACCGGGATAACGGCGATCATCGACCAGAACGGCCATATCCGCACCATGACAGGCCTGTTTACGGAAGCCTACCGGACCGGCGAGGTCAGACCGGGTACAGCGGATTCTTTGTATCTGAAGATCGGCGACACGCCGGCATGGTTGTGTGTTTTGTTAACCGCAGGGATAGTCTGCCTGGCTTGGCTAAGACAGAAGAAAAATCCGCAGCAGGGTATGCCCAAAGAGAATTAACTCCGGAATCAAGTATCCTGTCATCATCAAACACTATGAAAGTCATTGAGGAGCCAATATATGTTTCGTGAAGAAGTAGCCCGGATAAATGATTGTGAAGAGCGGATCGCCAAACTTCGGAGGTCTCTTTGACATAGATAGCAAAAGGGAGGCGATCCAGGAAATCGAGGCAGAAATCGCTGTTCCAGGTTTCTGGGACGACACAGGGAAATCCCAGGAGATTCTGAAGAAACGCACCGCCCTGGAGAAGATCGTCCAGGTGTGGGACAATCTCAACCGACAGCTCGAAGATGTGCGCGTGATGATCGAACTTGGGGTCGAGGCCCAGGACGAGGCAACTCTGGCCGAAGTCGCCGAGATGAACCTACGTCTGATGCAAGGTGTGGCAGCAGCGGAATTCCAATGCATGCTCTCCGGTCCACATGACCGCAACTCCAGCTTTGTTTCGATCAACCCCGGCGCCGGTGGCACCGAGTCCCAGGACTGGGCTGAGATGCTGCTGCGCATGTACCTGCGCTATTGTGAAAAAAAAGGCTGGAAAAGTGCCATTACCGAGATCCAGACCGGTGACGAGGCCGGCATCAAATCTGTGACCTTCAGCGTTGAGGGAGAGTACGCCTATGGCTACCTGAAAGCGGAAGCCGGCATCCACAGACTGGTAAGGATATCACCGTTTGACAGCAATGCCCGTCGCCACACCTCCTTTGCATCGGTCTTTGTTTTTCCGGAGATCGAGGAAGATGATATTAATATCAAAATCAGCGAGTCGGACCTGCGCGTGGACACCTACCGCTCCAGCGGCGCAGGCGGACAGCATGTCAACACCACTGATTCGGCCGTGCGTATCACTCACCTTGCGACCAACATCGTCGTGGCCTGCCAGACCGAGCGTAGTCAGCACCTCAACAAAGCCACCGCCATGAAAGTCCTGCGGGCCAAACTGTACGAACGGGAAATGGCGGAGCGCAATGCCAAGGCCTCCGAGATTGCCGGGGAAAAAAAGGAAATCGGCTGGGGCAGCCAGATACGCTCCTATGTCCTGCATCCTTACAAGATGGTCAAGGATTTAAGAACCGGCATTGAATCCGGCAACCCGGACGCCGTGCTGGACGGGGCGCTGGAAGATTTTGTGGTCGCTTACCTTATGGGAGTGAGGCGCGAGGTTAAAGACGTTGACTAGTCGTATCCCACTGCCATGAACAACAAAAAAACCGGTCGCCTGGGTTCTGATTCCAGGTGGCCGGTTTGCCTTCGATATTCCTATCCTGAGCTTGAAGCGCGTCGCAATTCACCATTCCAGCAGTCAAGCCTTCGTGTTTACCGCCGAGTCCGGTTGCGCCATGATATCAGACATCCTTGACACCAGTACCGGAGGAACCTGATAAACCAGCTTGTTTAAACTATCCATGAATTTGATTCTCAGGTCGCCCTTATAATTATAGGCAAACAGGACCTCATCCATAGTCCTGCCCAACTTATCCTGACTGCCGCCTGCCTTCTTTGCCTCTTCCTGCTGCGCGGCATGCTTGTTATCCAGCGTTTTGTTCGTGATCGTGACCGTATCAACAGTGTCGGACTTTTGCTCCTGAACTAATATTCCATTAGAAGACCTGAAGCCGTTAACGGCATCCTCGTTTGAACCGACTGTAGTCATGGCAACCACCGGAGATTGTGTTGACACGCCTAAGGTTATTTCGCTCGTTGCCATAGTTCTTACCCCCTTGCTGAAAGGGTTACTTTGCTTTACATGCACTACATTTATTTTTAATAATAAACCAAAAGCCACTTCTCCGCAATTGATTATCCGTTCAGGCTTTTTATGCATCCAAGCCGTCTCAGAGGCGTTGCCGAGTCAAAAAGTTCTTTACTCCCGGTGCGCAATTATGGATACTATGGTCATTCGAACCCGCTCTATTTCATGTCGTTATCTATCCACGAAAAGACCCAATTTGCCAATGTCCGCCATCTCCAGATTCAGCATGTTATTTTTCTGCGGCTTTTACTTGCTGCTGCATGCAAGTCCAAGCAGTGCCGCTCCATCATCCGAAATCAGACGTCTGGGTTATGCTATCCAGATGGGAGCATTCGCGGATGTCAAGAATGCTGAACGCTTTACGACAAAACTTCAATCCAAGGGTATCGAAGCCTTCTATTTCCGCAAAGACAACGGCATCTACGCTGTTCGCTTCGGCGACTTCTCCACCAAGGAAAAGGCGCGCAGCACGGCAATCAGGCTTGTTGCCGAGCACCTGATTGACGGCTACTACATCGCGTCTCCCAATGAGGTCGTATTCAACCGCCCAAAAGAGCCGGGATGGCAAAAATCATATCCTGAAGAATTTCGTAAACCACGAGGAGTTCCACACCCAGAAACAGCCCAAAATGCAGCGGATAGCCGCAAACGCAAACCTGTCGCAACCACTGACAAGCATCCGGAAAAAACTCCACGGGAAGACAAGGACATGGGCGCCATTGCAGCGCGCACAGCCGAGCGCTTTGTGGGAATCCCATATCGCTGGGGCGGAAATAATGTTGTTGACGGCATGGATTGCAGCGGATTTGTCCGGGCTGTTTACAATCTCTGCGGTGTCAGTATCCCTCGCACATCGCGGGAGCAATTCACCGCAGGCGACCCGGTAATCAAAGACAATCTGCGCGACGGTGATTTGGTTTTCTTCGGTTCATCAGAAACCATGATCAACCATGTCGGCATCTATGTAGGCAGCGGTAAATTCGTACACGCGCCCCGACGGGGTGAAGAAATCCGTGTGACCGCCATAGACGACAATTACTTCGAGAAACGTTTCGTCGGCGCGCGCCGGTATTTTCAATAGGGTCCTGTCGTAGCGGGCGCAGACTTCCTGCACATCGGGCGAGCGCAAGATCGCCCCTATATTTTCAAATCAAAGGTTATCTCATGGCAATAATAAAATCCTTCCAGGCCTTACGCCCCCCCAAAGAACTGGCCGAAAGAGTGGCCGCCCTTCCCTACGACGTGATGAATGTTGAGGAAGCTGGTGTAATGGCGGACGGAAATGCCAACAGCTTTTTGCATGTTTCCCGTCCTGAAATTGATTTACCTGCGGAGATTGACCCTCACGACGACTCGGTCTATCTGCAAGGCAAACGGAATCTTGACGATTTTATCCGGCAGGGTGTGCTTGTTCAGGACAGGCAGGAAAGTTTCTACGTATACCGCCAGCGCATGGGTGCCATTACCCAAACCGGCCTGGTGGTCTGCGCAAGCGTTGACGATTATCAGTCTGGCGTGATCAAAAAACACGAACATACACGCGCCGACAAGGAAGAGGACCGGGTCAAGCACATTGATTACCTTGACGCCAACGACGAGCCGGTTTTCTACCTTTCCCGCTCCTGCAGCGAGGTCGAAGGGATCATTGAAGGGGTTGTCAACGGTGCGCCGGAATACGATTTCATCACCGACGACGGCGTGGCGCACACCCTCTGGATCATAACCGATCAGGCGCTGATCCAGCGTCTGATTTCCTTGTTTGCGGCGATCCCCCGCCTGTACGTGGCAGACGGCCATCACCGCAGCGCCGCAGCCGGAAGAGTACGCGAACTCCGTCGCAAGGAAAATCCGCAACACACGGGGCAAGAGGAGTACAACTACTTCCTGACAGTTATCTTTCCGGAAAACCAGCTCAACATCATGCCATACAATCGAGTTGTCAAAGACCTTAACAACCTTAGCGAGTCCGAGTTCATTGCCCGTGTAAAGGCATGTTTTGACATAACCCCCGCGACCACACCTGTCAAACCCGAAACTCGCCACCATTTCGGCATGTACCTGAAAGGGAATTGGTACAACCTGCATGCCAGACCGGAAATCGTCAACGAAGTCGATACCGTCAGCCGGCTGGACGTTTCCATCCTCCAGGACCGTTTGCTGAGCCCGGTGCTTGGTATTCAAGATCCGCGCACGGACAAACGGATCCATTTTGTCGGCGGAATCCGTGGTAATGACGAACTCATCAAGCTCGTGGATTCCAATGAATACGCCGTGGCCTTTTCTCTCTATCCCACTTCCATCCGCGAGTTGATCGAACTGGCCGACCAAGACCAGATCATGCCCCCGAAATCAACCTGGTTCGAGCCCAAACTGCGCAGCGGCCTGTTTGTGCATCTGCTTTCATAGATATATCTGACCTTGCCGAGCTGTATCAGCCTTGTGGTGTCTATAGCACGCGCAGCTATCAAGGCCATGATCCCCACGCAGCATGGCGCCATAGCAGATCAAAGAGGACGTCACGCTCGCAGCCAATCATCTTCAGTGAGTTACCGGAGAGCAACAGCGCTGACAAAACAAAAGGGGCAGCGTTTGAATCGCTGCCCCTTTTGTCATGCCGGTAAATCTATGTGGCTGAACTATTTGAATCCAGCGATTACTTGATCCAAGGAGCACCAACAGGGAGTTTGATGCCGGATTCCGCATACACGGCAACCGTCATGAGATATAATGCCGAGAAAGCGCATACCAGCAGGTCATAGGCGGCAAATGTTCCTGCTGCCGCGCTTTCCGTGAACTCCTTGACATCCAGACCGATGAAACCGATAAGCAGTGTCAGGAATATGATGGCCAAAGTTGCGTGGTGCTTCATTGAAGCAATAAAGAGAATAAAGGTAAAGATGGTCCATGCTACAAGGAAAAAACCGAGGTCATTGGCGCTAAACCCAAGCGTCGGATACGCTTTCACAAGCTCCGGATTTTTTCCGAATATCACCATCAGGCAGAGCGAAATCCAGAAAGCCCCATATCCGGTAAATGCACAGAAACCGAAATTGTTACCCGTTTTAAACTCCATAAAACCGGCAACCAATTGAGCTGTCCCGCCAAAACATAGTCCCAGCCAGAGTACAGGAGCGATACCGCACCAACCCAGGTTGTGGCATTGCAAAACAAATGTCGTCATTCCAAATCCGGCAAGACCAACCACTGCGGGGTTTCCCAATTTCACTTCGCTCATTTTATTGCCTCCTTTTGATTTATGGGTTGCTTAGCAACCTCACGCGTTATTCGATACCAGCCGGCAACCTCTGAGGCAGGGCATTTCATTTCCCCGACGATGTACGATTGCAACCTGACAACATCATGCAGCTATTTTTGCATAGCCGAATTTCCTGGAAAGGGTGATGGCACCTTCGAGCATGGAAGGTATAACTTCCTGGTCCAGACGATCCTGGAGCATCCGGAAAGAAGGCGCCAACATGGTCAGAGCTCCGACCACCTTGCCGGTATAATCTTTAATGGCAACCGCAACAGCACAAATACCTTCGCCCAAACCGCCAAAATCTACAGCAACACCTTTTGAGCGTATTTCATTGAGCTCGGACTCGAGTTGATGCATATCCGCAATGCCAATCTTGTTGGCGCGCCGCTTGCTGAATTTATCGAAAAGATCGGGCGGGCTCATGGCCTTGATGGCCTTACCTGCCGCATTGGTGAAAAACGGGAAACGGTGACCAACCAGTGGGACGGTTTTGATTTGCTGAAAAGTGTCAACCATGTCCAGGAAAAGGACTTCATCGTCATTCATGACTGTTATGTAAACCGCTTCGTCATGTTTGTGGGCCAACTCTTCCATAATCGGATGGGCCAACCTGATTAGGCTGGCGCTTTTCAGAATATGCTGGGCCATTTCAAACGCATAAAGTCCCAGTTTGTAGGTTCCGTTTACCTTATCGCGCTCAATTAACCCCTTATCTTCCAAGGTCGCAAGCAAGCGGAACACCTTGTTTCTGCTGAGATCAAGTCTTTTGGCCAGCACAGGAACGGTTGGGCTTGAGTCTTCCGTTGCAAGAGCTTCCAACAAATCGAACGCCTTGACAACCGCTTGAACCGAATACGTACCCTTTTCTCTGTCCATATAAAGCTCCGCGATATAGGATTTTGATGCAATCGGTTGTTTATCAAATCAGCAGCAGTATTTATTTGTTTATAATACTACGTTTTATATTTGTCAACGGTATATTAACTTCCAAAATTTCATATTTGTAACACACAGATATTAATGCGTTTTTTTTGAAATACAGTGTAGCTTTATGTTGCTTTTATGTGTTTGCACAAATAACCACTGTTTTATTTTAGCGCAATATAAACTTATTAGTCGAAAATGGTTCTATTCGGCCACGCCCTTTTCAACACTGTGACAGGCGCCGAAAGTGATCCCATAATTCAGTTGGTAACCCCAAATGCTTTGGGCCATGCCACAGTGTGTGGTGGTGGAGAGAGAAATGTGACCATAGGGATTTGAGTTAGTTACGGTAGGTCCGCCTGAATACCAAAAGACCATCGGCCCTGAAGAAGGGGATGGTCTTTTGCATAGGAGACTGAGGCCAGCCAGGGGCTGTTCCTGGCTCCGCCACCGGGGAGATGGCAGATGGTGCTGGAATATTTCTATAAACAGTGCTGCCGATGCAGCAGCAGAATTATCTGGGCATGGGACAGTACATATTTCCGTACGGCCGCTTGCTGCGAGGAAGAACCTTGAAGAATTGTTCGGCAAGTATCTGCCCAGGGTCCAGATCAAAATCCTTGCAGTATTCCTTTATATAGCCTTCCAATGCGTTGCGATCATCCGCATCCAGATCAAAGACGCCAACCTCCTTGGCCAGGCGGGTCTCATCCACGGCACCGCGGACAAAGATAACACCGCCATGCATGCCTGTGCCGAACAGGTAGCCATGCTTGGCTTTGTCCGGATCATCGGAGTACATGCCCAGCAGGATCAAGACTCCCCCCGCCATGTACTCGCCAAAAAAGTCACCGGCATTCCCGCCGGCAATCAGCACCGGTTTGTTATCCTGGTATGACTTCATGTGAATGCCGACCCGGTAGCCCACATCCTTGAGGATATGGATTCTGCCGCCGCGCATGCCGTAGCCAAGGACGTCGCCGGCGTGACCGTGGACGATGACCTTGCCGGAATTCATCGTATTGCCGATATTGTCCTGGGCGTTTTCTTTCACGATCACAGTGGCACCATTCATGAAAGCGGCCAGGTCGTTACCCGGCACCCCGCTAATGGTGATGGTTACAGGTTTATTAATGCCATCGCCGATGAAATACTGGCCATTGACGTTGATCAATTCGATCTTGTCCACACCTGTCGCAACCGCGTTACGAATTTGTGCATTAAGGTCACGATAGTAAACACCTTGCGCATCTATTTGCATGATTTATCTCCTAAGCTAGTGGACAGAAAAAGACAGCGGACAGCGGACAGTAAAACCTGTTTCACTGTTCACTGTCCGCTGCCTTTTGTTCACTGTTCACTGTTCACTGTTCACTGGTTACTGTCCGCTGCCTGCTCAACCATGGCGATGACCGGTTCGCCGCCGCGAGGGGCCCAGATACGGGTGGGATTGGGACAAATCTCGCGAATGGCTGCCTCTTCGGAAGCCATGTAGACAAAATCCTCGAATTCCGCACAAACCAGCGGACGGAGCTTTACCCGGTCATTCAGGCCAATCAGCCCCTGGTTGCTGGCAAAGAGTATGGCAAAAGGACCATTGAGCAGCGCACTCCCGTAAACCTGGCGAATGGCGGTATAAAGCTCACGCTCGTCGTCAGGCAGCTGATCGATCAACGACCAGAAGGGTGGCGCCAGGGCGGTACAGGCCAGTTGCGGAGTCAAGCCATGCTTGCGGATCAAAAGGTCGAGCGTGTATGCCACCACCGCGGTGTCGGTCAACATGGTGCAAAGGTAGCCATACATCTCCAGATAGCGTTTATTGATGCCGTAGGAAGAAATCTCGCCATTATGGACGATGGACCAGTCCAGCAAGGTAAAGGGATGGGCACCGCCCCACCAGCCGGGTGTATTGGTAGGGAAACGATTATGGGCGGTCCAGATATGGCCGCTGTACTCTTCCAGCCGGAAAAAATCGGCAATTTCTTCGGGGAATCCTACCCCTTTGAAAGCCCCCATGTTTTTACCGGAAGAGACCACAAAAGCCCCGTCTATCTCGTGATTGATGGCCATGACATGACGGACGATAACGTCTTCGTCGGTCATGTTCTGATACTCCACCGCCTCCCTGTATTCTTCGGTCTGCAAAGGCTTGGCAAAATAACGCTTGAACACCGGAGGGTTGGCTATCGCCTTTATACGCCGGGTAGGTATGTCTTCCTGCTGCTCGATATAAAAGTTGGCCTCCAGATATTCCTCGGTGAGCTGCTGGGCCATGGAGTTTTCATACATTAGATGAAAGGCGTAGAAATCACGGTAGTCGGGATAGATGCCGTAGGCGCCGAAACCGCCGCCCAAGCCATTACCGCGGTCATGCATGAGGGATATGGATTTGATGATCACCTCGCCACCGACCCGTGTCCCTTTTTTGGAGACAAAACCGGTCAGACCGCAGTTGGAGATATCTTTTTCAAATATGTGGGTTGGTTGTGGTTTCATAGGTTTCCTCTGTTTCATGCAAAAAGTCCCATCCCCCCTGGCGAAAGAGGGGGGAATTTTATTATGATCAATGTCCGACAGCCTGTTCCGCGCGCCCGGAGGCGAGCGCTTTGCCCTGGGGACCGAAGAGCCTGCTCCTGATCTCTTTCGAGAGGTTGATAAAGCCGAAATCGGGGCTAAGCAGACTATCCTTGAAAGGGGTCATGTCGATCTTTTCCCTGATCAGCCCGGCAAAGATGCCGGCTCGATCCACGCTGCCGACCAGCACGGCGCCCACCAGGCGGTTGCCCTGCAGCACGATCTTGCGGTACTGGTAATTCTGGATATCCTGGTAAGTATGAATATCGTATTCGGTGGGGTCGAGCGGGTTCGTGACCCCCATGGAAATGGTGGAGACCTTGAAGAACTCGATAGAGTTCATTGCCAAGCCACCCTCGTAGTTTTTAGCGCCGCCGGCCATGGCTGTGCCGGCAATATCTCCCTGGATATAGGCATCCGGCCAGATCGGCATGGGGTTTTTCTGGCCGCTGAAGAAATCCGCTGCCTCGGCCACGTCGCCGGCCGCGTAGATGTCCTTGATTGACGTGGACATGGTGTTGTCCACCACAATACCGCGGTTGACTTCAACTCCGCTCCCTTTGAGAAAGGCCGCCGCCGGCCGCACGCCAATGGCGACAATCACGGTGTCGCAGAGGATGAAATCGCCGGATTTAAGCGTTACCCCGCTGATTTCGCCCCCCTCCCCTTCGATGCGGACAACGGTATCCTCGGTAATAACATCAATGCCGTTGGCCTTCATCTTGCGGGCCACGACCTTGCCGGCCGGCCGGTCAAAGGCCGAAGAGAGCACCCGGTCGGCCAACTCGATCACGGTGACGCTCTTGTTGAGCAGATTCAGTCCTTCGGCCGCCTTCAGCCCGATCAGGCCGCCGCCAATGACCACGGCCCGGTTTATGTCCGAAGAAATGCCCTTCAGCTTGGCGGCATCATCCCAGGTGGTAAAGGTAAAGATGCGGTCCTTGTCCGCCAGCCCTTCGATAGGCGGGATAAACGGATCGCCGCCGGTAGCCAGCAGGAGCTTGTCATACGGAAGGGTATCGCCATTGCCCAGCTTGACGTTTTTACCCTTGCTGTCAACAGCCACCACTTCGGAATCCAGCAACAGGTTGATGCGGTTCTGCTCATAGAAATTATCCGGCAGGTAGGCCATGCGCTTTTCGGTAATCAGGCCCCCAAGCAGGTACGAGATCAGCGGCCGACCGTAGACATTGTGTTTTTCACGGGAAACCACGGTGATGTTCCCCTGCTGGTCAAGCTCGCGGATGGCACGGATGGCCCCAACGGCAGCCACGGAGTTCCCTACGATCAAATAATTCATTTTTGGCTTCCCTCCCTGTAGACAAGTGCCCGGTTGGGACAGGCATCCACGCAGGCCGGCGACTGGCGGTCAGGACAGAGGTCGCACTTGTTGGCCTTTTTCCTGGCCAGATTGCGCTGGATGGCGCCATAGGGACAGGCCATCACGCAGGACCAGCACCCCACGCACTGCTCGGTATCGATCGTGACCACACCTTGCGCGTTTTTTTGAACAGCGCCCGAGATGCAGGCTCGCAGGCAATCGGGCTGGTCACAATGGCGGCAATTGGTGGATATTGACACCACCCCGCCATTCCACTCCTCCACGGTACAACGGGAGATGGGGCGTTCAGCTTCGTGCAGAAAGGCCTTGACCGGGTCTTTCGAGAGCGAATGCTCGGTTATGCAGGCCACTTCGCACAAGTGGCAACCGATACAGGCGTCTTCTATTGAATAGATTCTTTTCATAATGTGGTTCCTGTTTTTTTACGTTCATGTAGGGGCACCCCCATGTGGGTGCCCAACATCAGGGCGGCCACATGGGGCCGCCCCCTACGAAATCATTCTCCGGCGGGTATGACTCCCAGGATGTACATCTCTTTTTCGGAAAGCCCCAAGGCGCGCAGCTTATAGCGGTTGCCGCGCAGCGACTCCAGGGCATTGAGCCCCATGCCGCCCAGTATCTCCTTCATTTCGTGGCCCCAGGCGTGAACCAGGTTAACCAGGCTCTCAGCACCGATCTCCGGGTTGAGCCGTTTGGCCAGATAGGGGTTGTTGGTGGTGATGCCCCAGGGGCACTTGCCGGTATAGCAACGCTGGCAGAGGGTACAGCCCAGAGCAAGCAGGGTTGACGTACCCAGGTTGATGGCATCGGCGCCCAAGGCAATGGCCTTGATGGCATCGCCGGAGGAGCGCACGCCGCCCCCGACCACGATTGACACCTGGTTACGGATGCCCTCGTCGCGCAGGCGCGAATCCACCGAGGCCAGTGCCAGCTCCATGGGGATGCCCACATTGTCGCGAATGACCTGTGGCGCCGCCCCCGTGCCTCCCCGGAAACCGTCGATCGTAATGATGTCTGCTCCGGCTCGGGCAACGCCCGAGGCAATGGCCGCGATATGGTGGACCGCGGCGATCTTGACTGAGACCGGCTTTTCGTAGTTGGTGGCCTCTTTAAGGGCGTAGATCAGTTGGCGCA
>Ga0172380_10003111_pt1 | contig 23640 bp, 19 predicted proteins | sample Leawe162metaG_FD_119747 | JGI IMG/M metagenome (GOLD analysis project Ga0172380, IMG submission 119747) | Leachate microbial communities from a municipal landfill in Southern Ontario, Canada - Leachate well 162 metaG | ecosystem: Engineered > Solid waste > Landfill > Unclassified | place...
CCCGGACGAACGTCGGCTTTTCTGGTTGCCGAAGTCCGTCCCCAAGTGAACGGTATCGTGCAGAAACGTTTGTTTACCGAAGGGGGCAATGTTAAGCAAGGCGATATTCTTTACCAGATTGATTCCGCGCCCTACCAGGCGGCCTATGACAGCGCCGCTGCAGCGCTTGCCCGGGCAGAATCCGCTCTGTTGCCTCTTCGCCTGAGAGCCGAACGTTACAAGGAACTACTTGCCGTCAAAGCGGTCGGCCAGCAGGATTATGACGATGTGGTTGCCGTGATTAAACAGGGCGAAGCCGATGTCCAGTATTATAAAGCCGCAGTCGAATCCGCCCGTATCAACCTGGGGTACACCCAAATCACCGCGCCGGTTACCGGTCGTATCGGCAGATCCAGCGTGACCGTGGGTGCACTTGCGACGGCGCACCAGGGTTCTGCTTTTGCAACCATTCAACAAATCAATCCGATTTATGTGGACGCGGTACAATCCAGCGCTGACCTGCTGCAGTTACGCCGGAACCTGGCGGCCGGACGGCTCAAGGACGGCAGTCCCAACCAGACAAGGGCGAAGCTGCTTCTGGAAGACGGCACACCTTATCCCTTGGCCGGAAACCTGAATTTTTCCGATATCACCGTTGACCCGAACACCGGGTCGGTTACCCTCCGGATGCTTTTTCCGAATCCGCAACAGATACTGTTGCCGGGGATGTACGTACGTGCCGTTGTACAGGAAGGGGTAGCGGACCGGGCGATTCTTGTTCCGCAGCAGGCGGTTTCGCGCGACGCAAAAGGGATCCCGACGGCAATGGTGCTGAATAACTCCGGCATGGTCGAACAGCGCGTGTTGAAAATTGACCGCGCTATCGGTAATAAATGGATGGTCAGTGAAGGACTGAAGCAGGGAGACCGGGTGATTATCGAAGGGCTGCAAAGGATACAAGCGGGTTCTCCGGCCAAGGTTGCGACGTCGGCAGCAAAAACCGGCGCGGTTTCGCCTTCGGATAAAACTATTCCTGTCGCCGCAAAGTAAAGGAGAAATTTCATGATTAATTATTTTATCGACCGTCCTATTTTTGCGTGGGTTATCGCCATTGTTATAATGCTGGCGGGTATCCTGGCGATTAAGACCCTGCCGGTTGCCCAGTATCCGGCGATTGCCCCGCCGGCGATTTCCATTGACGCTTATTACTCGGGGGCATCTGCAAAAACAACCGAAAACACCGTCACCCAGATTATCGAGCAGAAGATGACGGGTCTTAACAATCTGCTCTATTTTTCTTCCAGCAGTGACGCGGGCGGTCACGGGTCCCTCACCTTGAACTTTGAACCGGGCACCGATCCCGATATCGCCTGGGCCAAGGTGCAAAATAAGCTGGAACTTGCCAAGCCTCTCCTGCCCCAGTCCGTTCAGCAGTCGGGTCTCAGCGTGTACAAGGCAACTCGAAACATTTTTATGATTATCGGGATTATTTCCGAAGGCGGAAGTATGAACGGCGAAGATTTGCAAGATTATATTTCTTCAAACCTTGAAACCGTGTTGAGCCGCGTGGAAGGCGTCGGTGAAGTAATGTCTTTCGGAGGGCAGTACGCCATGAGGATATGGCTGAATCCCGACAAGATGGTAGGTTTCAACCTGACGCCGAGCGATATAAAACAAGCCGTATCAGTTTATAACGTCCAGGTTTCCGCCGGGCAGCTCGGCGGGCTGCCGGCCGTGGAAAACCAGCAATTGAATGCGACGGTCAACGTTCAGGATATGCTCCAGACCCCCGAACAGTTCGGTGAAATTCCCATTCGCATCAACAGCGACGGTTCAACCGTGCGTCTCCGGGATGTCGCCCGGATAGAGATAGGGGGTGAGTCGTATGAAGCTAACCCTGAATATAACGGCCATCCCATGGGCGCGATGATTATCAGGCTTGCCTCCAACGCCAATGCCTTGGATACCTCCAGGGCCGTCAAGGCAAAAATGAACGAATTATCGCGGTATTTTCCCCAGGGATTGAAGGTGGTCTATCCGTATGAAACCACACCCTTTGTGTCGGTGGCAATCAGGGAAGTGGTCAAGACCCTCTTTATGGCCATTCTGCTTGTTTTTCTGGTCATGTTTCTCTTTTTGGGGAACTTCCGCGCTACGCTGATTCCCACCATCGCCGTGCCGGTGGTTCTCCTCGGAACATTTGCGATATTGAAATATGCCGGTATGTCCATCAATATGCTCACCATGTTTGCGATGGTGCTGGCCATCGGCCTCTTGGTAGATGATGCAATCGTGGTAATCGAGAACGTGGAGCGGATCATGCACGACGAGGGGCTTTCGCCGAAAGAGGCGACTCGCAAATCCATGGGGCAGATTACCGGGGCGTTGATTGGTATCGGCATGGTGCTGGCAGCGATATTTTTGCCGATGGCGTTTTTCGGCGGTTCCACCGGGGTCATCTACCGTCAGTTCTCCATTACCATCGCCGCCGCCATGCTGCTTTCGGTGCTGGTGGCTTTATTTCTCACCCCGGCCCTTTGCGCTACCATGCTCAAGCCCGTGGCCAAGGGGCATGAGGCTGCGGAAAGCGGTTTCTTTCTGACCCGTCCCTTTTTGCTCTGGTTTGACCGTGTCTTCTACCGGGCCAGGGACCGTTACCAGGCAATGGTGGGACGGATTCTTAACAAGAGCGTACGCTACATTATCGTTTATCTTCTGATTGTGGCGGGGACCGGTTATCTGTTTCTGCGCATGCCTACTTCATACCTGCCGGACGAGGACCAGGGTATGCTGATGGCGCAGGTCCAACTTCCCGCCAACGCAACGATCGCACAAACAAACAAGGTGATGAAGGCGGTGCAGAACTATTTTCTTATTGAGCAGAAAGATGCCGTGGAGGCGTGCATGACAGTTTCAGGGTTCACCATGGGTGGTACCGGACAGAATGGCGGCATGGCCTTCATCAAACTTAAGGACTGGGATTTACGTAAAAGTCCGGATCTTAAAGTGAATACAATTGCACGCAGGGCCATGGGCGTTCTTTTCCAAAGGCGCGATGCCATGATTTATACCTTTGCCCCGCCGGCTATCCTCGAGTTGGGTAACGGGCAAGGATTCGATTTTCAGTTGCAGGACCGGGCCGGACTCGGGCACGAGCAATTGATGGCCGCCCGCAATCAACTGCTGGGCATGGCGGCGCAAGATCCGGACCTTATGGCGGTGCGCCCTAATGGAATGGAAGACCGGTCGGAATACAACGTGAATATTAACTGGGAACGGGCCGGCGTTCAGGGCGTCTCTGTTTCCGATATCAACAACACGCTTGCCAGCGCCTGGGGCGGCGCCTACGTGAATGACTTTATCAACAACGGGCGGGTAAAACGGGTTTATATGCAGTCCGAGGCGGATTTCCGTATGCAACCGGAAGATCTGAAAAAGTGGTATGTGCGCAACAAAACCGGAAATATGGTTCCTTTTTCCGCTTTTGCTGACGGGGAATGGACGTATGGTTCTCCGAGTTTGACACGTTACAATGCCTTTCCTTCCGTTAACATAACGGGAGAGCCGGCGCTCGGAAAGAGTACCGGGGACGCGATGAAAGCGATGGAAAAAATAGTCTCGAAATTACCCAAAGGCATCGGTTTCGAATGGACCGGGCTTTCTTTGCAGGAGCGTATGGCTAATACTCAAGCCCCGGTGTTGTACGCCATTTCCGTCCTGGTCATTTTCCTCTGTCTCGCCGCTTTATATGAGAGCTGGTCCATTCCGTTCGCGATTCTGCTGGTTCTGCCCCTGGGTGTTTTCGGTGCGGTGATGGCTACCAAGTTCCGCGGTTTGGCCAACGACGTCTATTTTCAAATCGGCCTGCTTACCACCATCGGATTGACGGCTAAAAATGCCATTCTGATAATTCAGTTTGCCAAGGAGCGGATGGAACGCGGCGCCGGTCTGGTAGAGGCCACGCTGGAAGCGGCGCATTTGCGGCTCCGCCCGATTTTAATGACATCCCTGGCGTTTATCCTTGGTGTACTTCCTTTGGCGATTAATACCGGCGCCGGAGCCGCCGCTCAAAACGCCATCGGTACCGGTGTCGTGGGAGGGATGCTGTCGGCCACGGTTATCGCCATTTTCTATATTCCGCTTTTTCTTGTTGTGGTAACAAAGATATTCAATAAAAAGCGTCCGGTTCCAATATCTGAACCTGAAAACAATCCTGATTCCACCGCTCCTTCAGAAAGGGGATAATTATGACACGAAACGCGTTGTCAATCATTTTTATTCTTATTTGTCTGGCCGGGTGCTCGACTCTGGCTCCCAAGTATAGCCAGCCTGAGGCGCCTGTTCCCGCCCAATGGCCGGAAGGTTCCGCGTCTAAAGTAACTGCCGGCAGCCAGGCCGCGAACATCGGGTGGCGCGAGTTTTATGTCGACGAACAGTTACAGAAGGTTATCGCTCTTGCGCTCGAAAACAACCGGGACCTGCGTACGGCGGCGCTCAACATCGAAAAAGCGCGGGCATTGTACCGGATACAACGCGCCGAACTTTTTCCCACGGTAAGCGCGACTGGACTTGCAAGCAGACAGCACTTGCCTGGCGAAGTTGCCGGAACCCCGAAGGATGTGACTATCGAGCAGGATAGCGTCAGCCTTGGAGTCAGCACTTGGGAAATAGACTTTTTCGGACGTGTTCGAAGCCTGAAGGAGAGTGCGCTGGAGCAGTATCTTGCCACCGAGCAGGCTCGACGAAGCGCGCAAATCTCGCTTGTGGCTGAGGTTGCCAATGTATACATGACCCTTGCAATCGACCGTGAGGATTTGCAGCTTGCCGAGGAGACCCTTGAAAATCAAAAAGCCTCGTACGACCTTATTCAGCGCCGCTTCAAAAGCGGCATCTCCTCCGAGATCGACCCCCTTCAAGCCCGGACCAGGATAGAATCTGCGCGTGTGGACGTCGCCAGGTACACCGGCCAGGTGGTCCTTGATGAAAACGCGCTGAATCTTTTGACCGGTTCGAAGGTTCCACCCGAACTGTTGCCCGGCAGGCTGGAGACCGGCATGACGCGTAACGATATTATCGCCGGATTGCCCTCCGAAGTTTTGTTGCGTCGACCCGATATTCTCCAGGCCGAGAACCAGCTCAAGGCCGCCAACGCCAATATCGGCGCCGCGCGGGCAGCCTTCTTCCCGCGCATTGCCCTCACCGGCAGTGCAGGTACCATTGGTGTCGAACTCTCCGACCTTTTTAAATCCGGATCGAACACCTGGACTTTCGCGCCGCAAATCGTTCTTCCGATTTTTGATTCCGGCGCAAGAAAAGCAAATCTCAAGGCGGCACAGGTTGATTTTAAAATATACCTTGCCCGGTACGAGAAGGTTGTTCAATCGGCTTTTAAAGAAGTGGCGGATGCTCTTTCTCAACGGGTCACCCTGGATGCTCAATTAGCGGCGCAGGAATCACTCGTTCAAGCTTCCCGGGAGGTTTTTCGCCTTGCCGGCGCTCGTTATGAACACGGGATTGACAGTTATTTAAGCATTCTTGATGCGCAGCGCTCTCTTTATGCCGCACAACAGGGACTTCTCGCCATACGTCTTGCGAAGAGCGCAAATCTGGTGACGCTTTACAAGGTGTTGGGCGGTGGTGCCAGCCAGAGCTCTCCCCCAAAAACCGGACAATCCCGATAAAACGTAGTTTGGCATACCGGAACACCCATAGATTTTTTGACTTAAACCCGCCTCAATGGTAAGATTTAACGATACTACCGTGGAGCGATTCATTGGAAAAAAAGGGTCTGAAATCGGCCCGGTCTGGGCGGTTGCTTCGCTGGGCATCACCATGGTGGCGTGTACCGCAATCGGCCTGATAATCGGCCTTTTTCTGGATAAATACTTGAAAACCGGTTCGGTTCTCACCATCATCTTTTTCGTGCTGGGGATTGCCGCCGGCATAAAACAGGTGATAAAAGAATTAAGCCGAAAACAGTGAATAATCCGTCATCCTGAGCCGGGGTTGCGAAGGATCTCGCATTAAGGAGGAGATTCTTCGGCTAACGCCTCAGAATGATATAAAATACAAATTATGGGACTCGTTCCTGAAGGCATCGAATATCACCTCGGCTCTCTGCCGACTCCGCTGTTGATGACCTGGGTTGCCTGGGCGGTAATAGCCGGCATCTCCATTACGGCCGCGAAAAGAGCGCGCCTGGTTCCCGGCAAATTACAAATGGCGTGTGAGATGTGTTTCAGTTACGTCTACCGCCTCTCCGACGAAATGATTGGCCCGGCCGCCCCGCATTATTACCCCCTTTTCCTGGGAATATTCATCTCCATTCTGGTAAGCAACCTGCTGGGGTTGATTCCGGGTTTGATTTCGCCCACCTCTGACCCGAACACCACCTTTGCCTTATCAATCCTGGTCTTTCTCTATTACAACATTGAAGGCGTGCGGCGAAAAGGCGCCGGCTACTTCCGCCATTTTTTCGGACCGCCTCTGCCCTGGTACCTCTTCCCGGTCAGAATTTTGCTCTTCATCATCGAAACAATCAGTTCTTTTGCCCGGCCGTTTTCCCTGGGATTCCGGCTTTTCTGCAATATCTTCGCTAAAGAGATGCTCCTGGGTTTTCTGGCGTTTTTGGTGGTTAGTTTTTTCCTGAGTCCGGGAATAATAGTTAAAACGCTGACCCTGATGCCCCTGATGCTTCGACCGGTCATTGTTCTGCTGGGTCTCTTTATCGGCGTAATTCAAGCGTTGATATTTTTACTCTTGTCCATTTCCTACGTGGCCGGCGCAATCGGAACGGAGGAATAAAAAGGTCACCTTCGCGCAAGGCTATGGCGACCAAAAAGCCCATCTTCGCAATACGGACGCTTCGCTAACGGGCGGCTTCGCCGCCACTTGGCGTCCTTGCTACGACGGGCAAAGGAGGTAACATGAAAAAGAAACTGTTATTGGCGTTGGGGTTGGGTGTCTTTTTTCTACAGAAAGGTGTTGCCTGGGCCGTGGACATAACAACCGGCTCAACGGCAGTAACCGCTTCCGACGGTTTTTTCACTTCTAACGTACGGAGCGTCTGCCTGCTTCTGGGCGTTGCCGCCGGTATGTGCGGCATCGGAATGGGCATCGCCATTGCCAACGCGATGACCGCCATCGCCAGACAACCGGAAGCCGCGCCGAAAATCCAGTTAAACATGATGATCGGGCTGGCATTCATTGAATCGCTGGTGCTTTACTCGCTCTTTCTCGTAATCGTCATCCTCTTCGCCAATCCGTTTATCAAGTACATTGTAAAATAAATGATTACCGTCGATCCCCGTTTGCTGTTAGCGCAACTCATAACCTTTCTGGTCGCGGTCTTCATTCTCTGGAAAACCGCCTGGAAACCGCTGAACCAGATGATGCGGTTGCGGCAGGAAAAAATTTCTTCCGAGCTGGAAGAAGCGGCGCGCGCGCAAAAAGAAACCCGGAAGATGGAAGAGGATTATCAACAGCGCCTCAAAGACCTGAACCGCAAAACAGCCGAATTGCTGTCCCAGACAAAACAGGAAGGAATGAAGATGCGCGAGGAGATAATCAACCAGGCCAGAGCGGAAGCAGAGGAGGTTTCGCGGAAAGCCCGGCTGGAATTAAAATCCGAGCAAGATCGGATGCTGGCCGAACTGCGGTCTGAAACCACGCTTCTCTCGTTGGAAATCGCCGAAAAAGCCATCCAGCGAGCTTTGGACGAACGGGACCGGGAAAAACTTTTTCAGGAAATCTTACCAAAGATGGATGCCTTCCAAAAAGACGTGGATAAACCCCGCGGTGAGGAATCATCTCAACGGGGTAAACCGTCATGATGAAAAAAAGGACCCTGGCGAAGGCCTACGCCCGGACCTTTTACACCTTCTTTTCAGTTGATTACGCAAGCATAAAAACAGTGCTTTTACGGATAAACCGGTTTCTGGAAAAATACCCGGGTCTGACCATTTTCTTTGACCATCCCCGGATTCGTCTCGCCGAAAAACAGAAGATGGTGCTGAAAATAGTGGGCCTGGATTATACGCCGGAACTGGAAGAACTTCTTTTCCTGCTGACCGAAAAAAGAGGGCTGGGCATCCTGCCGGAAATCATCCGGGAGATGGAAACGATTCACCGGAACCGGCACGGCATAACACCGGTGACAATCAGCAGCGCCCATCCGTTAACCCCGGCCGAAAAGGAAACGCTGCTCCGCCGATTGACTGAAACCGTCGGCGAAAAATTCAGCGCTGATTTCGCGGTCCGGGAAGACCTGCTTGCCGGATTAGTCATCCGGGTAGGCGACCGGACTCTGAACAACTCCCTGAAAAAATATATGCGGGACATCAGGGAAAACCTGCTGAATCCGCGTGTGACCCAAACAACAGTTTAATATGGCTAATTTAAATAAAGACATTATCCGGAGTATCCGGGAACAACTCCAGGCGTACAGTTCGGAGATGGTTCTACAGGAGATTGGCTACGTCCTGGAGATAGGCGACGCCATCGCCAAAGTTTACGGCCTCTCCGAAGTAATGTACGGCGAGCTGGTCAGCCTTCCTAAGGGTATCTTCGGGCTGGTGCTGAACCTGGAAGAAGACAGTATCGGATGCATCCTTTTCGGAGATTACCACCTTATTAAAGAAGGGGATGAAGTCAGGCGTACCGGACGGGTAATGAAGGTCCCGGTCGGCGAAAAATTACTGGGCCGGGTGGTAAATCCTTTAGGCGAACCTTTGGACGGCAAAGGTGATATCGAAACCTCAACTTTCCGGCCGATTGAAGTTATCGCGCCCGGCGTAATAGACCGGCAACCGGTCAAAAAACCGCTCCAGACCGGTATTAAAGCGATCGACTCCATGATACCCATCGGCCGGGGTCAGCGGGAACTGATTATCGGCGACCGGCAAATTGGAAAAAGTTACGTGGTAATAGACGCCATCATCAACCAGAAAAATCAAGAAGACAGGCCGATTTGCGTTTACGTAGCCATCGGCCAAAAACAATCAACCGTTGCCCAGGTCGTTGACACGCTGGAAAAACACGGCGCCCTGGAATATACCATCGTAGTTTCCGCCACCGCCGGCGAATCGGCCCCGATGCAGTACATCGCGCCTTACGCCGGCTGCGCCATGGGCGAGGAGTTCATGTGGCAGGGAAAAGACGTCCTGTGCGTCTACGACGACCTGACCAAACACGCCCAGTCCTACCGGGAAATATCTCTCTTGCTCCGCCGGCCGCCGGGCCGGGAAGCTTATCCCGGCGATGTCTTCTACCTCCATTCCCGGCTATTGGAACGCGCCTGCAAACTCTCGGATACCAACGGCGGCGGTTCCCTGACCGCTTTGCCCATCGTGGAGACCCAGGCCGGAGACATCTCCGCCTACATACCAACCAATATCATCTCCATTACCGACGGCCAGATTTACCTGGAGAACGGGCTCTTCTTCGCCGGAATACGGCCGGCGATTAACGTGGGGCAATCCGTCTCCCGCGTCGGCGGAAATGCGCAAATTACCGCCATGCGCCAGGTAGCCGGCCGGCTGCGTCTTGACCTGGCCCAGTATAACGAACTGGCCGCCTTCGCTCAGTTCGGTTCCGAACTGGACGCCAGTTCCCAAGCTCAGCTGGCGCGCGGGAAAAAGATGGTGGAAATACTGAAACAGGAATACCTTCAGCCGCTTGCGGTCGCCAAGCAGGTAATGCTCATCTTTGCCGGCGTAAACGGTTTTCTGGACGACATCCCGGTGGAACGAATCAAAAAATTCGAGGCTGAATTTTACCGGTTTATGGACGAACATCATCCGGAAACAGAAAAAGATATCAATCTTAAAAAAGAACTTACCGATGACCTGCGCAAGCGTTTGACAACCGCGATTACGGAATTTAAAAATGGCTTCACTAGCTGAATTAAAAAGTAAGGTTAAGGGGATAAAATCAATCGAACAGGTGACCCGGGCGATGCAATTAGTCGCCGGCGCACGGTTCACCAGAGCGCAGAAAGAAATGGTTGCCGCCGGTTCTTTTATTACGGAGTTGGAAGGACTGCTCTACCGTCTGCTCCATACCCACTGGACGCCGGGCAAAAAAGCGCCGCTCTTTCCTTTTTTGTCTGAAAACAAAAATTCCAACCGGATGGGTCTGCTGGTAATCGCCGGGGACCGGGGACTCTGCGGCGGTTTCAATAATAACGTCCTGAAAGAAACCCTGGCGTTCCGGCATATCGTTTCAGATAAAAAATTGGAGATTTTTACGGTCGGCCGCAAGGCGGAGGATTCCTTGCGAAAATCCGGCCTGAACATATTCCGGGTTTATGACAACATCGCCCCGGGCCTGCGTTTCGATATCGCGGCCAAAATGGCCGAAGACATAATGGACGTTTACTTAAAAAAGGAGTTGGGCGGTTTTATGGTTATCTCCAACCGATTCCACTCCATCGCCAGGCAGGAAGTGGAAGTATCCCATCTCCTGCCGGTAAGAATCCACCCGAAACACAAACCGAAAATCGAAGCGGACTATCTTTTTGAACCGGAGAGAAATTCCCTGCTGGCCGAAATGATTCCCTTCTATCTCAAAAACCGGGTCTATTCTTTTCTGAAGGAATCTTACGCGTCGGAACAGGCGGCGCGGCTGGTGGCGATGGAAAACGCCACCCTGAATGCCGGCGACTTGATTGAAAACCTGAACCTGGAATTTAATAAACTCCGGCAGGCATCAATCACCAGCCAGATTGCCGATATCGTGGGCGCGGGCGAAGGAATTAAATAAATCGGACGCGGATAAACACAGAAACTACAGGATAATACTAAAACGAATACCACCGAAACACGGAAGCAATGGAGACACGGAATAATTAAGCATGTTAAAATTAAAAAATAATAAGTTGAATTTTTCCGTGATTCTGTGATTTCCGTGTTTCCGTGGTTAAGTTTGGCATTACCTAAATATTTAATCTGTTTCTGCGGTAATCTGCGTCCAAAATAATTTTAATTATGGCTAAAGGAAAAGTTGTTCAGGTTTTCGGCCAGGTGGTGGACATCCGGTTTCCGACCGGAGAGTTACCGCAAATATTTAACGCGCTGGCCATCAAGAAAAACAGCGCGCCCGGGGAAAAAGAAACCGACCTGATGGTTGAAGTAACCCAGCATCTGGGCGACGATATCGTCCGGGCAATCGTGCTGGGCCCTCCGGAAGGCCTGGCGCGGGGCATGGAAGCGGATGATACCGGCAAACCCATTACGGTGCCGGTGGGACCGGAATGCCTGGGCCGCCTGCTCAATATACTGGGTGAACCGATTGATAATAAGGGCCCGATAAAGACCGACCAGATGGAACCAATCCACAAAGAACCGCCTGCATTTATTGAACAGGACATCCGAACGGTGATGTTTGAAACCGGAATCAAGGTCATCGACCTGCTGGCTCCGTTCCGCAAAGGAGGCAAGGTCGGGCTTTTCGGCGGCGCCGGTTTGGGCAAAACCGTAATCATCATGGAACTGATTCACAACGTCGCCATCCACCACGGAGGCGTTTCCGTCTTCTGCGGAGTCGGCGAACGGACCAGAGAAGGAAACGACCTTTACCGGGAGATGAACCAGTCCGGAGTATTAAAAAACGCGGTGCTGGTCTTCGGCCAGATGAACGAACCGCCCGGCGCCAGATTCCGGGTGGCGCTCACCGGGCTGACCCAGGCGGAGTATTTCCGCGACGTATCAAACCAGGACGGCCTACTCTTCATAGACAACATCTTCCGCTACATCCTGGCCGGAGCGGAAGTCTCCGCCCTGCTGGGCCGGATGCCCTCCGCGGTCGGTTACCAGCCAACCCTGACAACCGAAATGGGCGAACTCCAGGAAAGGATTGTTTCCACCAAAAACGGTTCCATCACCAGCGTCCAGGCAATCTACGTGCCCGCCGACGACCTGACCGACCCGGGCGTGGCAACCGCTTTCGCGCACCTGGATACTTCCATGGTGCTCTCCCGCAAAAACGCGGCCCTCGGACTTTACCCGGCGGTTGACCCGCTGGAATCATTCAGTTCGATGCTCAGCCCGCAAATTTTAGGCGATAAACACTATCAGGTCGCTATTTCCGTCCAAAGAATCCTCCAACGCTACAAAGAACTTCAAGATATCATCGCCATCCTGGGTATGGAAGAACTCTCTTCGGAAGATAAACTGGTTGTCTCCCGCGCCCGAAAAGTCCAGCGGTTCTTCTCCCAGCCCTTTGCTGTGGCCGAAGAGTTTACCGGAATGCCGGGCCGGCACGTGCCTCTGGACCAAACGATTCAGGGATTCGGCGAGATTATTGCCGGCGAACACGACAAACTGCCGGAACAGGCGTTCTATATGGTGGGCAACATAACCGAAGCGATAGAAAAAGCCGCGAAACTGTAACTGAATTGGGACGCAGATATACGCAGAAACTACAGGATAAAAATTAAAAATAGTTTTTAAGAGTACTTCTTTAAAAATTTTTGAATTATGTTTTATATGCGGTAATCTGCGTTCCATTAAAATGAAAACCGTCTCCGTAAAAATTCGCACGCCGGAAGCACTAATCCTGGAAGGTGATTATGAATCCGCGGTCCTGCCCGGTTTTGAAGGCGAATTAGGCATTCTGCCCGGTCACGCGGCCCTGGCCGCGCAATTGAAACCGGGCGCCATCCGGCTGAAACGCGCCGGAAAAACCGAAATTATTTCCATTACCGGCGGTTTCGCGGAAGTCCAACCCGCCGGAATATCCGTCTTCGCCGAAAAAACAACCAAAAAATAAACACGGAGGAACCTGCCATGCCAAACAAGAAGAAAGAAATAAAGATAACCTTTATCGGCGGCGGAAGCCTGAACTGGACTCCTGCCATCCTGCGGGACGTCATCTTTAAAAAAGGGATGGAGAGAACGAATATAAATTTCAGGCTGCTGGACATAGATGCGGCCCGGTTGAAAGTCATCAAAAAACTCTTCGATTACCGTCTTAAAGACTGGGGCGCCGATTGGGTGCGGATAGATACTTTCCTTGATGCCGACCAAGCCATATCCGGCGCCGATTTTGTGATAATCGCCATCTCCACCGGCGGCCTGGCAACCATGAAGCACGATCTCAAAATACCGGAAAAGTACGGCATCTATCACACCGTAGGCGATACGGCCGGACCGGGGGGTGGTCAAGGTCGTTAAGAAATATCCCGGTATTCAAGGATTATGGCCGGAAGATAAAGCAATTAGCCCCCGGCGCTTTTGTCCTGAATTATACAAACCCCATGGGAACCCTAACCAACGTCCTGGCCGGGGAACTTGGCAATAACCGCGTAATCGGCCTCTGCCACGGCCTCTTCGAAAATTACGAGTTTTTAAAAAAACATTCACCCTTGAGAGCGAGAAAGAGATACAACTAAGGTTCGGCGGTTTGAACCATTTTTTCTGGATACTGGATTTTAAAATAAGGGGCAAAGACGGATATAAACTGTTAAAGGGAAAACTTAAAGTAAAGAGACTCTCAGACCTGGTAAGAGACCCCAAAGCGGATGCCATGGGCTTCAAATCAGATAGAAAGCTGGCCCAGGAACTCTTTGAAAATTACGGTTATTTGCCTTACCTGGGGGACAGACACACGTGTGAATTTTTCGGTTCCTACCTTTCCAGCCGAAAATTGATGGCCCGGTTCAATCTTAAGCGAACCAGCATTGCCGAAAGAGCGAAGGGTTATCAGGATGCGGCGAAAAGAATAAACCTCTGGACCAAAGGAGAGGATGCGGATTGGCCGTTTACCCGGGAACCCTCGCGCGAGACGGCCGCGGATATAATAAAGTCCGTTGTTTTCAACGAAAAATTCACCGATGTGGTCAATATGGTCAACGTTGGCCAGATACCAAATCTGGCTAAAGGCGCGGTGGTGGAGACGATGGGAAAAACCGGCGGAAGCGGTTTTACCCCCCTGACCGCCGGACCGATGCCGGATTCGCTGAAAGCCCTGCTCCGGCCGCACGCGGAAACACAATTGCGGACAATCAGTTCGGGATTAGCCGGAGACCTCGACGCAGCATTAATGGCGCTGGTCGCCGACCCGCTATGCGGTCACCTTACCGTCAGCGACATTAAACGGATGGGCCTGGAGCTTCTCAAGGCGAACCGTCGGTATCTGCCGCAATTCTTCGGCGGCTGAACCTTTAATCAAAATCAGCAACTACTTCAAATTATACGCCGGTTTTAAAAACTTCCCGTCTATTATCTTTGCTAAAAAGTAGGCAACAACCGCGCCGGCTATCCCGCCGGCGTGACAAACAAGGATGGGCCTGCCCATCATACCAAAGAGCAGAAAACTGAAGGGAAACTTTCCGGTAATGGTTTCATAAACCACCATCAAGAGCAGGAACGCGAAGACCGCCGCCCCGATTATTTTATCAGTCTTGTCTTTCTTTTCGCGGAAAACCATCTCCAGCGCCCCGAGCGCGGTTATTCCGTAGGTAATACCGGACAGCCCGCGCAGACCAACCTCCGGAACCAGGGGCGAAAACCATATCCCGGCCAGCAGGCTGCCGGCGCCGGCTAATATAACGTAAAACAGGCGGAAGAAAATTCGTTTCTCATCCAAAACCAGATACACCAGAAAAAAAGGCAGGCCGTCCAAAAGAAGGTGATACCAGGAAACATGGGCCAACAAACCGGTAATAACCAACCACCATTCTCCCTGCTTCACCAGGCCGGGATAAAATGCCCAGCGGTTGGTGTTCCCACCAAAAAAGAGCGGGTAGTTTATAAGCAGAAGCAAACCCGCCAGAAGCCAAAAATCCCAACAGCGATAAAACGGCTTATTTTTAATCAACTTTCCTCCGGTTGACGCACATCACTGTCTCTGCTTCCGAAAAATTATAGCATTAAGAAAAAAGACCGTCAAACCAACACCGACGGGATGATTGCCCATTCTTTGCGCTAACGGTTATAATAAAAAATTGGCGGGTAAATACAATACACCGAATAAGATTGACACACTGAAAAACGGTCACGATGACAGATAATTTGGTTTGGCAGGATAAAACAATTGTGTTTCTGGACCTGGAAACAACCGGGCTTACTTCGGGTCAGGACCGCATTATTGAAGTCGGCGCCCTGAAGACAAAAGGCCGGAAAGAAGTAGCTGCGTTTGAAACTCTGGTCAAACCCGGTATACCCATTCCGTCTTTCGTTACCCGGCTCACCGGCATTACCGAAGCGGAAGTTGCGGAAAAGGGCCGGGAACTGCAGCCGGTGCTCAACGAATTACAGGAATTCATCGGCGATTGTCCGCTGGTCGGTCATAACCTTAATTTTGACCTTTCCTTCTTGAAAGCCGCCGGCCTTGATTTGCCGAACCAGACCCTGGATACCGCGATTCTGACCGCCTTAATCCTGCCGGTTGAAAAACATTACAGCCTCCGGGTGCTGGCCAAAAAAATTTTCAATGAAACAGAAACGCACCGCAGCCTCTCCGACGCCCGACAAACCTTTAAACTACTCTGGGCGGTCATTGACCGGATAGAACCGGGGGACCGCTTGCTGCTGGAAAATATGGCGCGGCTCCTGTCCGGAACGGAACCGCTGCTCTCGGAATTATTTCAAAAATTATCCACGCAAAACGTAAACCGCAAAGTACGAAATGTAAAATCAAAAGAAGAAAATGACTGGAGAGAAAAAACGGAGCCGGAAGAATTAACCGTACCGGTAAAGGAAGCGGAGATAACCCGCCTGCTGGAAAAGAACGGGTTCCTGACGAAATTAGCGAACTACGAACACCGGCCCCAACAATTAGAAATGGCGAAACTGGTTTGCGCCGCTTTTAATGATTCCGCAAAATTAGTGGTGGAAGCGCCGACCGGCGTGGGAAAAACCCTGGCTTATCTGATTCCGGCCATCATCTTCGCGACGATAAACCACCGGCGCGTAGTGATATCCACCAACACTAAAAATCTTCAAACCCAAGTCTGGGAAAAAGAACTCCCGTTCCTGAAAGAAAACCTGCCCGGCTTAAAATGGCGCGCCAGCCGGCTCCTGGGGAAAGAAAATTATTTTTGCCAGCGCCGGTTCCGGAATATCTATGAAAACAATCCCGGCCTCTTCCCCAAAAACGAAACGGCGCTGGCTTACCTGGTTTCCTTCCGCCACAAAAGCCGGGAAGGCATTCTGGAGGAGGCTTCCGCTTTTATGCAGCAGCGGTTTCCCGACCTGAAGGGCTGGCTGGATGAGATGAAAGGAAGCGCCAAAACCTGCCTTAACCGCAACTGCCCTTTTTACCGAAGTTGTTTTTATCAGAAGGCGCGGCTGGCCGCCGAAAATTCCGACCTTATCATCTCCAACCACGCCCTGACACTCTCGCCGCCGGGATGGTTTCCGGAATTTCACCACCTTATCCTGGATGAAGCCCAGAATATTGAGGATGCCGCGTCGGAAAGTTACAGCCGGGGTATCGAAGGTGAACAGGCAATCGGAATACTGTCGGCGCTCAACGCTTTCCTCTCGGGAGAAAAGGGCCGCGGCCGGATTTCCGCGGAAACCAGGAAAATGATACCGGAAGTCAGAAAATTATGGCAGCAATTTTCCGGCGGAATGGTCCGGCTGCTGCCGGAATACGGGACGATAAACATTAATGACTTAAAAAAAGACAACCGCTGGCCGGAGATTGAACTTACCCGGCAAAACTTTCAGATATCCTGGCAGGAATTGGAAGCGCAATTCGGAAAAATCAGCGGCGGCCGGACTGATGAGCCAAACGACGAATCGGCCGAGCGAAAATTGGAACTGTCCGGACTCCAACTAGAATTCACAAACCTCAAGGAAGACTTGGCATTTATCTTCAGCCCGCAGGAAAACTACGTTGCTTTTGCCCGTAAAAATACGTCGTGGAACTCAAAATCCCGCCAAGCCGAAACGTGGCTCGCCCGGGCGATGCCGGTGGAAGTTGACGTTTTTTTACGCGAACGCCTCTTCTCCGGACTGAAAACCCTGGTTTGCGCCTCGGCTACCCTGACCGTGTCCGGGAAATTTGACTTTTTTCTGAACCGGCTTGGTCTGGCCGGGCTGCCGGCCGTCACAACCGCCCGGATTAGTTCGCCTTTTGACTTTTCCAACCAGAGCATCCTGGCCATCCCCAAAAACTTCCAGCGTTACGACTACAACGACCACCCGGGTATCTTCGTTTCCGCGCTGGCAGAAGGCATAAAAAAAACAGCTTTGGCCCTGGGAGGAAAAGAACTGGCACTCTTTTCGGCGCGTTCCCGGATGGAAGATGTTTACGGGAAAATAAAAGAAGACCTGGAAAAAAAGGGGGTTACGGTACTGTGCCAGAATATAGACGGTTACCGTAATTTCCTGGTGGAAACGCTGAAAGGGGCAAGCGGGGATATGCTGCTGCTGGGCTCCAAAAGTTTTCAGGAAGGCGTGGATATTTCCGGGATGAAGGCGGTGTTGATTGAAAAGATGCCTTTTCCGAGCCGCTCCGACCCGTTGGTGGAAGCACGGCAAAAAGCGGTTCTCAAAAAAGGCGGACGGCCCTTTCAGGATTATATCCTGCCGCTGGCAATCATCGGCCTGCGCCAGTCGTTCGGCCGGCTTATCCGGAACAAATCCGACCGGGGCGCGGTGATAATCTTTGACCCGCGTCTCCTGAGCGATTATCCGGAGGTACTGGACTCTTTACCGGAATGTTCGATGGTAATTGAAGACACACCGGCCTTCTACCAAAAATTAGCAGAGGCTTGCAAAAAACTGTAAAATACTAATCCCCGGGAAAATCCTCCAGGGAATCAATAATCAGGTTCGGTTTGGCGGCTTCAATCTCCTCTCTGGTGGAAGAACCGGTGACTACGATTACTGTTTTGACGCCGGCCGCGGCGCCGGTCTCCGCGTCAATATCCATATCACCCACATAAACCGCCTCTTCCCGGGAAACCCGAAAATAGTCCAGGAGCGCTATCAAAATATCCGGCGCCGGCTTGGGCTCCGGCACCTCTTCCCCGGTCAGAACCCGGTCAAAACAGGACTCAATATCTAAAATCTTGATTAAAAGAACTGCTGTCTCCTTTGGCCGATTTGACGCCACCGCCAGTAATTTTCCTTTTGCTTTCAGGTCCCGCAAAAGCGCGAGCGCTCCGGGCAATAAAGAGATTCTACCAACCAGGTTATCCCGGTGGTGTTCCCGGTAAATCTGCCGGGCTTCCGGCACTTCATCGTCCGGAAAAAACTTTTTCATCAAGCCATCGTTCCCCAGTCCAACGGAACGAATAATCCTCTCCGAATCTACCTCCGGGTGATTCATCCGGCGCAGAGTATGGTTCATACTCTCCACAATAGCCGGATATGCGTTAATCAAAGTGCCGTCCAGGTCAAAAATGAATAGTTTTTTGGTCATTTTATGGTATTTTACCCTAAAAAGACCTTCTTCGGCAAGAACTTTACCCCTTTTTTGACAAAAACAGGCTAAAATAGTATAATTTTGAAAAATGGGTAGGTGGCGGAGCGGCCAATCGCACCAGACTGTAAATCTGGCGACCGGAAGGTCTTCGGAGGTTCAAATCCTCCCCTGCCCACTTGTAGGCTTCCCTGAAGGGGAGGATTTGAGGGGAGCGAAGTAAGGTATTGCGACTGATTAAGGAGCAATACCAGCGGGTGGCCGAGTCGAACGCTTTGAAGTGAGACCGCCAAATCCTCCTTGCCCAGGTATCTGGTTTGCAAAACGAAGCTGCGTGTCAGACAAAATCTACGCAACTCGGAGACGAGGCTCGCCGTGTTCTCGTTAAAACAACTAACGAGCCCCGGCTACTCATCTCCTCATAATGCTTGTTTTGTTACTGACACTACGCAAAGTTTTGCCTACCAGACACCTTCGCGTATAATTAAAAAACACCAAAACCACTATGGCGAAAACAGAACTGAAGGTACTGGAAGGCTGCCGACGGCAGCTGCGTATTGAGGTTGAACCGGAAACCGTAAAGAAAACCTATCAAGAAGTTGTCCGGGGCGCGGAAAAAGCCGCGCAAATTCCCGGATTCCGGCCCGGTAAAGCGCCCCGGGAAATAATCAAAGAGCGGTACCGGGATATTATCAGCAAGGAAATTGTGGAAAAATTAATCCCGGAAACCTACCGGGAAGCGCTGGAAGCGCAGGACCTCAAACCAGTCTGCGAACCGGAAATAACCGACCTGGACATGACTGAAGAAAAGCTTGTTTACACCGCCACCTTTGACATCGCCCCGGTCGTGGAATTGGAATCCTACAGCGGACTATCCCTGGAAAAAAAAGAGACGCAGATTACCGAGGAAGAAGTAAGCCGGGTATTGGAAGAAGTCCTGGTCCACAACCCGAAACTGCAGATAGAGGCGCGCGATTTGAAGGCGCGCGAGAACATAAAAAAAAGCCTGCGCCAACGGCTGGAGTACCAGGCCCAGGCAATAGCCGGGCAGGAAGAAGACGACCGGATAGTGGAGCAGCTCCTGGACCGTTCCAAATTTGCGGTACCGGAGAGCCTGGTAACCGAACGAACGATTGAACTTCTGCGCCGGGAATTAATAAATACGCCGGACATCAAGACAAAGAACGAAGCGGAGCAGAAAAAAATAACCTCGGAACTTTTTGAAAAGATTAAACCCCGGGCCGAAAAAGAAGTAAAAGCTTCTTTCGTCCTGTCGGAAGTTGCCAAACGGGAAAAAGTGGAAATCAGCGAGGAAGACGCTGACAAGCGGATTGAAATCCTGGCGAAGCTGGCCGGCAGGGAAAAAGAAGAGTTTGCGGCCGGTATCAGCCCGGAACAACGGGAAGAGCTGAAGGGCCAAATCCGCATCGAAAGAACTTTAACCCTTTTGAAAAAACGTTCTCTGCTGATTGAAAAACCGAGAATCATAAAAGCGTAAAAAGGAACTATATATGGCCAGATTACTGCGAAAAAATAATTCCAAAAAGGTTCAAAAAAACGCGCCGGAAAACGCAGAAATTAAACTGCGGAAAATAATGCCGGCCATTCCCCTGCGGGACATCGTAATCTTCCCCGGGATGGTAACGCCCCTTTTAATCGGCCGACAGAAAACCGTCAACGCGGTGGAAGAAGCGCAAAGCCTGGACAACCTGGTGGTCCTGGTTTTTCAAAAAAACGCCGAAGTTGAGGAACCGGTTACATCAGACCTTTTCCCGGTCGCGATTCTGGCCCGGATTCTTCAGGTAATGCGCCAATCAAACGGCCAAATGAAACTGTTGGTTGAATCGCTCTTTCGGGTAAAAGTGACCCAGGTCCAATCGGAAAACCGCTTTTTCGCCGTTTCGGTCGAACCTATGGTCAGCGTCCGGGAAAGAGGCACCGAAGAAGAAGCGCTGGTTCGCCTCCTGGTGGAAGCCCTGGAAAAATATCTCCAGGTGAACCCGATACTGCCCCGGGAAGTTTTGGGTAGTATTTTTTCCGCGGGCGAACCGGAAAAACTGAGCGACATGGTGGCCGGATACCTGCCTCTCAAAAAAGAAGATAAGGCGCAAATTCTGGACATCAACGAAATTACTCCCCGGTTGCGGCTCATCCTGAAAATACTCAACCGGGAGATTGAAGTTCTGGAAGTCCAGAAACAGATTCAGGGAGAGGTCTTCAAGAAGATTGAAAAGAACCAGCGTGATTACATCCTTCAGGAACAGATGAAGACCATCCAGCAGGAGTTAGGCAAAGAGACGGAGACCTCGGAAGTAAAAGCTTTACAGGAGAAGATTGACGCCGCAGGCATGCCGGAACCGGTCAAAAAGAAAGCCCAGGAAGAACTGGACCGTTTTTCCAAAATGATGAATCTCTCTCCGGAAGCCACGGTTATCCGAAACTACCTGGACTGGCTGGTCAATCTTCCCTGGCAGAAGAGCACCGCGGATAACCTTGACATTAAACGCGCGGAGAAAATTTTAAACGAAGACCATTACGGACTCCAAAAACCGAAAGAACGCATCCTGGAATACCTGGCAGTGCGGAAAAGAAATACCAGCCTCAAGGGCCCGATTATCTGTTTCGTCGGACCGCCCGGAAGCGGAAAAACCTCTCTGGGAAAATCGGTCGCCCGAGCCCTGGACCGGCAGTTCACCAGGATTTCGCTGGGCGGAGTCCACGATGAAGCCGAAATCCGCGGCCACCGAAAAACCTACATCGGTTCCCTACCGGGACGCATCATCCAGTCCCTGCGTAAGGCCGGTGTGAAAAATCCGGTTTTCCTGCTGGACGAAGTGGATAAGATCGGGTCGGACTTCCGCGGAGACCCTTCTTCCGCGCTCCTGGAAGTATTGGACCCGGAACAAAATAACACTTTCAACGACCATTACCTGGAGGTTGATTTTGACCTGTCGCAAGTCCTGTTCATAACCACCGCCAATAACGAAGCGACCATACCGCCGCCGCTGTTGGACCGGATGGAAATTATCAACCTGCCCGGTTACACCACTTCCGAAAAGATGGAGATTGCCAAAAAATTCCTGATGCCTAAGGAAATAATCGCCAACGGTTTACAGCCGGGGGAAATTGCTTTTTCCGACGAAGCAATCAACGAAATTGTCAAGTCATACACCCGTGAAGCCGGCGTAAGAAGTCTGCAGCGCCAGATTGCCACCGTTTGCCGGAAAGTGGTCAAAGAAAAAGAACTAAACGGCAAAAAGATGGAAGACCGCACCAAAATTAACAAGAAGCGGGTGGCAAAATACCTCGGAGTTCCCCAGTACTGGAGCGAAGGTTCCGATTTATCCGCCAAGGTCGGCGTGGTAACCGGTCTCGCCTGGACCGAATACGGCGGAGACGTTCTTTTCACCGAAGTGAGCGCGTTAAAAGGCAAAGGAAACCTCATCATCACCGGAAGGCTCGGCGATGTAATGAAGGAATCCTGCCGGATTGCCTTGAGCCTGGTACGCCTGCACGGAGAGGAGTTAAAACTCGACCAGGAATTCTACCGCCGGAATGATTTACACATCCATATCCCTTCCGGGGCGGTGCCCAAGGACGGACCGTCCGCCGGCATCACCATCGCCACGGCTCTGGCTTCCTGCCTCACTCAAAGACCGGTCGAAGGCGACCTGGCGATGACCGGTGAAATTACCCTGAGGGGCAAGGTTATGCCGATCGGCGGACTGCGGGTAAAGCTGTTAGCGGCCTCCCGGGCAAACATCAAAAGAGTACTTATCCCCAAGGACAACCAGCGGGAACTTGCGGAAATCCCGAAAGAAGAATTGGCCAACCTGGAAATAATCCCGGTGGAAAATATTTCGGAAGTATTCAAATTGATATTTCCATAAAACAATAGAACGCAGATTACCGCAGAGAACGCGGAGAATTGCTTAAAGATTATTAATTGTTATCTTGTTTAAATTTTTCTTCTTCCGTACCTCTTTGCGGTCTCTGCGAACTCTGCGGTTCATTTTTTATCATTTAGCATTATCCAGTTGTTTCTGCGTTTATCTGCGTCCTATTAACTTGATATACCATGAATGCGGATTCAGCACTCGCTTTAGCCGTAATTTCCATCCTGCTTTTTACCGGATTCTTCCTTTTTCTCCGCAGTATCCTGCGCATCCTGCCGAGAATAACCTGGATTACCGGCACGCCGACCTCTCCAATTCGTTCCCTGGCCATCGGTCTGGTTGAAGTAACCGGCAACGTAAAAACAGAGGGGCTGATCGTCAGTCCGGCAACCGGACTGGAATGCTGTCTCACCAAGTACAAACGCCAGGAACTCAGAACTGTCTATACTCGAAACGGCCGGACTACCTCCTGGCAAACCGTTGACTCCGGTTTTCTCTATCTCCCTTTCTACCTCCAGGATAAAGAAGGCGACCGGATTCTAATTAACCCAAAGGACGCGGAACTCTACCTGCCGTGCGAAACCTACTATCCGGCCGGATTCCCGGGAAGCGGAAACGGTTCTATCCGTTACCTGGAACAAGCAATCTACCCCAATAGCCTCCTCTATGTTCTGGGCGAGGCAAAAAAGAAACCCCGTTTCGCCGACCCGGAAGGCGAAGTAAGCACCGAACTGGCAATCCTGCGCGGGGACCCGGAAAAGATGACCGCTTTAGACGAAAACAAGGACGGGCAGATAGACACCGTTGAATGGGAAAAAGCGGTCCGGAACGCTGAATCAAAAGTGACCGAAGAAGTGATTACGGCCGCCAAAAACCCGCTCGATACCGTCGTAATCGCCAAACCGTCGGCTAAAAGACCGTTTATTATCTCTACCCGCAGCGAAAAAGCGGTCCTGGGCAGCCTGCGGTGGAAGGGATACTCCACGCTGGTCCTCGGGCTTACTCTTGTTTTTTTCAACCTGGCCGGTATCCTGGGCTTCTTCTTCAACCAACCGCCTTTTGGCAAAAATTATTATAAGATGGTAGAATTGATTGTGAAGAACGCAGAAAGATAAAATATGTCATTCTGAGCAATAGCGAAGAATCTCATCCTTAAATACGAGATACTTCGCAACTGCGGCTCAGGATGACACATTTGTGTATCTGGAGGGTTCAATGGTAAAAATTATATGGGCGGTGACCGGCGGTTTAATCCTGATTGCCCTGGTCGGAAGCATAATCAGCATTTACAATATGCTGATTATGCTCAAAAACAACGTCGCCAAAGCCTGGAGCAATATTGACGTCCTCCTTAAACAACGGATGGATGAATTGGAAAAATTAGTGGACG
>Ga0172380_10003112_pt1 | contig 23626 bp, 24 predicted proteins | sample Leawe162metaG_FD_119747 | JGI IMG/M metagenome (GOLD analysis project Ga0172380, IMG submission 119747) | Leachate microbial communities from a municipal landfill in Southern Ontario, Canada - Leachate well 162 metaG | ecosystem: Engineered > Solid waste > Landfill > Unclassified | place...
CGCGCAACCTGCGCCGCTGGCCGACTCCGACCAAAACCGCATAAAAACGCCGACGACATCAAACCCCTGCTTTTTCAAAAGTGCGGCCGCGACCGAAGAATCAATTCCGCCCGACATTGCTACCATTACTTTTTCCTTTTTCTTCATCATAATAATTATCTAATCTTACAATAAATTATCTATAAAAACAAGAGATAAAAAACGCTGGCCATCGCGCCGTAACGCAATTTGGCCAGCACTTCGCCCTCCTCCTACTCGCCTTCCGCGATCTCCACGAGCCTGCGCTCGAAGGATCGCCGCTTCGGCTCCCGTTCGAGGTAACCGCACACGACCTTCTTGACGTTGAACATGTCGGGCAAATCGCCGACAAACCCGAAGAGCCCGCGGAGTCTTTCGAGCTGCACCTGCAGGGCGCGAGCGTAAACCAAGCCGTGCGAACGGCCCATGGTGAGAATCGTTGCCTCCGAGAAGCCGGGCCCCTTTTCCGGCATCTGCCTGGCCTCTGCGAGAATCAGGAGCGCCGCCCTTTCGGGATCCCCCGCCGACCCCCTCGGTGCGTAGCAGAAATTGATTGTGGCCGCACACTGGGCGTCGAACCAATTTCCCGCCCGTGCTGCTTCCAGACAGTCCTCGCGTACTTGGGTCGCCCACTTCCCGAAAAACGTCTGCCGGTTCACCTTGGAGGTGTCGATCACCCATTGCCAAGCGAAGACGGTCGGCGAGTTTGGGATGTCATAGACATGAATCAGGGCGTCACCCAACTCAGCCTTCATCGCCTCGAGGCGCGAATACGGCGACAATCTCCAATAGTCCACCTTCTCGCAGCCTGCGATCTTGGCCTGGATTGCCGCCTCTTCCGGTGTAGCCCGCCGAAGCTTGGCCGACAGGTGGCCGTTTCCGGCGTCATGGCTCTCCACTTCCACTACAGGAAACCCCAGAGCTTTTCCCATGGCTTGGAGAACCTTGTGTTGATCGGCCGTGTACCATTCGAACCACGCGGCGGAGATCTCCTCTCCGACCGCACGGATCTCCCCGGAAATGTATTCACCTAGCGCGAACTTCACTTCACGATTTTCCGCCATTTTCTTTCCTCCTAATGCTACTTTAATCTAAACAAACTTAAATTACAAATTTATTAAATAAAAAACAGCGGCGAAATGCCACCGCTATATGAACCGGTCTATCTCATCGAATAAATGCACCCGCAATAATTTTGCCGGTACAAACCCAAACGACGCGACTCTTTATCAGTTTCCACTTGCCCGCCGCCTTTTTTAAAATCTTCCGCCAAAAATTTTAGGCCAAATTGTTTTGCCCATTTTTCTCCGAGTGGATTTATTACCGCCGCTTTTTTATTCCGACCAACCGTCAGCGTTGAAGCAAAATACTCAAAATTATTCTCTTTGGCATATTTTGCCGTTTCACCAAGCCGCAAACTAAAACACATCTCACATCTCTCGGAGCTTTCCGGATCGGCCTCATGGCCATGGACAAGCGCCAGCCACTCTTCCGGCTGATATTTTCCCTCGACCAATTCCACTTTCGCCTCGCCCGCCACCCGCCGCGCCGCTTCCAATCTTTTTTTATATTCTTCTTCCGGAGCGATATTTGGATTAAAAAAATATAACGTCACGTCAAAGTCAGCGGATAACTTTTTCGGTATCCACGCCCCGCAAACGCCGCAACATATATGTAATAGTAATTTTGGCTTATCTTTCATAACAAAAACATCTTAGCATAACAAAACAAGTCCTTCCAGGGGACTTGTTTTTATTTAAAACCGTTATTCTTCTGATTCTGGCCGCCCGTTTTCGGCGGAAAATTTTGTTTACCTCCGCCCCCGCCCCCATTTTTCTTTTTTGCCTGACGCTCTTTTTCTTTTTCAGTCTTAAGGCAGGCCTTACAATAAACCGGGCGATTCGGATCGGGGTTGAAAGAAACCCGGTCCGACTTCCCGCAGGCAGAACAAGTTATTTCATAAGGAAATTTTTCCTCGAATGTTCTTTTATCATCGCCCTTTCCCTTTTCTTTTTCTTTTTTTCCCTCTTCTTTTTTGATGGACAGGGCGGGAGGAACGGGCAACGCGGCCGGAGCTGATTTTTTTTCTTCAAGAACAGCGGGCAGATTTTGCGGAATAGGCGCAATTTTCTTCTCGTCCGGTTCATCCAGATTTAAGGGCGACGGGACGTCTTCTTCTACGATTGATTTTTGAGGGATATTTTCTTCTTGTTTTTTAACCAACACTCTTTTTTCTTCTCTTACGGGCTTTGGAACAAGCGGCGGCTGCTTTATTTTGATATCTATATCAATTTTTTCCTTTGGTTTAATCACAACTTTCGGTGGACGAACAATTACGGTAGGCACAATAACTTCTTTTTGCACCTCTCGCTCTTCATTAAATTTTTCTCTTTTTTCCGGCTCTGATTCAAAAATTTTTAAGAAATTAACAGCTTGTACTTTTGATTTTTCCAAAATTGCTTCACGAGCGGTGATGGCGCGCTCTTCAAGCTCGACTTGCGACATTTCTGGTTTTTTCTTTTCTTCTACCTCTACTGCTACCGCCCCGCTTTTTATGCCTTCCGCTTCTTGTTTTTTTTCTTCAATTAATTTTTTAATCTCCGCCTCCAGTTCTTCGTCGGATTTTTCTTCAGTGCCGATAACCTGCATTCCGCTCCAGCGAATAATCTTTTCCTCAACGATTTCCTTCGGCTTGGCGTAACGTTCCCGGGAAACGCGAATGACTTTATCTCTATTATCAGTCGGTCCCGTAACCGGTGGGAGACCCGACGCAGAAAAAGGCGTTGATGATACGCCATCAATCATCAATTTCATGTACGTATCGTATTTGGTCAAATTTACTAAATCTTCGGCCGTGAAAGTCGGCAAAAATTCTTTTTCCAAAACCTCGGCATCGGCCGCGCCAATCCGGAAAGCAACAATTGTTCCGACGTTACCAAAAACGGCGGCGGCAACTTCTTCGGCCAACTGTTCAATATATTGATGGGCTAAAACTAAATTCAAACGATATTTTCTGGCTTCAGACAAAATATTGGCAAAACTCAAAGTAGCAAAATTTTGAAATTCATCGACATAAAGATAAAAATCTTTTCTTTGGGGTTCTGGAATGTCCACCCGGCCCATGGCCGCCAACTGAATTCTTGTAACAAGCATATTTCCCAAAAGGGCGCTCGCGTCCTCACCAATCCGGCCTTTAGCCAAATTCATTATAAAAATCTTCTGGCTGTCCATAATTTCGCGCATATCAATTGTGGATTTCACCTGGCCGACAATATTTCTAACAATTGATGCCGATAAAAATTGACCAACCTTATTTTGGATAGGCGCGATCGCTTCCGTGGCGAACCTTTCATTATATTTGGCAAATTCATCAACCCAAAAAGCTTTGACAACCGGGTCTTTCAGTTTAAGAATAACTTTTTTCCGATAATCCCGGTCGGCTAACATTCTGTTAATTCCAAGCATGGTCGATCCCGGACAATCCAAAAGCGCGAGAATTGTGTTATTCAAAATATATTCCATTCTGGCTGACCAAACATCAGGCCATATTTTTTTGAAAACTCCCATCATGCCCGAAGCAACAAGGTGTTTATATCTTGGATCAATAGATTCCAAAATATTAAAAGCAATCGGCCAGTCCAAATCAGCCGGATTAAAATAAACCACGTCGTTGATTCTATCCGCCGGGATAAAATCAAGAATTTTTTCCGCCAAATCGCCGTGTGGATCAACCACGCCTACGCCGCGTCCCGCCCGGATATCGGAGATAATTAAATTCTCCAGCGTGGTCGTTTTGCCCATGCCGGTTTTACCGATGATGTACATGTGCCGACGGCGATCGTCGGTTTTAATGCCGAAACGTTTTCGAGCTCCTCGAAAATTTGTTTCAGCAAATAATGCTACCTCCTCGTTTTGCATATTTGTTTATACTGTTGGTAATTTTTCCGGTGGTAATCCTTCTTTTTCTTCCTTTGACAACTCCTCTTCCCCTCCGGTTTCCTTCATCGCTTTCATATAGTTCGGATATTCAAACGGCAAATTAATAGGCGGCACGCCACGTTTACTTTCCACGGTCTTAACGGGCGGCGCCTTAATCCAAGCCGCTGGGAAGTGCCACATCGTAGCCAGCTCTTCAATATTTAAAACAAAGCCCTTTCCAATTCCCCTCGTTTGGCTGCGCCCCTTATAGGCCCGCAAAATTTTTTCTTTTTTCCACTTTAATCTTGTTTTTATAAAAATATAATGGGCGGCGGTGCCAACTTTTTTATATTCCGGCTTAATACTCTGGCCATCCATAGTACTAAATTGTTTGATCGCGCCAACCATAGGATGCGCCGCGCGTGCTTTTTTGAAAATTTCCTTTTTCCCAAGATAAATCATTCTTATCTTTGTTTGAAAACCGATCTTGGAAATTTTTCTTTCAATCGCCTCAACCAGGGTTTTTACTCCGGGCGAAAGATATTGCATCATGGACGCCTCTTTCTTTTCTTCTTTTTTCTTCACCGGCGCGTCTTCTCCACTGCTTAAAATCTGAGTCAAGGCCGTGTCCGCGACTTTTCCAGGCAGATCAACAATTTTACTCAGCCAGGTCTCTTTCGCTTCAATCTTCGCACCAATTAATTTTTTAACCAAATTTACACCTTTCGTGGTCCATTCTTTCTGGCTAATCGGAGTGATAATTATCTGAAACCAAATATGTTCGCCCTTTCCCATTTTGGACATCGTCTCAAGCATGGCCGCCAAAGGATCTTTAAACTCCTTAGTCGTTGGATCTTCAAAATCATGATAAGTCCGTAAGGGATACGCGTCTTCTTTTTTAACCTTAACCCATTCCGTGCCAAATAACTCCCATTCGGCGTCTGGAAAAATTTTCGGCGCCCACTTTGTATAATCAACAACTTCCGTAATTTCTGCGGCGGGATATTGGGCGTAAACCGCTGCCTCAACTAAATCACGAAATTTATCGCGAGTGCGAATGACAAACTGGATATACCCTTCAGTGCTTACAATTTCTAAGCTAAACCAATCCTGGGTTTTCCCTTCCCAATACTTTTCCCAAAGAGTATCTGTGCCGTGCGCGCCGTCCAGATGGGAAAAAATATTTTCTACGGCTAGGGGCGACTGTCCTGGTTCATCCAAAACAGCTTTCGGAATATCTATTGCTAAAAAAATCCAGCGGCGCTTTGCTTCGTAAAGATTCTGCCGCCAATTAACCCAAATTTCCCATGATCCCCAAAGAAAAACCCAAAGGATTATGGCCCATCCTCCGTCGGCGAAAAGCCGCCACATTATAGCAGGAGGCGACATTGTCGCTAATTTATCAAAATAACTCAAATCAATAGTGATCATCACTACGCAAATTACTATTTTTAACTAATTTACAAATTTCCTTCCTCTGATATTTATTATAGCACAAAAAATGAGTCAAGTTAATAACAAAAATAACCCTATTGCGGGTTCATTTTTAAAATTAAAATAAAAATCATCTTTTTTGCAAAATATGAGGTTATTTTCTGTATTGTTCGGGAAAATTAAGCCGGCTGACCAGAAATCTTACAACCATAATGCAGGCAAAAGGAAACATTCCCGTAAAAGCAATTAAAGCAAAAATTGGCTTATTAATATTTATGGCTGTTAAAATTGTAAAAAAACAAATCATGGCATATCCGATAACTGGAGCGTAATCAAATAAAGTCGCTTCTTCCGGCCGCTCGCGCTCGAAGAAAATTTTGTAAAGAAAAACTACTGAAAAAGAAATTGTCATCCAACCAAAAAAATTATTAATTGGCACGCCAAAATATTCTCCGGGATGAAGCCATGACCACCATCCCATTTCTACCGCAAGCGGCTCAAGAGAAAAATCCCAAGCCACAACCACAAGCGAAGTTAAAAGCGCGCACCAAAAACTGACCCAAAATTTTTGCAAAAAAGGCGTATGCTTTGTAAACCTGAAATTCGTAATGTGCTCCGAAACTTGGTAAGAAAGATAAATAATCGCCGCCCACATCAAAATTATAAGCACCGGAATATTCAAAAATTTCCATCCTAAAAATTCAGAATATTTATAATACCCCTCAAAATTATTGGCCAAATTCGCGCCGATAAATTCCGCCCCCAGACTGACCGACAAAACTAAAATGAGAAAAAGTATCGCGTTTCGCGCGCCAAATTTTCTAAACGCGTGCCAGAGAGTAAAAATAAAAACCGATAAAGTAAAAAACGCCGTCAGAAAAAATCCCCCGATTTTTTGCCCTTGCCACAAGATAAAAATATAAAAAAGTATAATCGCGGCAAAAAATAAATTGGCGAGAAAAAAATTTAAATTTTTTGACTGCATAAATTTAAAATTATAACGCGCCCAATTCTTCAAGAGCGCGCCTGAATGTTTTTATGGCTCTTTGGGCCATGCCGTGGTCCAAAACAAAAGTTGCCTCGTGCACAAGCTGATTTCGAAGGACATGCGCCCACCAAACTTTGCGCAAGCGGCCATATTTAAAACTCGCGAAGCGGATTCTCTCGCCCATATCTTTTCCGGACATAGACATTGATTTCAAAACATAATCAAGCATTTTGTCCGCTTCCATTACGGCCAATTTATAATTCATCTCGCCGGGTCCATCCAACATTTTTTCTATCTCTTGCCAGCGTTTTTTTATACCAGTTTTATCAAGATCGTATTCTCTACTTTTAAAAAATACCGCGATAGCTTTGTACGCGCGATAAATTAAAAAAATAAAAGCAATGGCGGCCAGCGCCCCGCCGATAAATTTTAGTAAAGTAAAAATATCAATTTCAACTGTCATATTTTACGTTTATTCTAATTCAAAAACTAGAACCCCATATTTTTTGATCCGTTGTTCATATCCAGGAAACTCAGCATACCTTTTCTTGAGCTCTTCGTACGAAGAAATCTCCGGATTGATTTCCTGAAACTTATACGCGGCGAATAAATCATCCAAATTTTTGTAGTGAGATATTTTTTTAACCCGTTTTATAATTTTTTCATCGCCGCAAGAAAACTCAATACTATCGTCTTTACGGATCTGAAAATATTCCGGATTTCCCGCCCGCGTTTCAATCTTTTTCTTCCCCCGCCGTATCAACTCAAAATTTTTTCTGTCCGCCTCAAGAAATGGCAGCTTGTGGATAGTATTATTCCCCATGGCACTTTTTATATTTCTTTCCTCGTCCACCGAACTCTCGCCGGCGCGTCTTCGGCCGACCATTTTATTTCCAATTTCCCGCCCTTGAAAGCGCTCGCTACTTGTTTGCCGATAGAAACGGCCAGCTGATTTTCCGTGGTCGTGACGCGCACCTTGCGGCCCATATCTTCAATTTTTATAATCTGATCTTCCGGATCGCGGACAAATGCGCGCTTACCGACATTCCTCGCCAAATTTATAATTTCACTTTTTTCTTCAGGTACTAAATTTTCTAAAATCAACTCCCCTTCCCATCCGGTTTTTCCTTTGCCGCCCGTAATCCACTTGCATTCGGCGCAAAGTTCTTTCACGACCGGTTTTTTCGGCAACATTTTTTTATACATCGCCAAAAAATTTGGAATAGTGTGCCAATGCTCATCAAAATAAACCGCGCCACAACGGGAACAAATACACAACGGTTTCTTCCCTTTCACTTCATACTCCCACCAACTCGGCGCGATGCGCGGCGTATGGCCGGCAGTCAGCTTATCTTTTTTTAACCCCGTAAGAACAGTCTGGCTCGTGAATTTCTTTCCTTTTTTGATATTAATTTTTCTCATTGTATTTTAAATTAATTTTGCTAATTCTAATATTGTTTTTTCATCAAACCATTTCCCCATAATTTGTAGACCGACCGGCATTTTTTTTACTTCGCCGCAGGGCACGGAAATTGCTGGGAGACCAGCGATGTTTGCTGAAACCGTGAAAACATCAGATAAATACATTGTGAGCGGATCATCAATTTTTTCTCCAATCTTAAATGCCGTAGTCGGCGCAGTTGGCATTACTAAACAATCAACTTCTTTAAAAACATTTTCAAAGTCCTCGCGGATTAAAGTTCGCATTTTCTGCGCTTGTAAATAATACGCGTCATAATATCCAGCCGATAGAGTGTATGTTCCAAGCATTATCCGCCGCTTAACTTCATCGCCCAAACCTTCGGCTCGAGTTTTTAAATAAGTTTCCAAAAGAGTTTTAGATTTTTTTGTTTGATAACCATATCTCACGCCATCATACCTCGCTAAATTTGCCGAAACTTCGGCTGGCACGATTAAATAATAAACGGCGAGAGTGTATTCGGCGTGCGGTAAACTTACATCTACAATCTTTGCCCCCATTTTTTTTAATTTATCCACTGTATCGCGCACACATTTCTCTACTTTCGGATCCATTCCAGAGACAAAATATTCTTTTGGAATCCCTATCTTTAATTTTTTGATATCAATTTTCCCTTTTTTATTTTTATTTTCGACCGTAGTTGAATCCATTTCGTCTTTCCCTCGAATAGTTTCAAAAACAATTTCCGCGTCTTCTGCAGTTTTTGTAATCGGTCCGATCTGATCCAAGCTTGAAGCCATGGCCATCAAACCATAGCGCGAAACCGCGCCATAAGTCGGCTTTAAACCAGTCACGCCACAAAATGACGCCGGCTGGCGCACTGAACCGCCGGTATCAGAGCCAAGCGCGTAAATACACATATTTGCCGCGACTGCCGCCGCTGAACCGCCGGAAGAGCCGCCCGGCACGCGAGCCGTATCATGTGGATTTTTTGTCGGACCAAAATAGGAAGTTTCGGTTGAAGCACCCATGGCGAATTCATCCAAATTCGTTTTCCCTAAAATAACCGCACCGGCGATGCGCAATTTTTCCACCGCAGTCGCGTCGTATGAGGCGACGTAATTTTCTAAAATTTTTGAACCTGAAGTCGCGCGAATATCTTTAACTAAAATATTGTCTTTTAGCGCCATCGGCACGCCCTCCAAAATTCCTATTTCTTTTCCCGCGGAAATTTTTTTATCAACCGCCTTCGCCTGCTCCAGGGCTTCTTTTTCAGTGACAGTAATAAAAGCATTCAATTTTTTATTCGACTTTTTTATCTCCGCCAAACATGCCTTAGTCAAATCAACCGAAGTAAATTTCTTGGCCACTAATCCTTCGTGCGCTTGTTTAATTGTCAATTCATTCAATTTCATATTATTCAAAAACCGCTTTTACTTTTACTAAATTATCAATTTTCTCCGGCGCCGCCGCAACCAATTTTTTCATTGTCTCTTCGTCGCATTTTTTGACCTCGTCTGGCCGCGCCACGTTTTCTAATCCCGTCACCTGCGCCGTGGGTTCCACTTTTTTCAAATCAACTTTCTGCAGTTCTTTAAAGTATCCCAAAATCGCGGACAATTGTCCGCCAAATTTCTCCTTTTCTTTTTCGGTTAATTCTAACCGCGCCAAAGTGGCGATGTGCTCAACTTCTTGTTTCGTTAATTTCATACTTAGTTATTATACTGCGCCAGCCACAAATTAACCAGCTTTTTTTAACATTTCCAAAAACTCTTTTTCATCTAAAATTTTCACTCCCAACTTTTTCGCTTTGTCATATTTTGACCCCGGCTCGCTACCGGCCACGACATAATCGGTTTCTTTTGAAACCGAACCTGCCACATCGCCGCCGAGCATCTGAATTTTTTCTTTAGCTTGATCGCGCGTCAAACTTTCCAAAGTTCCTGTCAAAACAAATTTTAATCCTTGCCAAGTTTTTTTTGTCGCCGCTGGTTTAATGACAGAAATATTTTTTAACAGCCGTACCACAAGATCTTTATTACTTTTATCGCGAAACCACTCAATCACGCTTTCCGCCATCACACCTCCGACATTTGGCACTTTTTGCAAATCCTCAATCGTTGCCTCTTGTAATTTTTCCAAACTGCCGAAATAATTAGCCAAATCCATGGCGGTTTCTTCTCCGACATGACGAATTCCTAAAGCATAAATAAGCCGGCCAAGCGGAATTTTTTTGCTTTTCGAAATCGCCTCGATTAAATTAGCCGCTGATTTTTCCGCGAATCGTTCAAGCGGTAAAATATCTCCCGCCTCAAGTTCATATAAATCGGCCGCGTCGCGAATTAATCCTTCCTCTAAAAATCTTTCAAGAATCCTGTGACCTAAACCATCAATATTAAAAGCTCGTTTAGAGACAAAGTGTGAAGTCTGGCGAAGCGTTTGGGCAAAACATTTTGGATTTGGACAATAAATCGCGACTTCTCCCGGACGTCGGATCAATTTTGTCTCGCACATCGGACAAAATTCCGGCGGGATAATTTTCTTTTCTTTTCCTGTCCGCAAATTTGGCAAAACCTGGACAACTTTTGGAATAACGTCGCCAGCCTTTTCAATAATCACTGTATCGCCAATTTTCACGCCCAACCGTTCTATTTCATCAAGATTATGTAAAGTTGAATGCGTCACGGTCGTGCCAGCTACAAAAACCGGATCCATTACCGCAACCGGCGTTATGGCTCCCGTCCGGCCGACCTGCCAAACTACTTCGCGGACAATTGTCGTCGCCTGCTCCGGCGGAAATTTATAAGCAACCATGCCACGCGGAGTTTTTCCAACCACGCCCAATCTATCAAAAGCCGCATTATCATTCACGACGGCCACTTCCCCGTCAATCCAATAATTTAATTTTCCCCTGATTTTTCCCAAATATTTATGAAATTCTTCAACTTCAAGAAGATTTTTTGCATAACGGTTTTCCGGATTAATCTTAATGCCCAGCAATTTTAAAATTTCGTGTGCCGCTTCGTGGGTTTTCTGTCCAAAGTCGGTTATAAGCGCGTAGCCAAAAAAATCTAATTTTCTGCTGGCGGTAATTTTTGAATCAAGTTGACGGATGCTTCCGGCCGCGGCGTTTCTGGGATTCGCGAAAGGCGGCTCCCCTTTCTTCTTTTGCTCACGATTCAACTCTTCAAAAACATTTTTTTTCATAAAACATTCACCGCGAACCTCTATCTTCTCCGGCAAATTTTTTATTTTTGATAAAAATATTTTTTCATCAATATCCTTGCCGTATTTTTTCACGAAAATTTCAATTTCTTTCTCCGACGGCTCGTTTAGGCGAAGCGGAATTGCCTCAATCGTTTTTAAATTTTGCGTTACATCTTCGCCGATTTTTCCGTCGCCGCGTGTGGACCCAATACTGAAAACTTTATTTTTATAAATCAAAGATACGGCGAGTCCATCCATTTTCACTTCGACATAATAATCAAATTTTTGATGTGGCAAAAGTTTTTTTATCCGTTCTTCCCAAGCTTCCAATTCTTTAAATTCAAAAACATCTTCGATGGAAAGCATTGGAGTTTCATGAACAACTTTTTTAAACTCTCTCAATGCTTCGCCGCCAACACGTTGAGTCGGAGAATCTGGCGTGATAAATTCCGGATATTCTTGTTCCAATTTATATAATTCATGCTTTAGCGAATCCAAGGCGGCGTCGGAAATTTCTTCACGATCTAGGACATGATAAAGATAGCGGTGATAATTTATTTCCGTTTTTAATTTTTCTATTCTTTTTTTTGCTTCTTCTTTTGTCATACCCCGTAGTAGAACTTCGACTTATTTTAAATATTAAATTGTTTAACTATATCCCCATCCTGTAAAATTCAACGTCATATATTTTCTCCTGCTGTTCGCCTAAAGGCGAACTGTCGAAGTTTCACTACGGGGCATAAAATTACGGACAAACAGCCTCGTCCCCTTTCACGAGCGAACACTCGCTGAAAAGAACATAATCATAAAGTCCCGACATCGGCGATCTGCGAGGCATTGTTACTCTAATCGCCTGGCGCACCGTGCTATATTTACCAGTTGAACTTAAAACAATTCTCGCAGGAATTGCTACCTGCGGCAAAGCGGCATTATCGGCTCCCCAAGCTGTAATTATAACATTATTAATGTCACAATAAAGTGCTTTGACGCGAAGCCGATAAGATTTGACGCTAGAAAATCCGTTATTAATCGCCGGACTCGCGAGTGCCGAATATTTAAATTTTTGTTCCACCGCGTCCGACCAACCAACTACCGGATCCCATGCAATGTAGCCAACTTCAATCATCGAAACTGCCGGCGCGATACAATTTGGTGTCCATTCGATTTTAACGGATTCTATCCCCGCGGCAACGGCATTTTCCGGATCAAAAAGATCAATTTGCATTGAATTATCTTTATCAATTTTTCCGTAGATTTGTTGTTCTCGATCAACGATTGTTCTTGCCCAAGAGGATTGATTATCTAAATTTCCCTCCGTCGTAAGGCACGCCTCCTTTTCTCCGCCCGAACAAAATCCGTTCTCCTCGCAAGTTCCCACCGGGCAAACCAAAACCGCGTTTTCTTTTCTTAATTTATAAATCGCCTGTTCAACGCCCGCCTCGGCGGCATAATAAGCCACGGCGGAAAAATCAATATTCCTCGCTTGTTTAATTTCACTTAAAATAATCGCGCCAATACCAAGCCCAGCCGTCATAATCACAGCCATTACAAGGAGCGCCAAAAGCAGCACATTACCTTCTTCATTTTTAAAACATTTAAACATTTTATCTTCTATAAATTCTGCTTGACACAGTTGTTTCTAAATAAATTGTTTGTTGTTCTTCCACCCGACCACCGATGCCTTTAGTCGCCAAAACAATCGTCACTCTCGGCTGATTATCGGAATCATAAGTATTTCCCGCATTCATTAAAAACGGATCAACTGCCGGATCGATATAAAATTTTAAATCTTCCACATTATTTCCCTTTGAAGTAATACTTGCCCAGGTTACTCCCCCGTCGATACTAACCGTGAGACATTTAGCCGTTCCCGCCGGACAATTATCCGCACTTTTTTTAAAAATAATTGAATTATTATCCGCGTCCAAAAGCGCCAGCTCGTCTTCGGGCAAAGTTATTCCGGCGGCGTAACCAGCCCAACCATAATCAATCATATCCATTTTTATTTCTTTAGACATTGCCTCCATGGAGTAACGCGCGTCAGATTGAATTTTTTCTATCGCCAAGGTTCGGCGCTGTGCCTTGCCCGCCATCATAAAAATATCAATAATAACAACCGTTGCCACGGAAAAAATTGCGAGTACAACCATCATTTCAACTAATGTAAAACCTTTTTTATTCATAAGAGACATTTTGGAGAATAATTTTTCGTTGCGAAACGAAGCAGTTTTGAGCGAAAAAGGCGAACAAACTACGACGTTTAATAAATTTAAATTAAGCGGAGAAGTTTTGAGCCTTTTGCAGCCAAAAATGTGAGTTGCAGTAGAAAAGATTATTCTTCAAAGGGTCTCAACTACCGCCAATTATAAATTTTGTCTTCTAGCGTCACATCTCGCGGACGGCCGGAAATAGTCCATCTTACTTCCGACCTAACCCTGATGCCAATTTTTTCTTCTCCCCCGCCGCAAGGATTTCCAGTAATCGTTTCCGTCTCTGTCGCCGCGTTAAAACAAATCGGATCAAGGGTGATGATTCGTGAATAAAGAGTTGCCGTGCCAGCCGGCGGCGCTACGTCTTGTAAATATAAATTTTCCGGACTGCGATATAATTTTGCCGCGGGATCGGAAACGACGTTCGGCGTAAAATCAAGGCTCCATTTATTCGTTGCCGGTTTAAAAACCGCAATTGCCGTAAAATCGTTTCCCAAAAAAAGTCCCGAATCCCAAACTAAATTTTTCAACCAATTAGCGTCTCGAAAATTGCGAACAACTTCCGCGCCTTCTTTCGCAAGATTTGAAGCCACCACTCTTGTCCCAGCTTCGTCTACTCCTTTCAGATTAGAAATGGTAAGTGAAAGGGCCCCCACCAAACCGGTTAAAATTATAGAGATGGCAACAATCATCTCCACCAAACTTTGACCCTTTTCCGATTTTAAATTTTGAAAATTAAAAAGCATAACTCAAATTTTTTATTCAACATCAATTCTCCCCGAAACCCGATTGACTAAAATTTTTCTGATCTTGCCGCTAATATTGTGCTTCAAATCTACTTCTAAAACATTGTCGGCTGTGCCGCCATTAATATAAGCTGTCGGCTTTGGTGGTTTAAAAACCACACTGGAATTAGCAAGCGGCTGCACTCCCGTGATGACAACATTCTTTGCGAGAATAATTTTTCCATCCAATAAATCTTCACCCAAATCATATTTTTGATTGCCGTTAAAATCAGCAAAAACAATATATTGAAGCGGCGTACCAAGAGTAAAATAAACTCCATATCCTCCTGGGGGCGTTATCCCACCTACCTGCTCTCCAGCCAAAGCCATATTCTGTGCTTTGCGTAAATTGGAAACAAGGGTATCGGCCGCGATTTTTAATTCATCGCTCTGACTTCCTCCCCGAAAATTTGTAACAACCATGGCCGTCACAACGACAAAAATTCCCAAAGAAACAAGAAGTTCAATTATCGTAAAACCTTTTTTCATTTTAAAAATTTAAATACCAACTTAAAACCGACGTACCAAAAAACATAGCAAAAATCGTTCCGGCAGCAAGAAATGTTCCAAATGGTACTTGGCTTTTCATTGTTTTCTTTTTGGAAACTACTAAAGCCAGACCGACAATCGCGCCCACTACGTAAGCAAAAAATAATGCCACGCCAAGTCCGCCCAACCCCAAAATCAATCCCATCAACGCTCCCAATTTTATATCTCCTCCACCAATCCATTTTCCTTTTGAAATTATATATTGCAAAAGAAAAAATCCGCCGCCGAGTACGCCCGCGATAAGTGGATCAAAAAGTCCGGCCCAGGAAATTTCTCCGCCATAAATTAACGGCAGCGTCACGAGAACAACGGCCGCCGCGGGATAAATAATTTTATCTGGAATTAAATAATATTTTAAATCTGAAACAAAAATCACGATTAGGGTAGCAATGATAAACCAGGTTCTTGCCAAAAGAAAAAAATCATAAGTTGTAAACCGCAGATCGTGAGGCAAATACGCGAATAAAAATAAAATCGCCGTAGAAAGTTCCACGAGCGGATATTGCCAAGAAATTGGCTTCCCACAGTGCCGACATTTCCCTTTCTGAATTAAAAAACTCAAAACTGGAATGAGTTCAAACGGCCCCAAAACGTGGCGGCATTTTGGGCAATGGGACCGGCCGGTTAAAATTGATTCTCCGGCGTGTAGCCGCCAAATTACAACATTCAAAAAACTGCCGAAAATTAAGCCAAAAATAAAAACAATAACGTGTGCCATATTCGAGAATTATAACACGAAAACTAACAAAAACCAAACAAAAAACTCCCGCGCGGGAGTTTTTTGATCTCTCAAAATTTTGAGACTAAATTTTACTGCAGGCCTGCCGGAGTAACTTTGTGAGCTCCCTTTAGCAAATCTCCAGTATTTCCTTCCAAGTAAAAACAGAATTCGTAAGTAGTAGCCGTCGGGACTACTTTCACGGAATAATTACAAGGAGCTTGGACTGTCGCGTCACAAGCGGCGGCGCAAGCGGCTGCACCATTCGGATCTTTCAAATTAAGTATCCCTGGCAAAAATTCCGTAATTGGAGTCGCAGGAAGGACTGGACCATTACAAGAGCTAAGCAAAGCGCCCGGAGCGGCACAACCCGCCATCACGTAAGAATTATTGGCGCTAAACATCAATTCCATGGCTGTCTGAACCTGCTTCATATCTGAAACTCTCTTTGAGTCTCTTGATTTCTGTCTGGCTGAACTCAAAGCAACGACCGCCAAAGTTGAAAGCAAGCCGATAATGGCGATAACCACCAACAATTCAATCAAAGTGAAACCTTTTTTATTTTTAAACATTATTTCACCCCCTTCCAGAAGCCGCGGGGAAACCGCGACTCAAAAGATTAATTTTATTTATTATAACACATTTAAAACTGCGTCGCCATGCTATACATTGGCAAAATAACTGCCGCAACCATAATACCAACGCCTATACCCATCAAAAGCATAATGAGCGGTTCCATAATCGTGGTTAAATTTCTCACCATGTTTTCCGTTTCCCGCGTGTAGAAATCCGTAATGCGCTCTAAGATGACGTCGATTTTTCCGGTTTGCTCGCCAATACCCAACATCTGCGTCACCATTACGGGAATTTCTTTACTCTTCGCGAAAACTGTCGTAATTGGATTTCCATCTTCCACCTCCCGCATGGTTTCCAAAATCAGATCTTTATAAACCGCGTTACCGGTAATTTCCGCAACAATCTTTAAACTCCCGACGGTTTCCACCCCGCCGGTAAGAAGCGTTGTCAGGCCGCGAGTAAAACGAACTATATAAATCCTTTTAAACAATTGTCCAAAAATTGGTAATTTTAATTTTAAAGTATCCCAATATTTTCTACCCAAGGGATATGAAATAAGATATCTTATTCCCATAACAATTCCAATGATGAGAATCGCGAGCGCCCACCAATAATTTGTCATTACATCCGAAGTTCCAATAAGAATTCTCGTAGAAAGCGGCAATGTCCCTCCCGTCTCCTGTAAAATATCTGTCAGTTTAGGAATAACAAAAATCATCATTACCACACCGACAGCTACTAAGCTTAATAAAATAAACGCCGGGTAAATCATGGCGCCTTTTATTTTGCTTTGCAGGTCATAATCTTTTTCTCTTTGTGTCGCGAGATAATCCAAAACTTCATCCAGCTTCCCTGTCGTTTCTCCGGAGCGGATTATATTAACAAAAAAATCATCAAAAATATGGGGGTACCGGCCAAGCGCGATAGAAAGTTTTGTTCCCCCTTCTACGTCAGCAGCGAGATTGGCCACAACTGTCCGTAAACTTTTATTAGTTGTTTGCCGGATTAAAACCTTTAAAGACTGAACAACCGGCACGTCGGCGGAAATCATCACGGAAAGCTGACGAGCAAAAATAACCAAGTCCTTCGCCGGAACTCGGTTTAAAAAAGGTATTTTCGCAATATATTTGTCGAGGTTTATATCCATTGCCATAATTTTTCATCTATCACAACTGGGTAAAAACACAGAGTGTATTCAATATTTCTTAAATAAAATCATCCTTCATCTTCAAATTTAACAACATTTTTTCCCCGCCGCTGGTTTTCTGATTCAAGTGTTTTAAGCATGCCGAATAAATCTGAGGAGTGTTTAATTTTGTTGAATGTGCCCTCATCTACGAAAAATACTTGCACACCATTTTCTATCATCGCCTCAAGAGCCGAAGGGACTTCAGTTTTTTCAACCGGAGCAACCGGCTTTTTACTAACCCACTCGTCCTCGCCCATGCCTTTGTGCGGGTCAAAAGAAAAACTGTCGCTATTAAATTTATAAATTGAACCGCCCTTGTCACACTTTAAAAAACGTTCTTTATCTTTGATTACTACATAAGGAATATCATTTATCTTTCCAATTAGAGACCATCTATCATCTGTTTCGCTAACTAAAAATGCTGTGGCAAGCGCTAAATCGGGAGTAGCGAAAATTACAGGCCCTTCTTTTGGATCACGGGTGCTTTTTGCCCGAGGTTCAAATTTCTTAATGTCCCTATTTGATGAAGCATGATATAAAAATGGCGGTTTTTTCTTTTCGGGAGAAAAATGTTGTTCACCTTCCATAAAAATAAATTTTATTTGAACGAACTTTCGTCAAATACTGTACCGCTACTCCTGCGTCGCGCGCAAAACTTCTTCCACGGTTGTTAACCCTTCAAGCACCTTTAAAAATCCATCTTGCTTCATATTGACCATGCCCTGATTTTTTCTTTCCTCATTAAAATTTTTGATATTAAATCCCTCGGCGATAATTCTTTTTAAATTATCCGTAACTTCCAGAACTTCCGAAATTACAACTCGGCCAATATAACCTTCATTATTACAACGAGTGCAGCCTGCTCCGTGCCAAAGCTTAAGAGAAGAATCTAAATCAACTCCTGGCGGAAAAAATTTCTTCGGCATAGAAGCTAATTCTTTTTTGATATTTTCCGTGACCTCGGCGGGTACAGTAATCTCTTCCTTGCAATAAGAACAAATTTTTCTAACTAATCGCTGCGCGATGACTACGTTTAAAGTCGATGACAACAAAAATGGTTCTACTTTCATATCAATCAAACGCGGAATAGATCCAGCGGCGTCATTTGTATGCAGAGTAGAAAAAATTAAATGGCCAGTAAGCGCCGCGTGAATCGCGAGTTCAGCTGTTTCATTATCGCGAATTTCACCAACCATAATTATATTTGGATCCTGGCGCAAAAGAGAACGAAGCCCGGCCGCAAAAGAAAATCCAATTTCTGGCCTAATTTGCGATTGGTTTATCCCGCTAATATAATATTCTATCGGGTCTTCTAGGGTAACAATATTAATTCCCTCGCGGTTCACCATAGAAAGCGCCGTATAGAGGGTCGTTGATTTACCAGAACCAGTCGGACCAGTAACGAGCAACAATCCATGCGGCCTTTTTATTTCTCGGCTGATAATTTCCACCGCCTGCCCACGAAACCCAAGATCTTCAAGAGAAATAGCTTTTGTTGCTGTCTCCAAAACTCTCATCACAACTTTTTCTTGATCCATTAAGGGCAAAGTAGAAATACGAAAATCAACATTGCGGCCATTTATTACCTGCCTGATTCTGCCGTCCTGCGGAATTCTCGTCTCGTCCAATTTTAAATTCGCCAAAACTTTGATTCTCGCAATCACGGCCGCGTGAATATAAGCCGGCAACGCGAGGCGAGGCCGAAGAACACCGTCAATTCTATAGCGAACTCTTGATTCTTTAAACGCGGGTTCAATATGAATATCTGAAGCCTTATTATCAACCGCATATTTCATAATCATCGCGACCATTTTGGAAACAGGCGCTTTTTTAATCGCTTCCGCCACCTCACCCACCGGAATCTCTTCAATTTCCTTTTCCTCCTCCCTAAATCTTTCTTCTGCTATTTCCAAAACCTTTTCTACCTCTTTTTTCAAAATCTCATATTTTTTTACGGCGTCCCGGAAACTAGCTGGGGAAATTATAAAATATTTAACGGAGAAATTTTTTTCTTTAGCCAAAAAATTAATCGATTCCATGGCTGCAATATTTCCAGGATTTATCATGCCAACATTTACCGTACCATCGAGTTTTTCAAAAGCAACGACATGGTTATTCTCCGCGACATCTTTCGAAATAATATTTAAATCTTCATATTTTATTTCTTTGCCAACCAAATTAACATAAGGCAAATTAAAAACACGGCCCTTCATTTCGGCCAGCTTTTCTTCCTCAATCTGGCCAGATTCATCAATAAGGGCTTCTATGCTTTTTCCTGTTTTTTGGCTCTCCTCCATTAATACACCCGCTTTTGCGCCATCAATCAACTTTTCTTGGAGCAGAACACTGAGCAAGGGACTGTCCATATTAAAACTTCATAAAAGGATCAATTTTTCCTTTTTGGCCAACTTCAATTGGCAATGTGATATTTTGTTTTAGATCGTTAAATTTTTCTTCAGAAAAAATTTTGGTATCAAAACTAGTATCGATAGTTTTTCCGGCGCTCAAAACACTTTCCGTCTCGCCGATTATTAGCATGCTATACAAAAAATATCCGCCTCCGGCAATAATGAACAATATAACTATTAAAATAAGTGCTCTCTTTTTCATAAAATTAATTTTTAAAAACTAACCGCCGCAGAACTGCTTTGTGCCGGCACCACCCGATAAGTTTTTAAATTTAAAGTATAAGAAGTTGTTTCTGGCGTATAATTTATCGATATTAGGTCTATCAATCTTAAATTTTCTTCCAGGTCGGCTAAAAAATTTTTAAAATCTCCGTATGCATTTTCCGAATCAGGGCTCGCAGTTAAATTCAAAGAAACCTGGACTTCACTGACCCCTAAATTTTTTAAATCCCCCGCCGCTTCTTTTTCACTTATATCAACTGCCAAAACAATAATTTTGTTTTTTTGAGCCAAGGATTCAAACAAGGAAAATAACCCCGCCTCATCAACTTCACTGGGCAGCATCGTTTCTATTTTTTCCCTTTTTTCAGAAGAAATATCAGCGTAATTTTCTAATAATTTATTTGTGCCGCGAAAAAAATTAGACTCATCTTCCAATGCCTTCTTTTGCGAAATAATTTTTTCTTGAGCGTCAACTAATCGGCCATATTCCGGCCAAACTAAAATATATCCCGCAACCGCGAAAATTACTATCAATAAAATTAAGAGCAACGACGAAGATGTTTTTTTCTTCATCTCCGGCTCTTCCTTTGGTTTGGGCTTTGTTTCTTCTACCTTCGCCATAACTATTTTATTCTACAATTATTTCAAAAAAATTTCCGAACTAAGCTGCAGTTTCGCATCAAAATTAACCTCCACCACGTTCCCCTCGGTATCAACGCTTGCCGAGGCAGACATAATAGAAACTTTAGAAACTCGGTCGTCGGCCCGGAAGGAAACGATCTGTCTTGCCATTGCTCTATAACTTTTCGCCACGCCCGACAGAACAACCTGTCCATCGCTTCCTCCAATTAAATTAACAAAATAAACATCTGCCACGGTATTTTTTTCCAAAAAGGAGAAAAAGTTTGTCCAATAAATATGGCTTCCTAAAAGTTTATCCGCTGTTTTTAATTTTTTTTGAAAAAATTGCGCCTGATCTTTTTCCAGGGCTAGTTCCCTATTTTTTTTATCCATCACTTCCAAATCTGCTTCAACTTTTTGTAAAACTAACTCTGTTTTATTTTCATACCATTTCAATGCCAAATATGCTCCCACTCCGATAAATGCCAAAATAACTGCCACGACGACAAGGAGAATTATCTGCCTTGATTTTCCCCTTTTTTCTTTTACGGCTACTTCCTCCACTGGAATTAAAGTAATATCAGTTTTTTTATCAGTGGAAATTTTTTCCCCGGACGGCTTTGATAAATTTGTCTTTGGGGCGGAGTTTTGCGGCCGCTTCATTTCAATTTTCTGCGGCGGTCTTTGTTCTATAATTGGTCTTGGTGGAGGCAAAATTGGTTTTAGCGGGAGCGGCGGAGAAAACCGAGTTGGCGGAGGGGGAGAAACCGGAGCAGCTTTTGGAACCTCTTTTTGCATCTTAAAAACAGAAAGGTCTGATTCTTCAGCCTGACCTGTTTGTTTTGGCGGAGGAGAAATTGGCTTTAGTGTTTGTTTTGAACTAAAAAATTTCCCCATGAAAGTTGATTTTTGGGGCTTCTCCTCCGTTTCGGGAACGAATAATTTTACTTCTGGCCGCTCTTCCTTTTTTCTTTTTTCTTCCGGCCTCTGAAGTTCTAGAGGCAGCAACTCAATATCATCGTTCCCGTTGTTTTTGTTGCCGTTTGGCATAACTTCAAAAATACCAGCGCAAAAACTAAGTATTTAATTTTTTATCTTTAATTTATTCTAATTCACGCATTGCGAGTCCTATCGCCACGGAAAATTTTGGTCCGACTTGGTCTAAAATGGGACGTAATTCTTCGGGATAAATTATTCTCGCCCAAGGATTTCCAGCATAAACTCTCATACTAAGCGCGCCCGAAAGATATTCAACAAAATTCGGAAGAAGCGCTCCCCCGCCGGTCAAAATAACTTTTTCAATTTTTTTGCCCGACCCACCCTCTTGATTTTGATAAATATTCGCGCAATATTTAATTTCATTCAAAAGCATCGAGAGTGCTCTTTCTACGATTTTAGAAACCCCTCCGCCCGCGCCCGGCGACATTCCAGCGTCGTATTTCATCTGCTCAGCCTGATTAAAATCAATTCCAAGGCTCGCGGCAATTTCTTTAGTAATATTTATTCCACCGACATTTAAAGAACGATTTAAAAATGGAACTCCATTTTCAATAATAGAAATCGCAGTGCTCGCCGCGCCCATATCCACTACAATTACCGTAGATTTATCAACGCCCACCAGCGCGCGGACCAAAGCAAAAGTTTCCGTTTCCAAACTCACAAGATTCAACCCGGCGCCTTTAAAAATATCCAAATATTTTTTGACCAAATTTTTAGCCGCCGCAGTAAGAAGAACTCTTGTCGTTTTTTGTGGCACAGCGGGCGTTACGGCGCCGACTGCAGCTTCGGCAGTCAAAACCTTCCAGTCTAAAATCATCTCTTCTAAGGGCAAAGGGATAATTTTTTTCGCCTCCCACCGCACTGCTTCAGCTAAATCTTTTCCCGGCGCGGATGGAATGTTTATTACTGAACTAAAAACCGACGCGGAAGGCAATGCCGCTACTGCTTGTTTTGAAACCGTTCTCGCCTTAGCACAAATTTTTTTAATCAAATCAATTGACCGTTCCGGGGTTTCCGTAAATTCTTTCTCTGGATAACCAACACTTTGTTCCGTGTAACCGTAAGTCAAAAGCCTCGCCCTCCCGGCTTCTTCTTTTAATTCTACAATTTTGATGCTCGTCGCGCCCAAATCAACGCCCAAAAAACTTTTGGTCATATTTTAACAATTAACTCTTAACAATTATTTTATTATAGCACAAAAATAAACCCATAACCAATTCTACGGCGCCGCCTCCCGCCAAATAGGCAAAGCACTCATTAAATCAGCCATTCCTGGCGGCGTATTGGCAATTACTCGGCCGTCATAAATAACTTGTTCTGAACCTCGTTCCGCTGACTGCCAAAGCCTTTCAAATCTAAACATTTTAGTCAGCATCAGCCCACGCACCGTAAGAGGTTCATCTGTCCGGCGGTTATTGGTTGTTCCAGTACTAATTTCTTGCTCCGCGTAAAATGCTCCCACCATCTTTTTAACCGCGGGATTTACTATAATTTTCCCCTTTGTGCCGGAACCATCATCAACTACAAGCCATCCGACCGAAGCTAAATTTTTTAAATTGGAAACCGCACCGACTTGATAGGAAAGATCGCCCGTGATAGTTAAATTTCCCTTAACAACAATTAAACCCGAACCGTCCTGCCTTCCTGAACCATTACTAAAAGTTTTGGCGCCAACTGTTAAATCGCCATTTTTATAATAAACCTTTCCGGCGAGTAAATTCGGGATGTCTGCTTCATTATTAATATTTTGCACGGTTCCATATTTTCCAGCTAAAATTCCCGCCAAATCAATTTTCCCGAAAACATTTGTGTAGAGATTCCCCGTCTTGGGAAAATTAAAATTTTCAAAAGGAGTTCTGACGCATCCTTCGCCGCTTCTGAAATTAGTAATCGCGCCAGTAGATAAAATACAATAAGTCGCGTTATATTTTCCAATCAATTCCACAAAAGCGCTTGGCGATTCAACTGAAAGTTTGCCATAAATTTCTCCGTATTTTGTTTCAAGCCAAGGTGAGGCTAAACCAAGCCCGCCCGGCGTAGGAGAAAAATTAATCCATCCGGCTCCGACAGCCGGATCATTATTTCCATTCCACGCCCAGCCGACGATTCTGCCATTTTGCCGATCAACCGAAACACCGTATTTATCACAAAAAGTACAAGAGTTACAGGTATCTTCCGATGCCCCGCGTACGCAGTCAAAACACATGTCGCAAATATTTCCGATTCCTGTTTCTGACGGATCAGGAAATTTATCAGTAAAACAAATGTTACATTGATAATCAATAACTGGCGGATCTCCGGGAATTTCAACGTCAGCGCAATCAGTACAAGCCCGATACGGACCGCCCGGCATTCCGGCATCCG
>Ga0172380_10003113_pt1 | contig 23624 bp, 45 predicted proteins | sample Leawe162metaG_FD_119747 | JGI IMG/M metagenome (GOLD analysis project Ga0172380, IMG submission 119747) | Leachate microbial communities from a municipal landfill in Southern Ontario, Canada - Leachate well 162 metaG | ecosystem: Engineered > Solid waste > Landfill > Unclassified | place...
TAAAGTATATCCAGATTGTAGAAAAAATTATGTTTATTACTTGGAAACTCCTCCAGCTAAACCGTGTACAATAATTGAAATGATGGATAAGTATAGCGGTATTTATACTCAAGAAGAAATAGTTAGACAATATGAACAAGTACCTTTAACTAATATAGTATCTGTACCTGAACAAGATTTAGATTTAATTGAGAGGTCGCCGTGGTAAAATTGTTTCAAGTTGGAGGCTCAGTCCGCGATGAAATTCTTGGTGTTCAAAGTAAGGATTTGGACTATAGTTGCGAAGCATCTTCATTTGAAGAAATGCGTCAATTCATCCTAGATAGGGGTGGTGAAATCTTCCTTGAGCAACCCCAATACTTTACTATTAGGGCAAAAATAAATAAAGATGTTTCTGACTTTGTTTTATGTCGGAAGGAATCAAAATATTCTGACGGACGTAGACCAGACAAAGTAGAGATAGGAAATATTTTTGATGATTTAGCCCGCCGCGATTTTACTATGAATGCTATAGCTAAACTGGAAGACGGTAGCTATTTAGACGTATATAATGGAATTTCAGATATTAAAAATGGAGTAATTAAATGTGTTGGCAGTACATGGGACCGTTTTAAGGAAGATTCATTGCGTGGTCTTAGAGCGATGCGATTTGAGATTACTAAAAATATGACAATGAGTACAGAAATAACTAATGTCTTAGAAAGCCAAAAATACGTGGATTTACTACATAATATTTCGCAAGAAAGAATCCGCGAAGAGTTGACTAAATGCTTTCGACATAGTACATTAGAGACGTTGAGGATGCTTGAAGATTTTAGACGAGTCAGAGATTTTATATTTGATAATGATAGTATGTGGCTCAAACCAACAATGGAGGAAAAATAAAGGTGAATCCTAAATTGATTGCACTTACTAATGGTGACACTGTTATTGCAGATATTACAGAAGAAGGAGAAAAAGTAATTCTTAATAATGCCTGTGTTTTACAGCAAACCGGCCAAACTACTATGGGTTTTATGCCGTGGCCGCAACTAGGAAATGGACAGCCAATTACAATTGATTCAAAGTATGTTTTGTATCAGAGCAATTTACATCCTAAGTTAGAGGCTCAATACTTGGAAGCTAATGGCGGAATTGTCGTACCTCAGAAACCATCTTTAATCTTATAAAAAAGAGGATAAAATGAAAAACTCTGCAATTAAAGTAACGATACAACAAGAACAAAAGGCACAATATATATCAGCCACAGATATGCCTACTGGTTCTTTTGCAGTAATTATGGATACTAAAACAGCGTTGAGTATATATCGAAATAATATCGGAAGATTACTATATAAAGAACCTTATGGTGGTAAATTATGTTTCGTCGATAGAAAAACTTGGTCAGACGGTGCTGAATATTTAGTTAAACTTGTTAATGTCAATATTGTTGTAGAGGAAATGAGCTAAAGTGCTAAAATCAGTTAAATTGGGTCAACCTTTTGGAACCTTACAGCCCGGTGTAGAATATATGGTAGCTTCGGAAGGTTACGACTTCTACAAACTAAGGGCACAGGGACGCTTAATAGTCGTGCCTAAATACTTAGTATCAAAGGACTTAGACCCAGCTATCTTACAGGAAAAAGCAGTCATTCACAATCTTCGAGAAACAAAGAAAAAATACAATGATACTGAATAGATTATTCGAGAAGAATACAAAAGGTTTTACATTTACTGACTATGCCAAAGTAGTGAAATACCTACTTAAATATGGCTACATTTTTCACCAATTAAAGAGCGAAATTTTAGCTGATAGTCAAATAAGTGCCTCTGAATTAGTTTCTCTCGTTGATGCTGTGGATGAAGCTTTAGACCGACTTAGAGAGTTTATTAAAGTAGAAGATACTCTGGAAATTCTTAAGGTTGTCGATTTACCCCGCTGTGGAGTGGCAGATTTTCAAACGCTAGCCGCAACACAAAGAAAATGGGGCAGGAAAAATTTAACCTACTTTGTTGAAAAACGCGATACGGATTTATCAAGTGAAGTTTGGGACGCTACTATTGAGAAGGCTTTCCAGCAATGGACCGATGTAGCTGATATTAAATTTCAACGTGTAACCAGTTCTAATTGCAATATTGTAGTTAGTGTTGGTCGTGGCAGAGCCGACGATTTTGACGGTTCTAACGGTACTTTGGCTTGGGCACAATTGCCGGGTTCAAGCAATTACACAGGAAGACTTTTGTGTAAAGCAGATGCCGATGAAAGATGGATTACTCAAGGCAGTAACGGTATTCTATTGTTGAATGTTATGTGTCACGAATTTGGTCATATTTTGGGTTTGGAACATTCGTCTGTTAGGACAGCTTTAATGGCACCAATCTATTCGCCTAGCGTACCTAAGCCACAAAGAACGGATGATATTTCAAGAATTGTTAATTTATATGGGGTTCCAACAACTACAGAGCCTATTCCTCCTGTTGTTCCCACTCCAGACCCAACGCCAAATCCTACGGACAATGTAATAAACATTCAAATCAATGGTCAAATATCTTCTATTAATATTCCTGGCTATCGGGTTACTAAACTCAGTTAGTCCAGCATATTCAATTCAGCCTAAATTATCTCGCACTGTAACTACGGCAAAAAATAGTCTACCTACTCCTGCTTCCGAAGTAGAAGCTGCTGTTTTAACACTTACAGATATTAAAGATGAATCAAGAAAGCCTTATATTAGGTTTTTCTCTACTTATGCTATTCCTCAAAATCTACAAGAGGATGCTGCTTATTCATTATCCTATGTTTGCCACCTTTTAATGGGGCCTGCATTAACCGATATTGATAATGCTGGCGGTTATTACCCTGTTGCTAAGAAAATAAATGGCCGCTTTGTTCCTATACAAAGGTCTAAATACAGTAACACTTTATATTGGGTTGACCTGCGAGAGTATAATTGGACGGAAGAAGCGTGGGAAAAACTTTCTCTAACAGATGGCTATTTCGTTGAACCAGTCGTAGAACATTTTAGTAATTCAGCCCTAAGACTAATAGCTGGAAATGCAATTGTTCGGGCAGATTGGTTCGTTGACCATGCTACGGATTTAACACGACAATCTGACGCAGAGCTAAATGCTCGTATTTACACAGACCTATTATATGCACGAAACAAGACTCCAAAAAATCTTAAAGAATGGCTAGAAATATGGGGCGTAAACAACGTAGAAAAGTCTCGCACGCTAGGCAATGAAGCAGGCGGCTTAGTATTACGTAGTCAAGTAGCACGACACAACAGAGAACTTTTTAGCTATAGAACTGAATTCGGCTGGCTCTACCATACTTATGACGTTAAAAGTCAAACTGGAAAAAGAGATTATTTAGAAAATTTCGTCGCAAATAGAGGAAAACCGCCAACCACTGATGATGGAGGCGAAGGCTTCTCATTTAATAGCGTTGGAATGCTAACCGCCTTTATGATTAGAAATGGAAACGACGAATTTGTAGACTTTGGCGACCCAACTTTAGTTTACCACCTACAAGATATAGTAGGCGACCCACGAGTTAGAACCGCCACATCCTGTATGGATTGTCACGCTGCCGGTCCAATTCCACCTAGAAATATAGTAAAAGAATACTTAAAGGAAATGGCAGATATTAAAGTATATGATTATACAGACCAATTAAGAATACAAAGAACATTTTTATCCGACAAGTTTGAAGATTCGGTTTCGGACGGACAAGTACACTACGCTCGCTCACTACTTAAAGTTAATGGTTTAACGCCAGAAGAAAACGGCAAAGCCTATTTAAATATTGTTTCGTGGTATCGTCAGCCTCTTTCATTGCAGCAAGTTTTGATTGAGTGTGGAATTAGCGAACAAGAATTCTTTGAAAGAATAGAAAAAACCAAAGAAGTATTCAGCAATCCTAAAATTCCCGCTCGATTAGCTGTTTTGCTAGTAAATGATGAATTACTTCCGCGAGATGTTTGGGAAAGTCCAGGCCGCGATGGAATTCCAGGCACTTTTCAGCAAACAATGATTGCTTTATACGGAATAACTAGAGTTACAGAGTCTATTACAGAACTGCCTCTACAATATACGGTAATAGTTGAGCGGTGTAATATATATCATGGAGCCACTGTTGTTCAAACAGTAATTAGCGGTGAAAAACTCGAATATCTAGGGAAAGTATCTGAGGATGGCCGCTGGCTTCTTGTAAAATATCACAACCAAACAGGCTGGATAAAGAAAGAAGAGGCTCGGCAGTGAAACTAACGGCATTAATCTTAATTGGGCTAATTTTCTCTGCCCAAATCTCGATGGCTGGCAATTATGTGCGAAAAGTTCAAAATGTACATAACGATGCCTTAATCATCAAAGAAAAGCGAGTAGAATTTGATTACCGCGTATTTGCTGGTTCAGACGGCTATTATTCGTTAGGTGACGCCTTAAAGGAAGAGTATAACGAAGGTGTTGAAAAAGAACTTATTGAGACTAAAGCACAGTTAGATTTAGCTCTTAAGTTACTGCATAAAAAGAATATGCCAATGAAGCCAGTTACTCCAGAAGATGAAACCAATACGGATGAAGTACCTGAAACACCAGAAGAACCAGAAACAGAAGTTCCACCATCTGAATATACAGAGTTAGACAAAAAAGTTTACGCAATATTTAGAGCGGATTGTGTTAGTTGTCATGGAACTACTCCTGTAAATAATAGTCTTTCATTATTAAATTCAGAAGGTTTAGCTCAAGTTTCATTGGCCGCTAGAAATAGAATTCACGATAGAGTTAATGCGGTTGGTCTAAAAGAAAGAGGTTTAGCTAAGATGCCAAAGGGTAACAAAACCCTAAGTGATGAAGAAGTAGAAATTATCAGATTATGGGGCTTAGAATTAGCAAACAAAGAAGAATAGTTATAGTAAAACAATCCATTTCAAATACTAGGGAGAAACAAATGTTTCAAAAAATGTCAAAGTTTGTAGTTGCTTGTGTTGTAGTTGCGGCTGGTTTTGTCGCATCAACAGCTATGGCTACTGACCATCATGTTCAAGAAGTTCGTCGAGTACGAGTTGTTCAACAGATTGTTGAAGTACCACAATATGAATATGTAGTAGTAGAACGAGTTGTAAATGACAATCATGGGCACCAACAGCGAATTGTACAACGTCAAGTTGTCGTAGTCGAAAAGAATCGTGCCGCAGTACAAAAACAACGGTCACGAAGCCGCAATATTGTTCAGCGTGAATTCGTAGTTGTTGATAATCATAATCATCATGCACAAAATGTACGTGTAGAACGTGTTGTTGTTCAAAAGCAACGTAGTCAACGTGGTCGTTTAGAAGTAAATGTACAACGTAGTCGAAGCCGTTCACGCCGCTAGTTGCAGACGCTTAGTTGATGCCTACGGCGTTATTTTTTAGTCTTAATTATAAAGGTTTAGTATAAAATGTCCGTTCTCGAATCAGTAGCTACAGATACAGCCCTTGAATATGCCAAACAAAGTGGTGATAAACAAGCGGCTTTAGACCCTGCTACTATTTTTACTTTTCTTGAAATTATTATGCAGCTTTTTAGTGTTCTAAAAGGTTGTGGTCAAGACCCTGAATCAGCAGCTTCGATTCTAAAGCGTCCAGGCTTATTCCAACGAGTGCGAACACGAAGTATAGTCAAACAGCACCTTGGAACCAAACATTTTAATAAGGTGGGAGACGACGTTCTAGAAGCCTTGTACAAAAAAGGTCAGAAACTAAGTCTAAGTGAAGTTAAAGAAATATACAGTGAAGTAGACTAGTCACAGTCGCAAACGTTTAATCGACTTAACCCAGTCAATGAAAATTGATTGGGTTTTGTTTTTGATAGGCTTGACGGGCGAATTTTGGCAGAACGGGCCTTGACACGCTACGCGGTTCCGCTACAATGACGAGTCGTATGTTACGTTGTCTTCAAGTAATTTGGAAAGGAATTTCAAAGTGGGAACCTACAAAGAAACTTATGCAGAATCATGCGGCTATTCTAAATTGAATTGGTTCAAAGAGTTAGACCTTTTAATTGCAGGAAAACCATCAAAGTATTCCTATACTGAATTAACCTCAAGAGCTAATAGTTGGACAACTTGTGCTTGCGGCAATCAATGCTCAATTATTCCAAGAAATAGTTCTAACGGAGAACCTAAAGACAGCATCTTAAAAAGACTTGGATATTTATTCAATAATCAAGTAGAATCAGAGCAGTGGGAAGACGCAAGAGACACTTTAGTTAATATTGAGCATCGTTCTGCTATACTTATTGAGGAAATTAGTAAAGGAAATAGAGAAAAGGCTAAAGTTGAACTACAGCAAATTGACAAGCAACTATTAGAATTTTCAACGAATTTGTCACAATTGCTTAATAGAAAAATTGAACTTACTAATCTATTGGAACAATAAAATGAGCGATGATTTAATAGGAATGGTTTTTTGGTTTGTTTGCTCGTTTATGACATTATTTCTAGCAACTAGAATAGGATTTTTCCCTAAAATAACTAAAAAGACATTTTTCACCAATCTAATTAGCTACATCTTAGTGTTAGCTATTTGGCCTCCAGTTTTATTACTCTCTTGTGTTATTATTCTATTTGGAACTGAAATAAAGGAAGATTGACATGGACCCTCGCATTTTAAATTTTGTTATGGACAGTCTGGAAAACTCTAAGGATTTTATTCTTGAGCAAGCACCCCAAGTAGTACAGCAGTTTGTTATTTACAATAGTATTTATTTTGGAACTATTGCATCTCTGTCTATTATTGGCATTCTTGTAAGCTCTATTTGGCTTTATAGAAATATTAATAATTTATTGTCCGTTAAATTAATCCCTAAATTAGCTCTACATACGTTCATTCTTGTGTCTTCTATTATGTTTCTACATAGGGATGGGCTAGCTGCTGTTAAAGTAATATTCGCACCAAAAGTATTCCTAATAGAAGAAGCCTACAAACTTACACAAAAAGAATCTACAAATACTAAAATATTGGAAACTAAACAATTAACAGATGTAGAAATGATTGAGAAACTAAGTAGTAGATATACCATTACTTCTTTAAAAGAACCAAATAATGAATCTACAACCTGGATGTTTATAATTTTATATTTACTAGGAGGTTTTATTACGATTGTTGTTGGAGTAGAACTTTATTTTAAAAAAGAAGAAGACCTTAGTATACTAATACCTATTTTTATATTTTGGCCTTTAATTGTAATATCAGAGGGTTTAACTAAATTATGCAATAAGTACAAAGAAAACAAAGAAACTAAAGAGGAGAACAAATAATGGACCTTAATTCACTGGCAAGAGATATAGTGACTATAATTATGGACGACCTATCAGGTAGAAGTGGTTTTGACGGAGCATTAGATAGTATTGATGGCGATGATTATGACAGTATGGAACAAGAATTGATTAATCAAGTGCTATTTAAGCTGGAAAGCGAATTAGAATCCGACTAAGAATATGGCAGGAAAAATAGCCGCTTTATAAAGGAGTAATACGTGGAAGTAGAGCGTTTTAGATTTAATGAAAATAGTCGTCATTTAGTACCTACGGAAGTAGAACTTAAGGAAATACTTAATAGGGTTGCTGCTAGTGTAGAACCTGATGAAGATGATATTGAGCGGCTAGTGTGTTATATTATGGCACATTCTGAGTCGCTGTCTCAAGATGAACTAGACGAGAAGCTAAATACTTTAATACTAGATTCTATTATGGAGGGCCTAGTTAATAAAGGTATGTTAGATGCGGATATAAGCGGGCCAGCAACAACATATATGATTACAGATAAAGGGCGGCAAGAAATGGAACAAATAATAAAGGAACATAAGTAATGGCGTCACTAGTAGAGAAGCTGCACAAACAAGGTTTAATTAAGCCGCCTCAATATTTAATTGATAATATTCATCTCGAAGTTATTGGTGGTTCTTATTCTTACGGTTGCAATTTAATAGATAAGTCGGACCACGACATATATGGTTTTTGTATTCCGCCTAAAAGAATAGTTTTTCCACAAATTATATTAGGATTTGATGAATACGAAAAGTTCGACCAATATCAACAGCAACATATAAAGTATGACAAAACAAAAGAAGCTGATATAACAATTTATAATATAGTGCGGTTTTTTAGATTAGTGTTAAATGGCAATCCAAATATGGTCGATACTTTGTTTGTTGATAGGGACTGTATAATACATTCAAGTGTAATTGGAGAAATGATAAGAGAACAACGTCAGATATTCCTACATAAAGGTCTATATAATAAATTCCGTGCTTATTCGCTTTCGCAATTATCAAAACTTAAATCTAAGAACCCAATAGGTACGAGAAAAGATATTATTGACGAACAAGGTGATGAAGAACGTCTAGATAGAAAATTTGCCTACCATTTAGTACGTTTACTATCTGAATGCGAACAACTTTTAGAAAATCAAGATTTAGACTTAAGAAGAGACAGAGAATTATATAAAGCTGTTCGTAGAGGAGATATGTCTAAAGATGATATTATTGCCTATGCAAATGAAAAAGAGAAATACTTGACAAAGTTATATGAAAATACTAAATTGCCAACTAAACCAAGAGAACAAGAAGCCAGGACTTTACTTCTTAATTGCCTAGAACATCACTATGGAAACTTGGAAAATTGCGTAGCAAATACAGATAAACAAGCAGATATTTTACGTCAGATTCAATTTTTAGTAAAAGATGCTATATAATTAAAAGTTAAGCCAATGTCTTCGGTGTATCCTAATATGGGCTTACCATATCTAGTTATACTAGGAGACTATAATGAAAAAGGCTATATTTACAGAAGAAGTATTAAGAGATTTAATATTTGTCCAGAAACTTAGTAAATGGGAAATTGCTAAAACTATACCATGCTCGCCAAATAGTGTTGTAGCATATATGAAGAGATATAAAATTGAATCGCCTAAAGGTTTTCATACATCTGGCAGACCAAGGAAAACTAGGAAATTAATGACAGAAGAGGAGCGTATAAAAAGAGCTATAAAATACAAAGAGAAAGTTCCAGTTTCTCCATTTAAAGGATGTAAACACACAGACAAAACAAAAGCTCAAATGAGTGCTAATCATGCCGATTTCACTGGAGACAAGAATCCTTTTAAAAAAGCAGCAACAAAAAATCCTCAATTACTTAAAGATTCTAGTGAAAGAGTAATGAATTTTTGGGCAGATAAATCACAAGAAGAAAAATATCAAATACATAAAAGAGTTATTTATGGAGATATATCTAAAAATCACTGGTCTAATATAGTCTCTAATGCTGGAGCTAGAAATTTAGAATTTAATATAACTCCAGAATATATATGGAATATTTGGTTAGAACAAAATGAATGCTGTAAATTATCTGGAATTAAATTGAATCTCAAATCAATATATGAAATTACAGCTTCTCTTGATAGAATAGATAGTTCTAAAGGTTATATAGAAGGAAATATTCAGTGGTTACATAAAGATGTAAATATTATGAAATGGACATTAGGACAATCTTATTTTATTTCGTTATGTAAACAAATAGCAGAAAATAACTAGTATGAACACTAAAGAATTCGCCCAATACTTAGTCTCCTCTACTTACTTCTGTAAAGACCCTGTTTCGTATAGAATTAAGATAGGTGGTAAATTTATTACGACTACGACCAGAAGAACATCGTGGCCTAAAAAGAAAGAAGCTTTAGAAGCGTTAGAGGCTCACTGTAAAAAGCTACATAAAGTTCATTATAACAAAGTGTTAAGTGACGAAGACTACTTAATCTTACTTGAATACCTACTAAAAAATAAAGTAGTTGAAATAGTCTCAATTTGAGGATATAATTATGCATAAAGATGATGCCCAAAAAGAACACGGCTGGTGCAAACACTCTCGTAACGCTGATGGACTAGCAAAACGTGGTGTTAATCAAGCTAATCGCCGCAAAGTAAAATTTGATTTAAAAGAAGGCGTCTACAGAAATGACACTATCGAGAATTTTGATGTGTTTGATGTATTTGAAGAAGCAGAAGGTGGTTATATGATAAAAGAAGAATATGACCAGCTAGTAAACAATGAATTAGACCAACAATTTCGAGAAGAAAAGGCAGATTATATGTCACCACAAGATTTAGAAGCTCAAGAAATTTCAATTTTGTTTGAAGAAGCAAAAGAGAATATGTTAGTAGGAGAAAATACGACGATTCTAGAGGAAATTATTACGGACGAAGAACCTTCTATTACTCATGGCTATATTCGTTCGATTAGATTGACAGATACTGTTGATAAACAAACTATTACAGTAAGAGCGGACGAAACATTCCAGTATGACCTTAAGAAAGCTAAACAAGCGGCCTATGACCGTTGGTACTTTGATGATTATGACGAGATAGATAATAAAGAGTCAGATAGCCATAAAAACGAAATGAATTACTATTCGTGTATCTTAGGTGCTGGCTCTATCAAGAAGGACAAATAATAATGCCGTTCACTAAATTTATTCCGTTCACTAAGAAATTGTATGACCAAGTTAAATGGGCCAGTAAAGAAAAACGCTGTTTAGACCCTTCTCACTACCCTCCTACAATGATTGTCTTAGAGCCTGGAATTCATACTTGGAAATGTCCATCTTGTGGAAAAGAACAAAAAGTTATAGTGGAAGAAAGACCTACTTTGAAGTCTAGTTTTGATGACAAATTTTCAGACCTATTGTAAAGGAACTTCTCGTGGCCACTATTACCGTGTGCGACAAATGTGGGAAACAATCTCCCAAAGATGGTCTATTTCATGCTAATAAATGGTTTGAGATAACTATTGTCAACAATATGCAAAAAGGAAAACGCGGTGGCCGTCGCACAGTAAAACTTTTATGTGAAGAATGTACGGAAGAAACTTTTAGTTTTTGTAAGAAAGATTTGATTTACTAATTAAAGAAGGAACTTCAAGTGATAAACTGGGGACGAGTTGACGAATTAATTTCACAGGGCTATATTTCTTGCCGAAAACATCCTACTGAAGACCTATTTATCTATAATTATACTAATCAGGCTCAGTTTGATGGAAAGTGGACGCTAGAAACTATTCAATGTCGAGGACTAATAACAGATATAAACAGAAAAGTCATTGCACGACCATTTAAAAAGTTCTTTTCGCTAGAACAACTAGAGGGGCTGCGAAACTACGTTCATCATTTATACGGTCTTAAATGGAAGGAAATTGGAAATCTTCAATTTAAGTCCTACGAAAAAGCCGATGGCAGCCTAATTATTAGTTTCCGAACTAAATCTGGGGCACTACAGCTAGCCACAAGAGGAAGTTTTGCCTCAGAACAGGCAATTAAGGCTAATGAGATTTGGCAGAAAAAATATAGCGACACTCAGCTATTACCAGAATTTACCTACTTGTTTGAGATTATCTATAAAGAGAATAGGATTGTAGTTAATTATGGAGATATGGAAGACTTAGTATTGATTGGAATAGTTAGAATAGAAGATGGTTGGGAGGCACCATATGACGCTTGGCCGCTCTATTTTAGAGAATATGATGTTTTACCTCCATTCGCAGAACGGTATTTGGACATAAATAAATTAGAACATTTAAAAAATCTAGACAATGATAGCCGCTTTAAAGATAAAGAAGGTGTTGTACTACACTTTGAAAATGGATTTAAACTCAAACACAAACTTTTAGAGTACAAGAATTTACACAGAATATTATCTGGATTCTCAAAGAAAGATGTGCTGGAAAATATAGTTGGCGGCACTATAGAAGAATACCTAAAGTTATTGCCCGATGAATTCTATGAACAAGGAAAGAAATGGCATGAAGAGTTTTTAGACCAGTATAATCAGCTAGAATCTAAAATGGGCTGCGTATACACAATACTAAAAATAAGGATGGCCGCTAAATCAATTAACACTAGAAAAGAAGTGGCACTGTGGCTGAACGACCGTGATATTTCGCAAACCATTAAGGGTGCTATTTTTTCTGCCCTTGACGGTAAAGGCTATAGAACGATATTCTGGAAAAAGATAAAAGAAGACCTTAAGAACGAAGTTTTCAATGAAAGACTACTTAAATTAAAAGAAAGAATTAATAATGAATAAACTTATTTTAATGACTGGCACCCCAGGCAGTGGAAAAAGTTTTTTAGTTTCACAATTAGAGAAGGATTTAGGTACTGCTAATTGGCTAGACATTTTATCAACAGATAATTTATGGGAAACTCCAAATGGTCAATATTTATGGCACCCAGACGGTTTATATCACGCCCACAAACTTAACCAGATTAAAACTAAAGTTGCTATGGGACTAGGAATTGAAGTTCTAATTATAGACAATACTAACTTGACATATAAAGAATGTATGCCATATTGCTATTTAGCAGTAGAAAACGGTTATTCGGTGGAAATCTGGGAACCAAAAACAGAATGGGCAAATAATCCAGAAGAGTGTTTTAAACGAAATACTCATGGGGTTCCACTTGAAGCTATCGAAAGAATGTTGGCTAGAAAAGAACCTGTTGACACAATGATTGAGAAATTACAAACTTTGATAACTGGATTACAAATTACAAAGGGAAACTAATTGTGTCACTAGAATTTTATAAACCAGACTTTAGTAAGAAAATTTGGCTGACTTCAGATATTCATGGCTACCATAAGAATTTAACTAGTGGAGTATCTAGTTGGCCAGATAAAGTAACATCGTGTAGACAATTTGACGACCAATTTGTAATGACTGAAACAGTAGTTAATAATATTAATTCAGTAGTAGGTGAAGATGATATTTTATATAGTCTAGGAGATTGGTCTTTTGGTGGCTATGATAATATCAAAAAATTACGGGATATGATTAAGTGTAAAACCATTATTCATTTATTAGGAAACCACTGCGGAAATATTAGAAAAAGTCAAGAATTACATAAATTGTTTACACATCTTTCTTATTATGAAGAATTCCGCTATAAAGGTATATTATTTAGTTTATTTCACTATCCCATTGGCTCTTGGAATGAATTAGGACATGGAGGAGTAAATCTTTTTGGACATTGCCATTCTAAATATAGTAGAGTAATTGGACGACAAATGGATGTTGGATTAGACACTAACAATTACTTTCCGTATTCCTTGAATGAAATCTACGAAAAGATGATTAAAATTCCAGTTGTAACGGTGGACCATCACAACGGCGAAAATTCTCAGACGTAGACGGAAATTTGTTGCTTTTGACTCTTGACGGCAAGCTTCTTTGTAGTAAAATGACTTGAGTTACTATTGAAACCTTTGTTTGAAGTGGAGATTAATTATGTGCCTATTTGTTGATGATACTGTAAAATTGCCAGAAACTTTGACAGATGAAGGCGGGGAGTATTTTATTGGGTATAAACTCCTCTCAGTTATTAGTTATACAAAAAAATTAATATCTATATGGTCTTACTACCTTTATAAAGTTGGCTGGAATATAGCTAATGGACGTAAGGAAGTTTTTACTGATTATAACGAACAGACGGAAATTAGTTCTGGTTATATTCATTTATATCTAAAACACGATGAAGCATTAAACGACAAAACAAAGTATGAATTAGGTGATAGAATTGTAGTACCAGTTAAATGCTATGTAAAAGATGTAGCCTTTATTGGTAAAAACCATATTTATTCCACTGGTACGTCTGACGGAGCATGTGTAAAGCAAGTATTCTTGGAAGAGTCTGACTATAATAATGCTATTGGAGCTGAATAATGAACCTTCATTTTCTACAAGGTGACGCTACTAATCCAGTTGAAGTAGAAGGCCCTAAAATTTTAGTCCACTGCGTTAATTGTTTAGGAGTTATGGGTAGCGGAATTGCTCTAACTATTAAAAAGAGGTGGCCGCAAGTATTTAGTCGCTATAGAGATTTATTTGCAGTAGAACATAGCGGAGGAACTAGCTATTTAAAAAACAGTGAACTTTTAGGCCGCTGTCAAGTTATTAAAGTGGGGCCAGATTTCTCAGTTGCTAATTTATTCGGACAAAATGAAACCGGTATTGAAACTATTGGTGACGTAGATATTATTCCGGCTGATTATAGAGCATTACGCATTGGATTGGCTAATCTTAAGGAACAAATTAGAAGATTCGCACCAAAGAATATTTCTATTGTCGCTCCACGTATCTGTTGTGGATTGGCGGGCGGAGATTGGCAAACCGTCCAAAAAGAAATTGAAGATGTTTTCGGAAATATGGATATTAACATCTACGTATATGATTTTAAAGAAACAATTATAAAATAAGGAACATTAAAGTGTGCTTTCAAATTAGTAGAGTCGCTACAGATAATTTACGGAAAAGTATGAAGGATGAAATTACTGTCTATAAAATCTTAAGTAATGATGATTCATCTATACATAGTCCTATGATAAAATGGACTCCAGGCGAAACGATTGGCAACTATAAACTTGGGTTTGGACGCAAAGTAAGAAAAAGCGATTATTACAAGGAAAAAACTCTAGGAGACGGCAATAAACAAATATATCTTTACAGACAAATTGCTGGTGCCGGTATCTATGTCTTTTTACAAAAACCAACAAAAGGTAATAATTGGATTTCTCTAAAAGCTAAAAAGGAAGATTTGCTAGCCGTTTCTATTCAAAGTCAAATTGCATTATTTACGAAGGTTACTTTGACAACAAAAAGCTACAACCAGTATAAGATTAGACAACAAAATATATTCAACAAAAATGGTGATTTGGTATGAGCCACGAAGATAACCTAGTAATTGAAGAAAACATTCGCACACAAGCGTATTTGTTGTGGGAACAAGACGGCAAGCCACAAGGAGACGGACTAGAATATTGGCTGCAAGCAGAATCGGCATTCATTATTGGAAGCTATCTACGGAAGTCTTGTATGGAACCACGAAATATTTTGGACTATTTCTCTATTACTCCTTTAGATTAACGAAGTCATGCGGACGGCATTTGCAGAAAAAATATAGCCTCTTTATAAAGGAATCAGTATGTCTCTCTTAATGTTTCATTGTCTTATCTCCTTATTATGTTATTTACTTATTAGAGGAACATTCTTCGTAATTAAAGACCCTGTTACAAATCAAGATGAATTTCTTATTTTATTTTTTAGTTTAATACCGTTTATTAATGTTATGTTTCTCGCATTAGGCTGCTACTACTTATTTAAATTAGATAGTTTTGGTGAAAAAATTGCTATCTGGTTCAACAAAGTTTGTTGTAGAATGTTTGATTGGTTTGAGAAAGAATCTTTTGTATCAAGATGTACGACAAAGAAAATCTCTCAAGAGGAATATAATGGTAAATAAAAACAAAGAAAAAGAAAAGAAACAAAAGAAAATAGTCTGTCCAGATTGCGAAGGTATTAAGATAGGAAGTTTTGGTTCGTGCGTTATGTGTGAAGGTACTGGTTACATAATTAAAATAAAGAAAAGGGAATACTAAAATGGCTAAGGCACAAGTAGGCGGTGGCGGCGTTAGTTTCTTAGGTCTAATGTTTCTAATTTTTCTAACTTTAAAGTTATGCGGCGTTATTACTTGGTCGTGGGTTTGGGTTTTCGCTCCATTATGGGGTCCATTTGCACTCTTTGCACTAGTAATGGCTTGTGTCGCTGTTTTTGTTTTACTGGCTGCTCTTGTAGCGTCAATTATAGACAAGTAGTCGCAGACGCTTAGTAGAATGCCTACGGCATTTTCGATTTGTCTTCTTTATAAGGAAACAATTGTGTCACAACCTAACCTAGTTGCCCTAGAAAAGTTTCTTAGAAATATTGATGAAAAAGGAACTACTATTTGGGACGATAACGAAAATGCAATGATTGATGATTATGCTGGCGGCAATATAGATGATGCTTATTACAGAGGAAATAGTGATGGAGAGATTGAATTAGCCCGTCAAATACTGGCGGAATATTTTAGTCCTACGGACAGTAAAGAGTAACGAAAGGTATAATATGTTGCGAATTTGTTCCGATGTTCATGGCAAAACAAAACAGTATCTCAACATAGTTAAGGATGTAGATTATTCCTTCCAGTTGGGAGATATGGGTTTTGACTATTCTCATATGAAACAGTTAAATCCAGATAATTGCCGCTTTGGTCCCGGCAACCATGAAAATTTTGACACAATAAATAAGTGTCCTAATTACATTGGTTATTTTGGGATGCAAAGTATTGGCGGCGTTGAATTCTTTTGGGTTGGCGGTGCTTATTCAATTGATATGCCGTGGCGTCATATTAGATATGTAAATCAAACGTCGGCAAAAGGTTGGTGGGAACGTGAACAAATGGACTTCGGCCAGATGCTTTCTTGCTACAATTTATACAAGGAGGTTAAGCCGGATTTAGTTATTTCTCATACTTGCCCAACATCGGTTTCTGACAAGATGTTCGATACAAAACTATTAGCAAGTTTGGGCTATAATCCTAAAACATTCTTTTGTCATACGGCAAGCCTATTAGATGAAATGTTTAAGGTTCATAAGCCGAGCAGACACATATTTGGACACTACCACTCATCAAAAACTATGACTATTAAGGGAACAGAGTTTCGGTGTTTAGCAGAACTTGAATATGTTGATATAGAGGCTAATAATGAACAACGATAAACTACTAGATTTAGTCAAACTATCCTCTACTTTGCTTGATATAACCGAAGTTAGAAAAACTAAAATTCCCTACCGTATAAAAATAGATGGCTTATATTTAATTACATGCAGTAATAAAACCTTGTGGTTCGGATTAAATTCCGCAAAAAATGCTTTACATTGCCATTTAGACCATTTTCACAATTTATCTATTCCATATAGAGCTAAGGATAGAAAAGAAATGATTGACGGTTGGATAAAATCTGGTAGACTAGTGTTTGAAATACAGGAGCCAACTAAATGATGCGTAGCATCTATACAACTAGTTTTACAGTTATGCCAAACGACTGTAACTATCTAATGGACATGCTTTGCGGTGGAGTTTTGTTGTATCACATGGATATTGCAGCGGCTATGGCGGCACGCAGAATATTGTACGGAACCGGCTGTAAAAATGCCTTGACAGTGGCTCTAAACGATGTAAAATTCTTGATAGGAGCTACTGTTGGAGACTTAATAAAACTAAAAGCAGAAGTTATAACAATAGGAATTAAGTCATTGACAATTAAAGTTATTGGTCATCGTGAAAATAGAGATAACGGGTCAGATGAACAGATTTGCGAGGGAACTTTTGTTTTTTGTGCTATTGACGAAAATAGACAAAGCTGTAAACATTACTTAAATTAAAGGAGATTGAAAATGAAGTATAGCTTAATACTTTTATTGGGATTGTTTGTTGGGTGTGCAAATACCGGTAATTTTACTGTACATCTATTAGATAGTAATGGAAATATTACTCAAACATATAAAACAAATAGTTATGAGATTGGTCGTAGAAGTGGTAATCTCTATTTTACAGACCAAGATACTAGGATGGACATGGTTATTCGAGATAGATATATGGTAGTAGGAAACTAAAACAATTAAATAAAAGGAAACATCAAAGTGTGCATTTCAAACGAGAAACCATTTCCACTTCCAAAAGTAAGTGCCTTCAAAGTAATGCTTAAAGTTGAAGGCGGCTATAGACCTGTTTTTTATGGGTCAAATATACTAGATGATAGAGTATTTCAAAAAAATGTTGTATATGAAGCTAAGGAAAAGCATTACAGTTTTATGACAATAAAAGGCTTTCATGCTTTTGCAAATCTTGAAGACGCAGAAGAATTAATAAATAATATTAGTGAGTGGAACGTAACTTTTGAAGCCTATGATAGAAATAATTTAGCCCTACTCGTAGTAGAATTAACTAATAAGATTACTTTTGGGATAGATAGCGGTATTGAAAAAGATAAAGAATTTATGCAACTGTCTGGGGAATCAATGAGAATACTAAAGGAACTTAGAGGAAAATCAAATGGAAACGATTGAGACACAAAACACACAAAAAACACAAAACACAGCAGAAGTAATTGACTCGTTCAGAGGGACGAACAAGTTTTTGTCGAATTTCTCTCTTGACACGGTTCTCTACGGTGGTATACTGTACCCTACGAGTGAACACGCCTATCAAGCGGCTAAGACGGAAGATATTCAGCTACGCAATTTTATTGCTACGCAGGTTAAAACACCGGCAGAAGCAAAGTCTTTCGGTAATAAACTTAAACTACGAGAAAATTGGGACGCAATTAAAATCAACATTATGAGAGAGGTTGTATTTTTGAAATTTCAACAGCACTCTTTGCTACAAGAAAAACTTTTAGAAACAAAAGATAGTCCGCTTGTTGAAGGCAATACGTGGGGCGACCAATTTTGGGGCACCTGCGGTGGGCTTGGGGATAATAATCTAGGCAAAATTCTAATGGAAGTCAGAGAATACTTTACTACTAGTGACTTTTGGGTACGCCTCCGTTTCCTAAATACTTTACGTTGCAACAATTATTTTCACAAAATAGATGAGTGGTCATTACTCGAATATAGTGCGTGCATCTGTGGAGAAGCTGGCGAGATAGTAGACGAAGTAAAAAAGACAAAAAGAGGAGATAAACCGCTAGATATTTTGGCCGTTACAAAAGAAGTTGGAGATGTTCTAGCGTACTTAGATTTACTTTGCGGCCAATTAAACATTTCTCTGGAAGAAGCAGTGCGAACAAAGTTTAACATTGTATCCCAAGAAAGACTTAATAATTGCCAATTAACTCTATAACAGGAATTTGAAAAATGTGCATTAATAATCCTCAACATTATCCTCTAGAAAAAGTTCAAGCCTTCAAAGTAATGGTAAAGTCCACTAGACACGAAGGTAGTTATCGACCAGTTTTTGCATTACCATCATACTACGACGATAGAAACTTCTATAAGAATGAACTATACCTATGTAAAAATCATTACGGTTTTCATGCCTGTCTCTCTTACGAGGACGCAATTAAAATTGTAAAAACTAATATTAATAAATGGGACTTAAGTATGTACACTGCTGATAATCTAGATAAATTAGTTATTGTCTTAGTAGAACTATCAGATAACATTTGTTATGGTCAAAATGATAGTAAGTCGCCATTACAAGTAAAAGGAAATAATATGAAGATTTTAGGTGAAGTAATTCTTAATTAACTAAACTTCCACTAAACTTTAGAGACAAAGGAGCGTAAAGTGTGTCTACATCTTAACCACAAAGAATCAGAAAAGTTTCTAAAAAAGAATGCTGGAAAAGAATTCGTATGGATGTACAAAAAGCTTGAAGAACGAAAAACCTATAACTCTAACACTGGTGCCTATAAGTTTCATAAAGGAGTATATTCTACTCCCTATCAACGTGTTGATGTAGAACTTGGAACGCTAAAAGCAATACAACCAAAGTTACCATACGTAGAGTTAAAAGCCTCCTACAATAGACATACTATTAGCGGTGGTGGAATTCATGTATATAGGAACAAAAAGAGATATCTAGGAGAGCATGAAATTTATATTAAAGTCAAGTGTTTTATGAAAGATTTTCTAGGTTGCAGCACGAATGAAGCTTGCTTCAGGTCAATTAAGATTATAAACTTTACTCCAGTAAAAAAGTAGCATCAAAACTAACAATTGTCACATAAACTTCATTTGAGAATCTCCAAATGTCTAATAAACTGCCAAAAAATTCTTTTCCTTCAAATCATTCTCCTTCCGACTTTACTTGTTTTGGACCAGCCGCTACTAAAGACGGCCAATTTACAGGAACCTTTATTTGTGACTTGGGCTGTTTTTCTCAAGGAGAGGTAGACTCTAACAAGTATGTGCATACAGCGGTTGTACAATCTAAGATTACTCAACAGTTTTTTCATTACACAGAACATGGTCGCGTAGGTGTAGGCAAACCTGGTTTTCAATTTATTCAATGCAACTCTAAAGCTGAAGCCGCGTTAGAATATGAAAAGTATGCCCATAGTAAAAATGACAAACGTGGAATATGGGTTAATAAGCCAGGAATAGGCAGGGTCTTGCAACCTAAACCCGACAAAGATTGCTACGCTGTTAGGCCACAGGCCACTAGAGTTACTGGATTACCAGATGCTAAGACGATTGTTTCCGAAACAATTACGGTTACAAAGATGACTTCCAAAACTGAGAAGAAAAAAGTGACCGATACTGTTGCGGCTAAACTTATCTCGGACCTAAATGTTGGAACAACCACGTATACCAAAGGTTTAATGGCAGATGCCGCTCTACCAACTTTAAGTGCGATTGAGGAAGCAAGAAGTATTTGTGATGAAGCTACTAAGATTTGTAACAATATGAAACAAGGCTTTTTTAATTATGAACAATTATATGAAGATAAAGAACTTAAAGAATTAACCGCTTTGCTGTTCAGTAGAATTCCTAAGAAAAAAGACAGAAAAGAAGCAAAAGAAAAATGGTTCCTTACTCCTGAAAACATTCAACAATGGCTCACAGACCTTGACGCCTTTGAAGCTTCTGTTAAAACAGTGTCATTGAGCGTAGTTGAAGAAGAGAACGACCTAGCCTTTTCACTAGAAACTTTGTCACCCAATCATTATTTGTTTGATTGGATGCCAAAGGCAAGTAGAAATGTACATGGGAACCTTAGAGGAACCCTAAAAATAGAAAATGCTTGGCAGGTCCGACGACACGCGGCTTACGCCAATTTTAAGCAGGAAAAAATTAGGATAGCGGCAAATACAAGTAATTACGGCGTAGTTCCTTTACACCAGCGTCCATTTGATGGGCGACCAGATATTGAGCCGTTGGATATAGATACGTACCGGAAAAGTAATACTTATTTGTTATTTCATGGTACGAGAAGTGTTAATGTTGGCGGTATTTTGAATGAAGGTTTTAGAATGCCTAAGACTTTAACTAACGTAGCAATTACCGGGTGGGCCTTCGGGTGCGGAACATATTTAGCGGACGACTATAAAAAGAGCGTAGGCTATACTTCACATAGCGGCAGTTATTGGGCTTCTGGTGGAGGAGGAATTAATAGCCGAAAAGCTTTTATGTTTGTTTGTGACGCAATTATGGGAAATCCTTATGTAGCGAATAGAACACATCCATATACCGCCCCTCCTGATAGACACCATTCTATTTCATCGGCGGCTGGAGTTTTTGCAAATAATGAATACGTGATTTTTGACCCTAAACAAATTAACCTACGTTATTTGGTGGAGTTCTCAATATGAGCGGTGCAGCATTTGGAGCATTTCTCGCCTTTTTAGCAATAGGATTTGTAATTGCTTCCTGTACGATTATTAGAACATTAACAAAAATTCAAAATTTTACGCGACCAAAAGGAGTTTTTAGATACAAAGATAAAGTTAAAGTAACAGATGATTTCTATGGAACTTTTAATGGAACTATTACTGATAGAAGTCCAGATTGCCGTAGATTTTATGTTACAACTTGGGGCCTTAAAAAGAATGGTTTTTATGACAGCGACAAATTAGAACTTAGATAAGGATAAATAATGACTATCGTAGGAGCTTTCCTTTGCGGCGTATTTTTAACAATTGGTTTTGAAATTTTCGGCTACATCATATGGAGTATCTGTTGTGACAACTAAAACAAAAATTGGCTATAAAGTAGTTAGGTATAAACAGCAAAATATGGTTTCAGTTAATTCAAATCTTAATTATGATGCTTTAGTTACCTATGAAGTTAATAACTGGACCTATCCACGACTAAAACACACAGACCTTTATGTATTTGATAATATCTTAGATGCGGCTCAATTTTTACAAAAAATGAGAGAAGATGATACTAGACAATTTGCTCTTTTTGAAGTAGAATATATTCCAAGCCGACGCAAACCATTACTTTTTAGTGGTTTGTTTGTGAACAGAAAACTAGTAGAATTAGAAGAAATACGAAAACAAAAAATTAAAACTCCAATCCATATTATGAATATGATTTCAATTCCAAAAGCTACAATGTGTGCAAAAGCCGTTAAACTCGTTTCATTACTTAATTATTAAGGAGAAAGAAAATGTTATCACAAGTTATTACAGACAAGATTGAAGACGTAGTAGATTCATTCGTCACATCAAATCGAGAGTTTACTCTCTATGAAGTTACCGTTGAAGTTAGAAAGCAAGTTGGACCTAGTGAACAATTTAGTCATCCAGAAGCTCGTCCTACAATTGAGCAAGCAGTTATGGCTCATGTAAACAGTGGCGGCTACAAGGTTGATTATTCAAAGAATTCGTCGGCCAGAACTTTCATTCCAAATAACATTATACAACAACAGTCGCCAAATCCTCAGACTGGACCTATGCTACAATCGGCACCGTTGCCAAATCCTTTTCTTACGGGAATGTCGCGGGCTAGAGGAGTTCCAAGTTTTCCTGTTACGAAGCTTCCAGTTGGCAAGTTAAATCCAACTTATGGTGTTTCTCCTACTTTGGATGGTCGAATTGTTATTCCAAAGGAAGCTGTTAGAAGGGCAGGGTTTGGGGTTGGCGAAAGTCTGTTTGTAAATTTCCATCACAACGGACCAATACTAAATGATATACTTAAGAGTAATTTAGATAATGCAACTAGTGGAACACAACCTAAGCAGGCTCAGAGCGTAAAAGTGGACGTTAGGGGCAATATTCGCTACAAGCCTGGATTTGCTCGTATTGGCAATAAATATATTGTTCGGGTTATTACGGAAGATGATGGAACAGTTGCTATTCAGGTAAGTCAGCATTAGTCGGCAGGAAAAACTCAGCCGCAATAAATTCAATACGAGAATCTTTAAACTGTTATGTAATAAAGACTTACGATATGTAGTGGCAGGAAAAAATTAGCCCATTGGAGAAAGCATGATATACGCAGGAGCCTTTATAACAGTTGTCGTAATAGTTTGTGCTTGGTTGTTTGGTATGTGTATGGCTAGTTCTTATAGTAGTGACGAATTTGAGGATTGGGACTAATTATGAAATGGAATAATCCTACCAGTGGTTCTAGCCGCGTAGTTAAGAAATTTGCATGGTGGCCGATTAGAATTGGCAAAGAAGCAAGATGGCTAGAACGAGTTACTATTCGTCAGCAGTATGTTTTTAATGGTTATAGTTGGGATACTCCTATTTATGTATGGTTTAATGTTGAATTTTTAGATTAAAGGATAATAATGTTTCCAATAGTCGATGAAACAGTTAAGTATGTAAAGTTTACTGCCGATGGAGGCTATCCTTCAGAGCGAGAATATGCAAAAGAAAAACTTGAATTAGAGAAAGTCTATAAGGTGTTAAAAACAGAGATTTATAGCTGGAATTCTAATTATACTCTGGAAGGAATAGATGGTACTTGGAATACATGTTTATTTGAACTTATAGAAAAAACAGAGGAATAAAATGAAAGTCTTAATTTTCGGCAGCGAAGGGAATATGGGGCGGGCGGTACAATGGGCCGCTAGGCAGCTATACGGAGAAGAAAATGTTTTCACTTCTGATATGCAACATAAATCATGTTCAAAACACTATACTGTTCAAAAAGACGAAGACTATGGTATTTTAATTCAGCCCAATCTTTATATTAACGGGCTAAACGAAATTGACGTAGTTCTCTCTTGCTTACCCTACCATCAAAATCTTCGGCTAGCAACTGCATGTA
>Ga0172380_10003114_pt1 | contig 23624 bp, 18 predicted proteins | sample Leawe162metaG_FD_119747 | JGI IMG/M metagenome (GOLD analysis project Ga0172380, IMG submission 119747) | Leachate microbial communities from a municipal landfill in Southern Ontario, Canada - Leachate well 162 metaG | ecosystem: Engineered > Solid waste > Landfill > Unclassified | place...
ATGAAGCGGCCCATGCCGGGGTGGTACATCGCGTTTGCGGATGGCGCAGCGATGCTGGCAAACAGTAATGCGACTGTGGCGATGACGAGTGAGCGAATCTTCATGGCTGGCTCCTGAAAGGGGATTCCGGTTGTTTGTAAGAATTTGCTGGTTGTCCCATCGGCGTGAGGGGTTGCGGCATTCGCGGCACCAATGGTTGTGGCGGCTGGATGCCCAGACCGGGGGTGAGGGTGTGCCGATCACTATGGCCCTTCGCGGTAAATGGCGGTGAAGTAGAGGATGGTCGCGGTTTGCTTGTCGTAATCCGCCGAGTCCAGGAAAATCGAGTCGGGATGCCGGTCGTCGGGAATCGCTTCGCCCACCCTGACGGTGTGCAGCACTGAATGATGCCTGAGCGTTACGGTGCCGTTTTCATGCACCTCGAACAGTTCGACATCGGTCACTTTGTCACGGGGCGCACGCGGCGTCAGCGTGACTTTGTTCTCCACATGCCCGATTGTGAATGGCAATTTGGGACTAAGTTCGTTTAGGTGTTTTTCAAATGTTGCCCTGTCCCCTTTGATCCAGTCTGTATCGCTGGACGTTTTGCTATTTGCGATTTCGCCACTGCCCGCACAGGACATCACGGAAATCGTAGCGAGTAGTAAAATAGCTCGAAATATATGCATTTTCATTTTTGCATGCTGCTTGGCGTTCCATCAACCGGAACAATAACTCCATTGGATCGTACATTTGAATCGAACACGATTTGAATTTCCCAACCCGGTTGAACGAGGTAGCGCGGCACTTCAATTTCAACATCGGTACTCGTGCCGGGATCAATCGCGTCAGGTACTCCGGCACCTTCGGACATACGTTCAACCGGTTTCCATATCCCTGAGACTAGGCGTTCAAAAGCCACACAGTGTTGCGGGATTCTCACCGGCGAAATGGTGTGATCGGTTCGATCAGACCAAAAGCGATATACGGACGGTGATTTGTTGGTCAGTACTCCCTTTGCAATCCAGCCCGGAATACCCTTTTCGATTCCGCCAGGTTTTTGGGCTTCCCATTTAATGGAGGTGATTGTCAGATCGATACCTGTAGGACCGTCGTCTGGATCGACTCCGATTGTGGCGCAACCCACGAGATGAAAAACGAAAAGAAGCAATAACCCCAATCCCATTTTGCGTGTTCTTGTTTTCATATTACGGCCTATGGTTAGGATTGTCCCATGTATGTCGCCCCGTATCGTCGAGTTTGGCTACAGATGCTTTGACAGCCGCCAACAACGCGGGCTGCATTTTCGCGCGAAATGCACTCAAAGCAGCTTCTTTGCAATCTTCTTCGGTTGGATATCGATTCCCTTTCAATGCGGTCTCCAACTCATCCGCCAATGGCTTACCCGTGGTATTTGCCCAAGCAATATAGTCATTAACATGATCTTGTTCCGCGCGTTTGACCCATTGCTCAACCCGCCGATCCGTGTAACCCGCATACATGTATATTTCATTTATCAAAGTGAGCTTCGATTCAGACAATGTCCAGCATTCGGCGTCTTTCTTGCATGTATACTTGCCGTACAGCCGCGGTATCGTAACAGCGAGTGTGTCCAGAGGAGCCGCACGCGGCCATTGAATTCCACCTTTATATGATTTTATCCGCAATGGCGGATTCCCATCTTGGCGAGTAACCTTTGTCTCCCCATTCGTCCAAACAACGGTTCCCATTGGATCCACGAGCGTTGTGGGATTGCTCCGCACATATTGATACAAATTCATTCCATCCGCGTATTGGCTGGCGCTGCCTGTGTGGCCGATGTGCGATGACGTGGGGCCGAACATGCCGCCCGGACCCGGATCGCGGTTGGCGAAGGCGGAACTGGTGATACTGAAACTGACCGCCAACGCGATGGCGAGAAGGAACAGGGGTTTCGTGAAAAAAATCCGGTATTTCATGGTCGTGTCTCCGGTGGGTTGTGGGATGCGTCAGGGTTGAAGTCCAAAGGGGTTGGCGGGATCGAACGGCGCGGGTGGTCCAATTGGTGCGGGCGGCATGCCCACGTTCGGTTGCGGCGGCTGCGGAATGGGCGGTTGAAAGTGCTGTGCGGTTCGTTGCCTGCTCGCCCGGTTCATGGCGTTGATGCGTTCGAGTTCCGCGAACGGATCGGAGCGGCGATTCACCGGCGAACGATTATCGGGAAACACATCGACGGGATCGACGAAGGGAATAGGGGCTTGCGTTGCGAGTATCCACTGCTGTTGTCCGATCGGATTGCGCGGATCGATTTTTCGACTTTGGGCGAAGGCGGTTTCCGCTTCCGCGAATCGCCGGTGGTCCATCAGACACCATGCGCGGTTCTGAAGAAACACGCCCAGTTCTTCTTTGGCGGACATGGATTGGAGATACCAGCCCTGTTTGATTTCCGCATCGGAGATCGGGGCGGGCCAGCGGCGATAGTAGGAATCGGGATGATTATCGAAACGGGGGTTGGTGCCTTCGATATTGAATTTTTCGCCGGTGCGGGGGTCTTCCCAGCGGGCGAAGATGTGCGTCTTGGCGGGAACGAGTTTCGTGGGGTAGCCCAGTCGTCGGCCGATGGCGACGTACATGACGGGCATGGAGGCGCAGGTTCCGCCGTTGGCGTCGTCGATCATGCCGTGGATGAAAGCGTTGCGTGAATCGGAGAAATCGGAGTTCCGCGCGCCGCGGTCGTTGTAGTGGATGTCGAAGTCTTGCTGGAGGACTGAAATGAGCAGCAACACGCGGAATTGCGCTTCGGAGTTTTTGAATTTTTCAGGGTGTTGGCGAAAATCCCACAAACTCTGGTCGGTCCAATACCGCACGCGCCGGGCGTATTCATCCAGCCGGGCCAGGGATTTTTCAACATCCAGATTACCAGCCCCCGCCCCCGGAAGTGGTCTCGGAAGTGGTCCCGGCAGGTTCGTCGCACACAGCAGGTTCATGCGGGCGATATCCACCTTGTCCAATTCGTTCGTCGGCAAAGCAAGCAATTCGTTCAGTGTGCGGGGCGCGAGACTGAACGCGGCACGAAGCGGCGTCGAATCGCGGTATCCGGCGGCGGTGATGTCGGGGCTTGGCGGCACGGTGCGGGATGAAGGAACGGATTGCATCACCGCAATGGCGATGAAAATGCCGATGGCGATGAGCAATGCGATCCGAAGAAGTCGCTTGTTCATTGCTTGCCGAACTTTTTGAACGCCTCGGTCCACGGAAACCCCAGATAAGAGTGAAATCGAACCGGGGGCGATTATCAACCCCGACGGGAGGGAATGTCGATGAGAAAGCGGCGGTTCATCGGTAAATTAAAGGTAAATGTGTTTGGTGCGATTCGCTTCACGCCAGTTGCATCGCACCCTGGAAAACTTGTTCGACGTGCAACACGACCGCGGCGTGGGGGGTGCCGTGTTGGGGGTCGAGCCAGGTTTGGAGATGGTCGAACTCCGGGCCGGTGGTGTGGACGGTGAAGCGCCCCCGGAATTGATACGACTTTTTTTCGTCGGTGATGAACAAGAGCGCCCCCGGAAGTTTGCTTTCAATGTTTTGGCGGGTCTTATGAAAATGCACGTCGGCGATCATGAAGGCGGATTCGCTGTATCGCTGGATTTGGCCGACGTAAATGACATTGGGCTGATGATGGCGGTCCACGGTGGCCAGGACGCAGGGGCCGGCGCGATGTTGCCATGCTTCGACGACCTGCGGGGGCAATGAGGCGATCATGGAATGTTCCGTCGTGCGCGCGGGTGGGTGGGAACCATCGTAACCGATTTGCGGCGCGGCGCGGCTTGATCTAACGTATCGGCTTCACCCCCCACCCCGAACCCCCGGACGAACCCCCGGATCGGAGATTCATCGTGGCCAGCATCACACCGGATTTCGCCGTTCAAAGCTACTGCTTTCGCAACATCAAGGACAACGCCGCCGCGGCGAAGGCCGTGCGGGAGATCGGTCTGAACAAGATCGAGTTGTGCGGCGTGCATTGCGCCTTCGACAAGCCGGAGACATTCGCGTCGGTGATCGACATTTACCGCCAGGCGGGGGTTCAAATCGTCAGCATCGGGGTGGAGGGCATGAACGGCGATGAGGCGGCGATGATCCGGCGGTTTGATTTCGTGAAAGCCGCGGGGGCGAAACACATCTCCGTCAACTTTTCGCCGAACACTTTCGACGCGGTTCATCCGGTCGTGCAGAAGCTGGCTGAAAAGTACGACGTGCGTTGCGGCATTCACAACCACGGCGGATACCACTGGCTGGGCAACAGCGAAATGCTCCGCTATCTGTTCACCCAAGTCGGCGACCGCATCGGCCTGTGCATGGACACCGCGTGGGCGCTGGCGGCCTGGCAAGACCCGGTCAAAATGGTGCAGGAGTTCGGCAAGCGGTTGTGGGCGGTGCATCTGAAGGACTTCGTGTTCCATGGTCCGACCGGCAAGCACGAAGACGTGATCGTCGGCACGGGCAACCTGAAACTCAAGGAGTTCATCGCCGCGCTGAATGAGGCGAATTTCAGCGGGCAGGCCATCATGGAATACGAGGGCGACCCGGAGAATCCGATTCCGACGCTGGGCAAGTGCGTGACCGCGATCCGCGCGGCGCTGTGATGATGTGAATGAACCGAAGTTATTTGAGCGGATGCAGGTTTCGGCGTTGTCGTTCGGCGTTGAGCAGAATGAAGGCGCGCGGCTCGGCCTTGAGGAGTTTCAGCAGTTGCGTGGCGGTGACTCCCCCGCCCCCGGAAGCGCCCCCGGAAGTGGCGGCGGCGGACAGGTCGTAGTCATGTTGCGCGATCATGTCCAGCGCCTCGGCCAGCATCGCGGGGAAATCGGCATGATCGACGTTGAGCGAAATACGCCCGCCCCGCACGCGGCTTCGCCACAGGGGGCTGGGCGAGGCGCGTTCGCAACGCACGTGCAATGCCAGTTCGATGCGCAGGCGGCGAAGCGCGACGTGCAGATTTTCGATCTGGCTGCGGCGTTCGCCGGCCTGTGCGGTCAGGCCGGTCGGCGTGTGGTGGAGAACGATGGCGGTTTGAACTTTATTGCGATGCTGCCCGCCGGGCCCGCCGGCGCGTGTGGGGGTGACGCGGCACTGGGCCTTGAGGGATGCGTCGTCGAGTTCAGCGGGGTGTTGCATGATTTGTGATTTTGGATTTGTGATTTTGGATTTGCGGAAAGGCGTCGGTCGGAGTTTTTAAATCACAACTGAACTTTTGCAAAGTTCGGTTTAAACACAGAGGACACAGAGTCCACAGAGCGAAAAATATGAAAAATACAGCCCGAAAAATCTTCTCCGTGTCCTCTGTGACCTCTGTGTTGAAATATCTTTTCGACTTTTGCAAAACTCCAGTCACAAATCCAAAATCACAAATCACAAATTCCTTTCAGTTGCCGATGGCGCGGAGGGCGATGGTCGCATATGAGCCGCGGGGGAGGGTGAAGCGGATCGTGCGTTTGAAGCGGCGGGCCTTGGTTTGCAATTCGTCGTGGAGCGGGTCGTCGATGCGCAGGTCGGTCGCATCGACGATGAGTTGGCGATTGACCTGATTGAACGCGGGTTTGTCCGCCCCTGGAATGGTCAGTTCGGCGGGGGTGAGATTTTCTTCGTTGAGGATTTTCCCGGCGGCCGGCGCCCAGGGGCCTGTCAGTTCGCTGTCCCGGCCGAGCACGGGCAGGTTCATGTCGAGCAGGCGATGGTCGATGGCGCGGGGCAGCGCCCCCGGAATGGGGAACGTCAGGTCGTTGAACGTGTCGGGCACGGTGAAGGTCGCATCGGGCTGGCACCATTGGACGATCACCTCGCGGGCGATGCGGTTCCATAACCACGACTGATACGCCTCGACACACATCTGCTGCGTGAAATAAGGCAACTCCCGGAAGGCCCCCCGGTAATCGTCTGGGTGATCGGCGAGATATTCAATAACTCCGCGTTCTGGCACCCCCGGAAGTATGGTGAGCATGTCACGCCAAGTTTGGGCGAGACTTCCGGGGGGCCACTTGTCGCGGACGATGCGTTTGAAGAGTTTGACGTTGCGGGTGTCGTTTTTATGCGGCGCGGCGATGAGCAGGCGAAGCGCCTCGGCGAAGTCGCCTTTGCAAAGGTAATGGGCGGCGAATCCTTCGCGGTGACGCGCCGAGCCGAACCGCTGGGAGCCGAAGTAGTTCACAAAACGTAAGGTCGATGAATTGACACGGATGCGATCGACCGCGGCGTCCATGTCGTCGATGGCTTTTCGCGTGAGCGTGCGAAGAACCAGCTCGAAGCGGTTGGCGGCGATGGCGGAGGCGTTGATGGCTTTTTCGCAAAACCCCAGGCGGGCAATCCGCCAGGTGTCGAATTGAAGATGACGAGGCATGGCGATATTGGGGCGGAGCGGGCCGACGGTGATGTGTTGGGTCGTCACGGCCTGCCGGTCTTTCAGACCCGCGGCGCTGACGAGTTTCGGCGGCACGTGCAGGGCGCGAGCGATGGCGTCGCAGGCGTCGGGCGTGGTCATGTCGCGTTTGTCCAGGCGATACATGGCGAAGGGCGCCCCCGGAAGGGGGGCGCTTCTCACGCCATCCAGCCAGGCGGGAGCGAGCTGCTCGATGACGACGAAATCTTCGGGAATGGTCTTGATGGCCATGCCGAATAGTGTAGCGAGTGGAGAGTAGCGAGTAGCGAGTAGTGAATGCCCCTTCCCGCTGCTCGCTGCTCGCTGCTCATCACTGGCGCCTCGCTACTCGCTACGATTCGCGGCGCATGTTACAGTAGGGAAACTTGGCCTGGGATGATTCGGATGTCAGGAAAAAAACATGGAAAATCGCTTTGGAATCAAGGACCTGGTGAACCTGCTGCTGCTGGTGATGATTGTGGTGCTGCTGGGGCTGCAAATGATCCAGAAGGATCGGCAGTGGGTGCTGATGCAGCAGTTGAAAGGCAAGATCGAGTCGCAGAGCAACGATTTAACGAATATCCGGCAGGCGTTGAGCGGCGGCGTGACGATCGGTAATCGGGCGGGGCTTCCGCGGCCGACCGACACGAACGCGACAGGGACGACCCGGCCGGAAACAACCGGGACCGAGCCGGCGACGGACGCGACGGATCCGTTCGCGCGGTTGCGTGAGGGGATGAAGCGGCCGGACTTCGCGATGGGGGACTGGTGCGTGGATGCGTTCGGCAGCGAGATCAACACGCTGACGCCGCTGATTTCAACGGACGCATATGCGAGCATCGTTCAGGGGTTCGTGCAGGAATCGCTGGCGAACCTGGACCCGGAAACGCTGGCGTGGCAGCCGATGCTGGCGGTGAGTTGGAAGCCGGTGGATCACAGCGAGGCCTATTTCGCGTGGCGCAAGCCGGTGGAGCAAAAGCTGCGGGCGGAGGCGGAGGCGGACCCGTCGGTGTACCGGGACGTTTTGGCGACGGTGAAGAAGAGTTTTGAGGATCAGCTAGGCCGGGCTGTGAAGAGCGAGGGCGAGGAGTGGGAGCAGTTGCAGGCGGCGGCGAAGCAGCAGTGGATCGACAAGCGGGTGGATGACGCGCCGGATCGTCCGGTGCCGTTTCAGATCGAGTTTCAGATGCGTCCCGGTGCGGCGTTTTCGGATGGCGTTCCGGTGACGGCATATGATGTGGAGTTCACGTTCAATCTGGTGATGAACCCGAAGATCGCCGCTCCCCGCCAGCGGTCGGCATATGAGGCGATCCAATCGGTGAAAGCGGAGTCGGATGACCGGGTGGTGTTCACGTTCCGTCGTCCGTATTTCCGGGCGTTGGACCTGGCGGCGGAGATGCCGGTGATGCCGGCGCATTTTTACAAACCGGTCGTGGACAGGGATCCCGAACAGTTCAACCGGTCGCGGGGATTGCTGGTGGGTTCGGGGCCTTACATGCTGGAAGACCCCAAGGGCTGGCAGCCCGGCGGGCAGGTGGTGTTGGTGCGGAATCAGCGTTATTGGGGGCCGGCGTCGCCGCTGAACCGGCAGGTGTTCCGGCTGTTCACGCTGGACCAGGCCCGACAGGTGGCGTTTCGCAATGGGGAATTGGACATGTTCGGCGCGTCGCCGGAGCAGTATGTGGACATGCTCAAAGACAAGTCGTTGTCCGGGCGGGCGAACAGCTACGAGTACATGACGCCGTACAACGGGTATCGGTTCATCGCGTGGAACCAACTGGGCGCCGATCACAAGCCGTCGCGTTTCGCCGACCAGCGTGTGCGGCAGGCGTTGACGATGTTGCTGAACCGGCCCCGGATGTTGAAGGACATCATGCGCGGGTACGGGCAGGTGTGCGACGGGCCGTTCAATCCGCTGGGCGAGCAGAACGCGCCGGAGGTGACGCCCTGGCCCTATGACGTGAAGGGTGCGAGGGCGTTGCTGAAAGAAGCGGGATATGAAGACCGCGACGGCGACGGGGTGATCGAGGGTTCCACCGGCCAGCCGTTCCGTTTCAAGCTGACGTATCCGTCGGGGAACGTGAACTACCAGAGCATGGTGTTTTTCGTGAAGGACGCGCTGGCGGAGGGTGGGATCGTGCTGGAGCCGGACCCGTTGGAGTGGTCGGTGATGGTGGACCGGCTGAACAACCACAACTTCGAGGCGATCACGCTGATGTGGACCAGCGGGCCGGAAACGGACATCAACCAGATGTTCCATTCCGACCAGATCAGGCCGGGCGGGGACAATTTCGTGGCGTATCGCAATTCGCGGCTGGATATGCTGATTACGCAGGCGCGTCTGACCGTGGACAAAGACAAGCGTATGGAGATGTGGCGGGAATGTCACCGCATTCTGCACGCGGATCAGCCGTACACGTTCCTGTTCTGGGGCAAGAGTCTGCGATTCGTGGACAAGCGGTTTAAAAACGTCCGCCTGCTGAAAGCGGGACTCACGCCCCGCACCGAGTGGTATGCACCCAAAGCCGAACAACATTGGAAAGAGTAATGGTCGATGGCCGTGGGTCGTTCGGGAAAAGCGATGCCGCGAATGAACGACCCACGATCAACGACTCACGACTCCCGACTCCCATATGACTTCCTACATTATTCGACGACTGCTTCTGATGGTTCCGACGCTGGTGGGCATCACGCTCGTGGTGTTTTTCGTCATGGCGTTGCGGCCAGGCGGGGTGGCGGCGGCGGTGGACCAGATGGAGCGCGGGATGCGCCCGGAGGAAGCGCAGGCGCTCCGCGCCTACTACAACCAGCACTACGGACTGGACAAGCCGCGGTATGTGCAATATCTGCGGTGGCTGAACAACGTCTCGCCCCTGGGTTTTCATCACGATGATTCGTGGACCCTCACCGGTTTCGGGTTCAAGAAGCCGGACCTGGGCGAAAGTTTTCTGCGCAATCAGAAGGTGACATCGCTGGTGGCCGAGGCGTTGCCGGTGACGCTGGTGTTGAATCTCATCACGATTCCGCTGGCGTATTGCATTTCGATCTTCGTGGGCATTTACGCCGGTCGATACCGCGGCAAGTGGTTCGACACGACCAGCAACGTCGTGCTGCTGGGCGCCTGGTCGATCCCGGTCATGTGGACCGGCGTCATGTTCGTCGGATTTTTCGCCAATCGCGACTTCTGCCACTGGTTCCCCACCGGCGGGGTACACGATTCGCTGGCCGGTCAGATGACCTTCCTGCCGCACCTGTTTGAGACCGGCCTGCAACGCGGCTGGCTGTTCGATGCGATGTGGCATCTGGTGCTGCCGGTGTTGTGTCTGTTGTACGGCGCGTTCGCTTACCTGGCCAAGCTGATGCGGTCCAGCGTGCTGGAAAACCTCACCGCCGATTTCGTCCGCACCGCCAGAGCCAAGGGCGTCCGCGAACACGTCATCCTCTTCCAGCACGTCCTGCGCAACAGCTTGCTGCCGCTGATCACCGTCGCCGCCGGGCTGATTCCCTCCCTGCTCGGCGGCTCGCTGATCGTCGAAACCATCTTTTCCATCCACGGCATGGGCAAACTCATGATCGACGCCATCAACCAGCAGGACAACGAAGTGGTCATGTCCGTCACGCTGGTCGCCAGCATCATCAGCTTGGCCAGCTTGATCGTCCGCGACGTTTGCTACGCCATCGCCGATCCGCGCGTCAGCTTTGAATAACCCCCAACGACACCGCCATTATGACGCAAGCATCCGACTCCATTTCGCTGCCGCCGAACAAGGTCGCCCGCGGCAACCCCACCCCCCACTGGCTGGTCGAAGCGCTGTATCGGGCGCTGGGACGGGTCGGCGCGAAATTGGGCGCGGCCTGGGTCGTCGCGCTGCTCGCCGCCGCCGCGTTCGCCCCCCTGCTCGCCAACTCCATGCCCTACGCCGTCAAAATCGACGGCCGGTGGTCCAGCCCCCTGCTCCAACACCTGACCTACGTGGACGTCACGCTGATGGTCGCCTTCATCGCCCTGATGGGATTGTGGTGCTGGCGATCGGGCAGGTTCCTGACCAAACTCGCCCTCTTCAGCGGCCTGGTGACCGCGGCGCTGATCCTGTCGCTCTGGTTTTGCCGCCCGCCCCTGACGGTGTATCACCAGTACCGCGTGTTGCAGGCCGAGCAACAATTGCAGGCCGTGGTCCGGGCGCCGATCCCCTACAGCCCCGCCGACAAACTGTACGATCAGCCCGACATCATTCCGCCGCTGCCGCCCTCGACCACGCACTGGCTGGGCACCGACCGCTTCCGGCAGGACATCGCCAGCCGCATGATCCACGCCTCACGTCTGTCCCTCTCCGTCGGCTTCATCGCCGTCTCCATCAGCGCCGTCATCGGCATCACCCTCGGCGGACTCATGGGCTACTTCGCCGGCGCGATGGATATGTTCGGCCTGCGCCTGGTCGAAATCTTTTCCACCATTCCCCAACTCTACCTCATGCTCGCCATCGTCGCCTTCTTCGGACGCGACATCTACCTCATCATGGTCGTCATCGGCCTGACCAGTTGGCCCGGCTACGCCTACTTCACACGCGCCGAGTTCCTCCGCCTCCGCAAACAAGACTTCGTGCAGGCCGCCGTCGCCACCGGAACCCCCATGCGCTCCATCCTCTTCCGCCATATGCTCCCCAACGGCATGGCCCCCCTCCTGGTCAACGCCACCTTCGGCGTGGCCGGCGCCATCCTCGCCGAGTCCTCCCTCAGCTTCCTCGGACTCGGCGTCGTCGATCAGGCCAGTTGGGGCGACATGCTCAACCAGGCCGTCAGCCCCGGCGGCGGGTTCTACTGGTGGCTGGCCACCTTCCCCGGCCTGGCCATCTTCTTCTCCGTCTTCGCCTTCAACCTCGTCGGCGAAGCCCTCCGCGACGCCATCGACCCGCATACGCAGAAATAGGGACCGGGCAACCGCAAATTAAAGCATTGTTCCATCCCACGCCGATAACAGGATTAACCCGTAGTGGCAAGACGTGATGCCGCCGGGATATTGGGGCCGACGGATCGGCCCGACACCTTTCACGGATGAAGGGCTGACAGCTTTGCGTTGTCTGGCGGTCATTAATCAGAAAGGCGGTTGCGGCAAGACGACCACGTCGATCAACCTCGCCGCGACCTTCGCTCAACTGGGTCAACGGGTATTGCTGGTCGATATGGACCCGCAGTCGCACTGCGCGCTGGGCCTGGCCGTGCCCGAACAACAGGTCGAATACACGATCGGCGAGGCGATGCTCAGCGACGACATTCGCCGGCTCGATCCCTCGCGCTTCCTCTGGCAGATCAACAGCCGGCTCGACCTGGCGCCCAGCACCGTCGCGCTGGCGATGGTGGAGCGCAAACTGGCCGAGGCATCCGACCGTGACCTGCGGCTGGCGCGGGTGCTGCACCTGCTGCGGCCTCGCTACGACATCTGCCTCATCGACTGCCCGCCGAACATCGGGCTGCTGACGTTCAACGCCTTGCGCGCGGCCAACGAAGTGGTGATCCCGGTGGAAACCGCCTACTTCGCGCTGAAAGGCGCGACGCGCCAACTGGCGACGATCCGTGTGATGGCCGAGCAATCGGGCCACGCGGTGCATGTGCGCGTGTTGCCGACGATGTACGACGTGCGACTGCGTTTGAGCCGGGAAATCCTCGCGGATTTGCAGCGACACTTCGGCGAAATGGTGCTGCCGGTGTCGGTGCATTATGCGTCGAAGCTCAAGGAAGCCGCGAGCTTCGGCCAGCCGATCAACGAGTTCGACCCGGCCAGCAAGGCGGCCCACGATTTTGAAAAACTCGCCGCGTATCTGCTGGAACACAAACCCGAAGGTTTGCCCGTCGGCATCACGATGGCCCACGCCGAGCAAATGTCCGACAACGCCGCGCCGCTGGAAAACGCGATGGCGCGCGTGCGAATCGGCGCCGCCCCCGAAACGAGTTTGATCCCCGAACCGGAACATGTTCCCGCCGCTGTTTCCGGGGGCGGCTTCGCGGTCGCCGAAACTCCCGCTACGTCTTCCGCCCCGCCCCGCCCCGCCGATCGCGCCGCGGAACTGGTCCAGCGTGCCCGCGCCCTGGCCGCCCGCGCCAACAAGCTGCACGCCCGGATCGCCGCCGATCCGCAGGTCGCCCGCGCCGACGAGCGGTTGCGAAAGGACGCCGCCGCGATCACCGATCCCCAGGCCCGCCGCGATCTCGATGAAAAACTCGCCAAGCTCTACGGCGTGCGCCAGACCCAACAGGGCACGCTCTTCGTCCAACCGCTCAACGGCGCCGGGCAACTGGCCATCGCCGCCGATTTCAACAACTGGAAGCCCGACACCACGCCGTTCCGTTCCAATCAGCGTCTGGGCGTGTGGGAAACCTGCGTCCCCCTGCCGCCCGGCCGCTACCGCTACCGTCTGGTCGTCGATGGCCGCTGGACCACCGATCCGCACAATACCTACGTCGAATCCAACCCGTTCGGCGAACTGAACAACATCCTCGAAATCGCATGAGTTCGCGGTTTGCCGTTGGCGGTTTACGGTTCCCATTGACGGTCGATGACGGTAAACTGTAAACCGGCAACCGCAAACCGCGAACTCGGAACCTCGGTCATGGACGACCCCCGCACCACCCAAGCCCTCCGCGAACTGGCCGAGATGTACCTCTCGCCCACCCCCGGAAGTTACCCCGAAAGTTGCCCCGGAAGTTACCCCGAAAGTTGCCAAGCCGGGGCAGAGCGAAGCGCCGCCCCGGGTTCTTTGCGCCTCACCCCCGACGATTCCCCCGAATCATCATCTTCCTTCGCCCCTCCCGAACTGCTCCTCACCGGCCACCTGCCCGGCCCGGCCACGCTCTGGTTTAACCAATACGCCCAGCAACTGGTGCAAAAATGTCCCGTCGTGGCCGCCCTGCATCTGACCGACGATGACATCACCCTCGACCTGTTCGGCGAATCCGATCCCCGGCGGGGGCCATTCATTCCCCCCGCCGATGTCCCCTCCCTCCCCGAAGCCATCAACACCCTCGCCCCCCACGCTCCCCATTGGCTGCTGCACATCACGCATCTCGATGATCCCCTCGCCCGTGCCGCCGCCCATCAAACCCGGCGATGGACCCTGCTCACCGGCTGCGACGAGGCCGCCGTCGTCGCCGCGTATCGTCTGCTCAAACAACTGCTCGAAGGCCGGCCCGATGATTCGCCCCGCCCGACCGTCGCGCTCGTGTTCCTCGGCTGCGATGAAGCCGATGCCCAACAGGCCGCCCAGCGATTGGCGCGCACCGCCCGCGAACATCTGAACCTCGCCGCGACCTTCGCCGGTTGCCGGCAGCACATGCTCCCCGTCCGCCGACGACGCCTCGGCCACTACCCCCTCGATACCGATCTCCCGCAACTCCTCGCCACACTCACCGACTTGCCCACCGGCGTGCCTGCTTCAACAGGCATGGAATCCCCCTCCGCCACCCCGGGTTCCGGGGGTTCTGAAACTTCCGGGGGCGGGGGCACAAAGCCGCGACCGGTGGTCGCGGTCCCCCCGTCCACGCCCCACCCCTCATCCGTCCCGGCCCTCGTCTCCTTCCTCCCCGCCCTCCATCCGCTCCAGGCCCGTCCTCCGCGCCATCCGCAAATCGAACTCGCCCTCGACGACACCGGCCGCCTCCACCTCCTGGCCCCCGACAACCCCGCCGCCGACGACGCATGGACGCGACTCTTCGCCGCCCGCGCCTGGGCCGTCGAACATCTGCCGTTGCTCGCGCTCACCGCACCCGATCGCAAGTGCGACACCGCCGCCGATCCCGTGTTGCATCTGTTCACCGAACGCGCCAAACACTTCGGCCCCCTCGCGCACACCGGTCGGCCCGACTCGCCCCCCTTCCAACTCCATCTCCTCCTGCCCGTCACCGTCGGCGATCACACCACTTACACCTGTGTGGAGTTGAACTGATCCATTGGATGATGTGGTGATTGGGTGAAATAAAAAAGAACGATTTCGCCTACTTCACCAAATCACCCCATCCCCAATTCCCCTACAATATCCATATGTCCCTCACACTCGCCGAACTGGCCGAAAAAATCGGGGCCAAACTCCAGCCCGCTTCCGCTGCTTCGCGGGTGGTCACCGCCTGCGCCACGCTCGCCGATGCCGGTGACGATCAAATCAGTTTCCTCGTCAATCCCCGTTACGCTTCCCAACTGACCGCCACGCACGCCGCCGCCGTGATCGTCGGCCCCAGGGCCGCCGCGATTGATGACCGCACATTGCTGATCGCCGACGATCCCTATTTCGCCTTCCAGCAAGCCCTCGCATGGCTCCACGGCTTCCGCACCCACCCGTCTGCATTGCCCGTCCCTTCCGAAACTTCCGGGGGCGCGTCAATTCATCCCTCCGCCAAACTCGGCCAAAACGTCGTCATCCATCCCTTCGCCGTCGTCTGCGAACAGGCCGTCATCGGCGACCGCTGCATCCTCTATCCCCACGTCTTCCTCGGCCCGCACGCACGCCTCGGCGACGATGTCCAACTCTTCCCCTCCGTCACGATCTACGATCACTGCACGCTCGGCCATCGCGTCACCCTCCACGCCGGTTGCTCCATCGGCCACGATGGTTTCGGCTACGCCACACACAACGGCACACATCACAAACTTCCGGGGACGGGCAACGTCGTCATCGGCGATGATGTCGAAATGGGCGCCAATTGCCAGGTCGATCGCGCCACGCTCGGCTCCACCACCATCGGCGCCGGCTCCAAGTTCTCCAACAACGTCACCATCGGTCACGGCTGCAAAATCGGCCGCCACAATCTCTTCGTCGCGCAGGTCGGACTCGCCGGCTCCGTCACCACCGGCGATTACGTCGTCCTCGGCGGGCAGGTCGGCGTGGCCGGACACCTGGTCATCGGCGATCGCGCTCAAATCGCCGCCAAGAGCGGCATCATGACCGACATCCCCCCCGACTCCCAATGGGGCGGCCAACCCGCGCAACCCCTCGCCGACGCCAAACGCACCATCCTCGCCGCGCAACGCGTCCCCAACCTCCTGGCCCGCATCAAAAAACTCGAACGCAAACTCGAAAACCGTTGATGCCGCTCCCGGCTTAGCACATCCCCATCCCACGTCCGCGCCACCGTTCGGGCTTGCCTCAACGCCTTCTTCCACTTCACCCAATCAAACATCACCCAATCAAACTTCCGTCTATTTCATCTGTAACGATCGCGCCGCCTCCATCGCCGCGTCCACCGGCATTATTCCCCGAATTCACCGGCATTCGCTTCCGCTGAATTGGATCATTCACCTGATCCAGCCCATTTTCCATCCATCATTCGCGGAGGCAAAGTCATGTGTGATCGTCGTATCGGTATGTTGCTCGTGCAGCGCGGAGCCATGACCCTCGACCAGGTCGAGCGGGTTCTCGCCCGCCAGCAGACCGAACATCTGCCCTTCGGCAAACTCGCCAAACAAATGTTCCACGTCAACGACCGCGCCATCGCCCACGCCTGGGCCCAGCAGGTCGGTCGGCTCTGTCGCCACGTCGATCTGGCCTGCGAACCCAACGATCCGTCCATGCTCGCGCTGCTCAAACCCGCCGAGGCGTTCACCCGGCGCGCGTTGCCGCTGCGCGTTGATGCCGGGGTGTTGATCGTCGCCACGACCATCACCGACCTGCCCGAAGCCGCCGTCCTGCTGGGCATGCGCACGCAGCGCCCCATCGAGTTCGTCCTCGCCGACCACCACCAACTCGAACACTTCATCCTCCGCCGCTACGAATCCGCCTCGACGCCGGCTCCGCGAAACGCATGACCTCCCTCCCCACAGCCGCGACCTGACAGGTCGCGGCAAGCGCCGTCCGCTTGACCGATTTTGTACGGATTCGGTAGAGTATTCCCATTGCAACCCCCGATCACCGGGATCGGGCGGCTGCGTCAATGCACCGGAGGCCGATCTTTTTCGCCGGAGGTTTCTTCATGCCAAAGATGCCTGCCCCCCGCTCCAGCCACGAAGCATGACGCTCCCCGCCCGCTGAAGCGGGCGGGCCGAGGGGGAGGTGTCACGCCTCCCCGGCGTGCAGGAACTGGCGATAGAGATTCGCGTAGATGCCGCCGGTGACCAGCAGGTCGTTGTGGGTGCCGCGTTCGACGATTCGTCCGTCCTCCAGCACCAGCACGCACGTGGCGTTGCGGATCGTGCTCAGCCGGTGCGCGACGACGAAGTTGGTGCGGTTTTCCAGCAACCGTTCCAGCGCTTTTTGGATGCGGGCCTCGGTCATCGTATCGACGGAACTGGTGGCTTCGTCGAGGATCAATATCCGGGGGTTGGCGAGCATGGCGCGTGTGAAGCAGATGAGTTGTCGCTGACCCAGCGAGATGCTTCCGCCGCGTTCGCCGACCTGGGTGTTCAGGCCATCGGGCAGGGATTCGAGGATGTCCAGGCAGTCCAGCCGCCTGGCCGCTTCGCGCACATCATCGTCGGTCGCGTCGGGTTTGCCGAAGCGGATGTTGCTCATCACCGTACCGGTGAACAGGAAGTTTTGTTGCAACACGATGCCCATTTGCCGGTGCAGCGAGCGCGAGGCGATGGTGGTGATGTCGATGGAGTCGATGAGCACCCTGCCGCCGTCGGGCAGGTAGAACTTGGAGATGAGGTTGATGATGGACGACTTGCCGCTGCCGGTTTCACCGACCAGCGCGAGGGTCTGTCCCGGCTCGGCGACGAAGCTGATGTCATGCAATACCGGGCGATCTTTGACATATGAAAAATGCACGTGCTGGAACTCGACTTTCCCGGTGATCGTCGGCAAATCCACGGCGTCCGGCGGGTCGGTCCAGTCGGGCTTCGTGTCGAGCAACCGGAAAACGCGCTCCGCCCCGGCCATCGCGGTCAGCGCCTGGTTGTACATCTGCCCGATCACGCCGACCGGCTGGAAAAACAGCCCGGCCATGAAGAAGAAGATCACGATGTCGCCGACGTCGGCCCAGCCGCGCATCACCTGGAATCCCCCGCCGATCAGCAGGATCGCCAGGAACACCTGGTTGTTGAATTCCAGCAGGGGCAGGTAGATGCCGGTGGTGCGGGCGACATCAACGTTGTATCGCCCGTGATCCTCCACCAGCGCGCCGAACAGTCCGGCGTTGACATCCTGGCGGACGAACCCCTGCGTGACGCGGATGCCGCTGACCGACTCGGCGAGCGTCGCCGTCACCCGGCTGAAACTCTCCTGGATGATGCGATACCCGCGCGACAGCCGGACGCGGAAGTATCGGTTGATCGCCCACAGCACCGGCACCATGACGGCGATGACACAGAACAACTGGATGTCGTACCACGCCATGACGGCCGCGGCGACCAGTCCCTGGCCCAGTTGCACCAGCGAGACGAACAGCACGTCCTGCACGCCGACTCGCACGGCTTCGACGTCGCTGAGCATCCGGCTCAAAATCCGCCCCAGTTTCATGCGGTTGAAAAACGCCATCGGCAACGTCTGAATGTGGCGGAACAGATCGGCGCGCAAATCCTGCACGACGCGCTCGCCCAGGTTCAGCGCCAGTTTGACGCGGTAGTGCATGACCCATTGCGTGAACAGCGACAACAGACCGAACGCGATCGCGCCGATCATCACGCCGGGCACGTCGCGATTGTTGATCGGCCCCTTGATCGTCCAGCCGATCACCAGCGGCAGCAGCGGCAACTGAATCGAGCGGATCACCACGATGAAAAACAGCCAGTTGCGTTGAGCCGCATAGGGCCGGGTGTACCGCATCAGCCGCCGGATCAGCCCGAAATCCAGCGGGCGCTGCTCGGTTTCCTGCTCCTCGCGTTTGAGGACGGTGATCGTTTTCGTGCCGGGGTTGTTGGAAACGTTCATTTCGCGTCCTCCGGTTTGAAGCCGAGCAACCGGCGACTCTCCGAATCGGCGCTTTGCAACATCGCCGCGAAACGATAGTGACCCTGACTTCGCATCAACTGTTCGTGCGTGCCTCGCTGGGCGATCCGGCCCTGTTCGATCACCATCACCACATCCGCCCGACGCAACGTGCTCAGCCGGTGCGCCACGACGAACGTGGTGCGGCCTTCCATCGCGCGGTCCATCGCTTCGAGAATCTCGCCCTCGGTCTGCGGGTCGATCGCGGCGGTCGGATCGTCGAGCAACAGAATCGGCGGCTCCAGCAGCACGGCCCGCGCGATCGCCAGTCGTTGCCGCTGCCCGCCCGACAGGTCGCCGCCGCCTTCGGTAATGACCGTGTCGTAACCGTGCGGCATTTCCATGATGAAGTCGTGGGCGGCGGCGATCCGGGCGGCGGCGATGATTTGTTCGCGGCTGGCGTCGGGGTGGCCGAACGCGATGTTGGCCGCGATCGTGTTGGAAAACAGGAACGATTCCTGGAACACCAGCCCGATGTTGCGTCGCAGGGCGTCCACGTCGTAGCGGCGAACGTCCACGTCGTCGATCATCACGCTGCCGATGGTCGGATCGTAGAAGCGCGGAATGAGCGACAGCAGCGTGCTTTTGCCGCAGCCGGTGGGACCGACCACCGCGACGCACTGGCCGGGGTGTACGGTGAAACAGACATCGCGCAGGATCGGATCGGTTTCCTTGTAGGCGAAGCTGACGCGATCGAAGGCGACCTTGCCGCGGGAACGTTTGATGGGCACGGGCACGGCGGGGCTGGTGATGGTGACGGGGGCGTCGAGGACTTCAAAGACGCGGCGAGCGCCGGTGAGGGCCTGTTGAACGGAGTTGGAGATGTTGGCGATGTTGGCGATCTGGCCGGAGAATTGTTGCAAAAGCCCGGCGAAGACGAGCAGTTGCCCGATGGAGATGCCGACGGCGCGGGCCTGTTCGGGGTCGGGGGTTTGACTGAAACGCACGGCGAGCCATCCGCCGTAGGCCAGGAGAACGACGAGGTTGATTTGCGTGAGCATGCCGATGGCGGGCTGGAAGAAGGAGACGCGGGTGAAAATCCAGCGTTTCTGATCGGCGACGCGGGCGTTGGCTTTTCCGAAGCGATGGATTTCCTCGTCCTGTCGGGCGAAGCCCTTGACGACGTGGACGCCCTGCACGTTTTCGGATAACGCGAGGATCATCTGGTCCACCAGTTCACGGTTTTCCCGATAGGCGGGTTTGACGGCCCGGCCGAACCAGGTGGACATGAACCACAACAGCGGCGTGGTGGCCAGGCACGCGACGGTCAGCCACACGTGAATGTTGAGCATGTAAACGGCATAGTAGATCAGCGAGAGGAAAAGAATCACCGACTGCACGACGACCTGATCGACGAACATGCGGACGGACTGCACGTCGCCGGTGACGCGGTTGATGATGGAGCCGGATGCGTTGGCGTCGTAGAAACGAAAGCTGAGCCGCTGAAGTTTGGCGTACACGCGCTGGCGGAGATCGACGACGATTTGCGCGTTGATGAGTTTGCCGATTTCGACGGCGTTGAAGTAATTGAGCACGCCGCGAATCATGGCGAAGGCGAGCACCGCGGCGGCGATGGCGGCGAGGACGAGCATCGGCGCCTGTTTCCAGGCGTCGGGCGGCCGCACACTGAAAGGCCAGCGTGGTTCCTTCGGCACGGCGTCGTGAATGCAGAACGGCTTGGGCAGGGGCTTGCCGAGTTGGAGGGCCGTGTCGAGGTTGTTGTAGTAATCGCCCTGGGCGCGAAGAACGGCGGCGGGGAAGGCGTCGGAATGGGAGAAGAACGCGAAGTTGATGTAATCGACGCCCAGGCCCACCAGCGCCAGTCCGCTGACGCCCAGCGCCAGCAGAATGACTTGCAGGCCGATGACCTTGGCGCATCCGCGGCGATACTTCCACGTGAGTGAGAGCATTCGGCGGATCAGTTGCCAGTTCGTCGGCTCGTCGGTGTGGGGCGCCCGTGGGGGCATATCAGCGCGGCTCATCGCCAGTTCATTCCATGAATGCGCCGGGGTGGGGCCGCCGCATGGTCGCCCGCCGCCGATGGCGGGCCGTCATGCCGGACGGTGCGCAACGAATCCCATCATAGTCCGATGAACGGCACGGGCAAACTCACAGCTTCCATGCGGAGGTATAAATCGTCGCCTGTCGCCCGGCCATCGTGTCAGGGTATTTTTTGGAAAGTTGATCGAGCAGATGGCGAATGCTGACCTTGTCCGGCGAGGGCCCGTCGGGGAGCTTCGAGACGTTGGGCGGTAGAACGAAGGAAGGGCAATTGTAGGCCTGAACGCGAATCTTCATCAACAATTCAGCGGCTTTGAGTTCCTCCTGGAAGGTCGTGTCGGCTTTGAGTTTTTTTTCCAACTCGATCCAGGGCGCGCCCAGTTCGTCCCCTTTCAACAGCGTCACCATATGACGAACGCGCTCGTGGGTGTTGATCGCATACTCGGCGGTCGCCGTGGTGGCGATCTCCAGTTGCTTCTGTGACCACGCCGCCAGGCGGTCCAGCAGCAACCGGGCTTCATCGTGTTGGGGTTGTCGGTCGGCGGCGGCGGCGGCCCGCACGCGTTTGAGCATCCCGGTCATGTTGCTCGAAAACGAACTGAGCATCGTCGCTTCACGCTTCATGGCTTTCAGGTCATGGCCGGACAACAGGAACCCGGGATTGGCCTGCACGGTCTGATCGACCTTCGCAAGCACCGCGTTGGGAGCGCCGCCGGCGACCATTTTCCCGGCGGCGTCGAACAGGTAGCAATGCGGCAGCGGCAGCTTGTTGGGTACGCCCTGCATGCGAAACTGATCCACCACCGACACCGAATCATCACGGGCGTAGTTCATCCATCCCGCGCCGATGCCCAGCGGGTCCGCCTCCGTTCCGTTGATGGCGATCACCGTGAGCAATTCACGCGGATATTTCTTGCGGACCTTGGCCAGTTCGGCCAGAAACGCCAGGCGATCCGGTTGATCCTGTGCGGCAAAGTAACCGCACAGCACCACGCGCCCCTGTAAATCATCCGGCACCAGTTGCGGGCCAAACACATATTTGCCAGGTTGCACGCCGACCAGCGTCGGATCGGCCGCCCGCGACACTCCGGCCAGCACGCACAAAACCGTGACGACCCCAATGCGGAAAACGTTTCGCATGTCTTGCTCCGTGATTCAATGAACCCATGACCCGACGACCGATTCATCCGTCTCCCGCGAACGTCCCGGTCGCAAGGGGCATTATAGCTTCCATGCGGAAATGTATTGACCGGCCTTTTTCGCCGCGACCGTGTCGGGGTATCGCCTGGCCAGTTCTTCGAGTTGCCCACGCAGAGCCGCTTTCTCCGACGCCAGGCGCGATTCGCCGACCTGTCCCTCGCTGAACAGAGGCCCCTTGAACGCCTGTTGTTCGATGATGCCCAGCACTTGTGCCGCTTTCATTTCATTCTGAAAACTCTTGTCCTGTTTCAGCGATTTGTCCAGTTCCGCCCAGCGATTGCCCAGTTCGTCGCCTCGCAGGAGGGACACCATTTTCCGCGTCGTTTCCAGGACGGATGCCGGGTCGTTCACCGGCTTGGCCGTGCAGGTCGCATACTGGGTGTCGGACCATTCGGTCAGGCGATCCAGCAGATACCTGGCTTCCTCGCAGCCGGTTTTTTTTTCATCACCCGCGGCGGCGCGCAATCGCTTGATCGTGCCCGACAGGTTGCCCCGCATCGCGCCGATGAAAGCCGCGTCACGCGCCAGCACCTTGAACTCATGCCCGGCCACCAGAAAACCGGGACTGCTCTTGACCGCCTGATCGACCTTCGGCCCGACCTCCGACGGATCGCCGTCGAAGATCAGCTTGCCGGTGACGTCAAACAGGAAGCATCGCGGAAGGAATGTCGCATTGCTGCCGGGTAGATTGCCCTGATTGATGACCGACACGATGTTTTCGTGGGCGCGTGATACCCACACCGCCCCGGCATTGGCCGCGCCGCCGTCCTGGCGGTGATTGGCCACCACGATGAATTGTTCACGCGGATATTTCTTCTGCATCTCGGTGATGTGCGGGATGTTCGCCAGGCAAGGCCCGCAGTTCACGCCCCAGTATTCAAACAGCACGACGCGGCCCTTCAGGTCCGCCGCGGTGACCGCCGGCCCCCCGGCATACTCGCCAAGGTTCACCCCCGCCAGCGTCGCTTCGCCCCGCGCCCCGGCTGCGCACGCACTGGCCACCACCATCGCCGCGACGATCAGTTGTTTCATGCCGCTCATTTGCCGTCCCCTTTCAACAGAAGATGAAACAGCAATATACCCGATGCCGCTTTGAAAAACACCCCAAAAACGCGGCACATCCCCCCACCCCGTTTAGCGGAGGCCTTCAGGCCCGGGGGGCAGGCCCCGCGTTGGCAATGACGAATGACGCCCCCGGAAGCACGAATGACGAATGAATGACGAATGCCCAATGACCAATGCCCAATGCCGAAACGCGCCCAAGTTCGTCGCCCGCCCAGCCGCGCCGCCCCCGGAAACAACCCGCAGCCCCCCCCAACGCACCCACAATCCCCCCCCCATCAACCCACGCTTCGCCGAAGACGCCACTACTCACGCTACCGATCAACCCGGCCTACTCGCTAGTTCTTGGAGTACTGCTTGATAATCTGCTGCAAGCGGGAAACTTCTTGCTCTCGACTCTTTGATTCGGCAACTAGACGGCGTAACGTATCTCCCATTTCTTCATATGCTACCTTGCTCAGTTTGTTGCCATGCCGTAAGGCACATAGCCACTGAGTAAAGTCTGCACGATCCATATCTTCGATTAACTCCAGCAACCTAGCACGCGGCAAAGTCAATGCGTGAATCCCGAGCCTTGATAGCGCAGCAATCACGACAGTGTGATTTTGACCGACTCCCCGCAACATTGTTTCGGATTGAAGTATTGCGTGAAAAGAGTCGCTTTCAGCACGGTTGGAAGGCGCGAGCCTCATCCGCTCAAGAAAGAACGACGGCAAGACGCAAGGCTTAACTTTGAAAGAATTTCGATTGTCAAGATAGGCCTTCAGAATGTGGCGGTCGCTTGACACTAAATACCATCGGCCGAGTCTGTTTTGCTGAAGCTTGTCTCTATTCTGCTGTTCCACGACAAGCATTTGGAGCGCATCCGCTTGATATAGGTCAGGGTGCTTGTAACTCCCAGATTGCCGACGATTCGATTCGATCGTTTTATAGAGGCGGTCAAGTTTATCTTCCTGAGGCGAACGCCATCAACTTAAGCTGCAAACCTTGTGATTCCAAGGGCTTTTCGCAATTCATCTCGCGGACGGGTCATGTAGGTGTAGCGATCTTTCCTTCGTTTGATGCGGCGTGGTTCGTGGCGG
>Ga0172380_10003115_pt1 | contig 23618 bp, 23 predicted proteins | sample Leawe162metaG_FD_119747 | JGI IMG/M metagenome (GOLD analysis project Ga0172380, IMG submission 119747) | Leachate microbial communities from a municipal landfill in Southern Ontario, Canada - Leachate well 162 metaG | ecosystem: Engineered > Solid waste > Landfill > Unclassified | place...
CCGGAGAAAAAGTAGGGGATTTCAAAGGCGGCGGTTTCCGGGGCGTCGGAACCATGGGTGGCGTTCTCGCCGATGGAAGAGCCGAACTCCTTGCGCAGGGTGCCGGGGGCGGCCTGGGCCGGATTGGTGGCGCCCATCAGGTCACGCCATTTCTTGATGGCGTCGGGGGCTTCCAGCACCATGACGATGCAGGGGCCGCTGCACATGAAATCGGTCAGTTCACCGAAAAACGGCCGGGCCTTGTGCACATAATAGAAACCCTCGGCTTCGACCCTGCTCAGGTACAGTTTCTTGAGACCGGCGACCTTGAAGCCTTCGGCGTAGATCCGGGCGAGAATTTTACCGGCGTTGCCGGCGGCAAAGGCGTCCGGTTTGATTATGGCAAAGGTTCTTTCCATCATTAACTCCTTATCTGCAGTTTTTTTGTATTCCCAAAAAAGAATCGACTTTTTTAACATCCATCTTGGCAAAAGTCAAGGGATTCGATTTTCGATCCCAGGTTTGCTTGCGAGGTGTGCAGCCCTGGTCCCCTAGGCCTGCCGCATGGTTTAGGGTCTGATAAATTATTTTTAAAATCAGCTCGTTAGCCATTATTCATCCTGCTTGCGCCCCTTGACATCCTGTTGATATGTCCTTAAATTTTCAATTAGAGATAAAACACTGGATGAGGAGGTGACGGTAAATGATTATGAGGGAGCTTGGTTTTATGCGCGGCCTGGATGTAGTCGTTGGGGTGCTGCTGGTAATCGGCGGACTCAATTGGGGCCTTGTCGGCGTATTCGGTTATAACTTCATTGATACCATGTTTACTACGGTGCCGTGGTTAAGCCGGATGATTTATGCAGTGGTCGGATTGAGCGCTTTCTATGAAATTTTCCAATGGAAGGCCATCCAGCGGCGGTGGCACTGCACCTGGGCTCCGACGATGCATCATACGACTGCCTAAGAGAGCAATGGCTGCAGGATAAGAGGCTCAGGCTGAGCAACCAGGATAACAACTGATTGACGCCTTGAGCGAGCAGGGCATGATTCAGAAAACCGGATCATGCCCGTTTTGTTTCTGGATTCCGGTTAAAACCTTCCGGCATGACGGACGTTGCAAAACGTGGTAAGCCGTTGTACAAAAAAATAACATGGCCGGAGAAATGCGCCCCAACGATATTGAAAAAATGAACGTGTTATTTCGTAACGGCTCCTAAACGGCTATTAACAATTCTACTTTCTGAGTTGTGGTGACATGTTGAAATTAAATTGATATCCGCATGGTCCCCGTAGCTTGTTTCCGGAGAATTCAGCAGCCAGAAATCAGGAGCCGGAATAAAACGTAATAAAATCAACCATTCTGTCTCCTGTCTCCTGAATTCCCATGACGGAGATCAGAGCAGCAACTATGTCACAAAAATATCGGTATTTCGATCAAATAGATCAAGTCAGAAAGTTGAGTTAACAATTGCTGAGCCCCTTACGCCTGCGCGGATTTTCCAATCAGACAAACGGGCTACCGCTCCGAATCCGGAGGCGGGAGCCATTGCTGAAGAGATACGAAATGAAGAATGTGCCATTAGCCAAGGTGGTCTGCTGCCTGCTGGTTTTGTTGTTTTTTTGTCTGCTCCGGACGGAAAGGCTGCTGGCCTGGCCGGTGAGCGGCACGGACAGCCAGGGGCTGGCCTATGTCATTGAGCAGCGGCCGCAGCGGGTGGTCTGCCTGGTGCCGGAGATCAGCGAGATCCTCTTTGCCCTCGGCGCCGGTGACGCGCTGGTGGGCATCACCGAGCATACGGTTGCCCCGGCCGCGGCTGCGCGGAAAAAGGTGGTGGGCGGCTTTTTTGCGCCCGGCATCGAGGAGATTGAGGCGCTCAAGCCGGATCTCATCTTTGCGGCTGACCTGCACGGCGCGGTGCGGGACCATTTTCAGGGAAAATGCAGGCTGCTGACCTTAAACGTCACGGGCATCGACGGCGCCATGGCGCGCATCGAACTGCTGGGCCGGATTTTCGGGCGCGAAGAGGCGGCCCGCGGCATTGTGGCGGAAAATCGTGAGCTGCTTGACCTCATTGCCCGCAAGGTGGCAGGCATCCCGGCCGAAAAAAGGCAGCGAACCGTGCGGCTCATGGGCGGCGATAGTCTGATGGTGCCGGGCGATGATTCCTTTCAGAACGATTTTATCCGGGCCGCGGGCGCCATCCCGCCCCGGTTCGGTGAAAACGGCAAGATCATCAGCATCAGCCCGGAAGAGTGGCGGCAATTCGACCCGCAGGTCGTCTACGGCTGCGGAGACGGCAAACCGGCCATCCTGGAGTCAGCCGGGGTGCGGGAGGTGAGCGCCCTGCAGAACGACAGGTACTTTTCCTTTCCTTGCGATTTCACCTGCCGGAGCGGGGTCAATGTCGGCAACTTTGTCGCCTGGCTGGCCGCCCGCATCTACAGCGATGAGTTTGCCGACCCCGGGCGGCAGGTGCGGCCCGATCAGCTGTTTTCCGCAAAGGAGGTGGCCATCGACCTGCCCTATGTGCGCCGGGCCCGGGTGGTGGAGAGCAGCATCCGCGATTTCAAAAACCGCACCCTGCTGGTTGATTTCAAGTCCCCCCAGGCCATCCTCTCCACCCTGGAAGGGCCGCGGTCAGGAGTTGCCTCGGTGGGCAATCACTATTACCCGGCCCCGGCCTGGGGGCTTGGCCATGATGAAGGGGTGGAGGCCATGCGCCGCCGCACCTGCGCCGTCCTGGGCCAGGCCCCGGAGGATACCAGCCTGCTGTTCACCGGCGCGGACATGAAGAATCTGGCGGTCAGCCGGCAGGATTTCAAGGAGATGACGGTGTACGCCCTGGTCACCGCCGGGGTCACCTCCAACGCGGTGCGCATGGGGCATGATACCGGCAATTTCTACGAGCCCGGCACCATTAATGTCCTGCTTCTGACCAACATGCAGCTCTCGCCCCGGGCCATGACCCGGGCCATGATCAGCGTCACCGAAGGGAAAACCGCGGCCCTGGCCGAGCTGGACATCCGCAGCAGCTATTCTCCCAACCTGCCCGCCACCGGCACCGGCACGGACAACATCCTGGTGGTGCAGGGCGAGGGGCAGGCCATTGATAATGCCGGCGGCCATACAAAAATGGGGGAACTCATCGCCCGGGCGGCGTATGAGGGAGTGCTGGAGGCGGTGGCCAGGCAGAACGGCATCACCCGGGAGCGCACCATCCCTGCCCGGCTGGCCGAGCGGCATATCAGCCTGTGGGAGCTGCTGCCCGACGAACTGGAGGGCTGCAATCTCAGCAGGGCGGCGGCCATTGCCGAGGTGGAGAAGCTGCTTGTTGATTCGCGGTATGCCGGGTTCATGGCCGCCGCCCTGGCGGCAAGCGATGCCGAGCAGGCCGGGCTGCTCACCGATTTGCGCGCCTTTGGCGACTGGGGGAGAATGGTCAGCAGCTCCCTTGGCCAAACCGCGGACGATGAGTGGCAGCACCGCTTTGCCGCAGGCGATCTGCCGCCGGTGCTGGCCCTTGCCTTGGAGGCGCTGATCAACGGGGTCTGCGCCGCGGAAGAGAGCCCTGCGGCACCGGATAAAGAGAGACCGGCACTTTTTAGCAATCCGACTTTCTGAGTTGGTAAATTTCTTGAGTTTCCAGTGAGTTGATGAATTCGGCAAAAGTCTATTTTCACCACGGAGCTCACAGAGGTCATAGAGAAAATATTTTTAATTACAATTAGTTATCTCTGTGGGCTCTGTGCTCTCTGTGGTTAATTTTCAGCTGGTAATAATATCTGACATTTTACGATTCCAACGCGTCATGGCAATGCCGAAAGCGGCATTATCAGCAAGGCGCGGTAATGGCGGTTTAGGGGGGACCGGGAAGCGGTGGGCACAATAAACGAAAAAAGCGGCCGCGGCCTGGTGCTGGCGGCCCCAAGCAGCGACAGCGGCAAGACCATGGTGAGCCTGGGACTTGGCGCGGCCCTGGTAAGCCGCGGCCACTCGGTGCAGTATTTCAAGTGCGGGCCTGATTTTATCGACCCCAGCCTGCACCGGCTGGTGAGCGGCCGGGTGTCGCGCAACCTGGATCTGCGGATGTGCGGGCCAGCCTTTGTGCGGGAAAGTTTTGCCCGGCACGGTGATGCGGACTTCGTCATTGTCGAGGGGGTGATGGGTCTCTTTGACGGTGGGGAGGCCAGCACCGCGGCCCTGGCCCGGGTCCTCAATCTGCCGGTGGTGCTGGTGGTGGATGCCGCGGCCTGCGCCGAGAGTATTGCCGCCCTGGTGCACGGCTTTACCAGCTTTGATCCGCGGGTCACGGTCAGCGGGGTCATTTTCAACCGGGTGGGCGGCGAGGGGCATTACCGCCTGTTAAGGCAGAGCGTTGCGGCCCATTGCCGGCCGGAGGTGCTGGGCGCTATCCCGCGCCATGATGGATTTGTCGTGCCCGGCCGCCATCTCGGCCTGCATATGGGGCATGAAGGCGCGCTTTCCCCGGAGCGGCTCGGGGTGCTGGCAGGTATTGTCGGCGACTGTATCGATCTTGATCGCCTGTCCGCCCTGGCCGGAGTCCTGCCGCCATCCCCCGGGCCGGCGGCGGCAATCCGGACAGCCCAGCCGGTGCGGATCGGGGTGGCCAGGGATGCGGCCTTCTGTTTTTACTATGAGGATAATTTTGACCTGCTGCGGGCCGCAGGGGCGGAGCTGGTTTTCTTCAGCCCGCTGGCCGATGCGGAGCTGCCGCCGGATCTGGCCGGTATTTACCTCGGCGGTGGGTATCCGGAGCTTTACGCCGCGGCCCTGGCCGACAACCGCTGCCTGCGGGAGATGATCCGCAGCCGGGCAGCGGCGGGCCTGCCCGTCTATGGCGAGTGCGGCGGCTTTATGTACCTCTGTGAGTCGCTGGTGACGGCCGAGGGTGAAGAGTATCCCATGGCCGGGATTTTTCCGGCCCGGGCCCAGATGAAAAAACGTCTGGTGCGTCTCGGTTACCGCCAGGCCACGGTGGTGAAAAACACCCTTTGGCCGGCGGGGGCCACCCTGGCCGGACATGAATTCCATTATTCGCAGATCGATGCCATGTCCGACCGGATTGACAGGGTTTATCAGCTTGATGACGGCCGGAGGGAAGGCTACTGCTGCAACAATACCCTGGCCGGCTACCTGCATCTCCATCTGGGAGGCAGTCCCGGGGCCGCCGCCCATTTTGTCGATTTCTGCCGGACCAGGGGCCGGGCTCAACTGGCCGCAGATCCCGGCGGTGGGAGATAGCCGGATTGGTGCGCTGCCCGCCGGCCGGTTTGGCCGGCCCCCACGGGCCTGTTAACCGCCCTGGAACCGCTGGAAATACTCCATCCTGAGGGGAGCGCATTGTTCTTTGATCCGCTTTGCGGGCAATGCTGAAAAGCGGTTTCCCGTCATTTCGTTGTTGACATTTCAAATAGCGCCCATTACTTATAGGAATCGTTTATAAAATGTGGTTTTCAGAGGCTGCCGTGCCTCACCACAGCCACTTTCAGCCGGAAGCTGGAAAAGCGTTTCCTCATCTTCATGGGCAACCACATGCACAAAGTAACCCTCATCTGTGCTTTCTGTCTGCTGGCCGTTATTTCTTTTATCAGCGGCTGTGCTGAAGTTCAGGTGCAGCAGCCCTCTCCCGCACAGTCTGTGCAGGGGGCAGCCGCTGAGCTGCCGACTCCCCTGGCGATTTTCCCCTTTGAAAATAACGCGGTAACCCGGCATGAAGAGTATGAGCCGCTGACCGGGGGGCTGGCTGCCATGCTGATAACCGATCTGCGCCACGACGCAACGAACCTCAAGATCATTGAGCGCAACAGGATCAAGGAGCTGCTGCAGGAGATCGACCTGAGCCAGAGCGGCTATGTTGACCAGGCCACGGCCCTGCGTATCGGCAAACTGCTCGGCGCCCGCTCCGTTGCCTTCGGCTCCTTTGTCGTGCTCGGCGAGCAGGTCCGCATCGATGCCAGGCTGGTGAATGTTGAAACCAGTGAAACGCTGCTGGCTGAATCCATAAGCGGCACCTCGGACCAGTTTCTGCAGCTGGAGAAGAACCTGGCCGTTAAGATTGCCGGCGCCTTTCAGGAGCGTCTGGCCTCCGCCCAGCCGTCAGCCTCGGCCAATACCATGAATGCGGCCCTGGCCTTTGCCAAGGGTTTGGAAGCCCTTGACCGGGGCGACCGGCAAGGGGCGGAAAACTATTTTCAAAAAACCATTGAACTGGACCCCGGCTTTACCCGGCAGGTGGACAGCGCCCGGCTTGGCAAATAAGCCGTTGTTTCAACTTTCTGAGTTGTGACAACATGTTGAAATTAAAAATATTTTCAGGTTGCCCGCAGCTTGTTTCCAGAGGATTCAGGAGACAGGAGACAGGAGCCAGAATAAAACGTAATAAAATCAATCATGCTGAATTCTGTCTCCTGTCTTCTGAATGCCCATGATATGAGCAGCATGAACCCGCAACCGACCTGACGAGAAGAATGCTTTATGCCCAAGAAACTCTTTGCCGTTATTGTCTCCCTTGTTTTTATTTCACTCCTCGCTCCTTTGCCAACCCGGGCCGGCCAGGTGGTTACCGAAGATCTCAGAAACTGGGCCAGGGACGCCATTGCCCAGGAGAAATCCCTGGGCTCGGCGGACCTTCCTGACAACACCCTGGCGGTCCTCTATTTCCAGAATCTGACCGGCCGCAGCGAACTCGATCCCTGGCGGAAAGGGCTCACGGTGATGCTGATCACCGACCTGGCCCAGATCAAGGAGCTGCAGGTGCTGGAGCGGGTACGGCTGCAGGCCCTGGTCGAAGAGATCGGCTTCGGGGCCTCCGGCCAGGTGGATAAGGCGAGCGCGCCCCGGATCGGCCGCTTTGCCGGAGCCCGGCATCTGGTGGGCGGTGAGCTCGGTCAGGATGCGGCGCAGTCTCTTGCCGTAGACTCCGACCTGCTTGATGTGCCCCGGGAATCCGTCATGGACCGCTTCGGCTCCAAGGGCATGGTCGAAGAACTCTTCAGGATCGAAAAAGAGCTTCTCTTCGGCATTACCGACTCCCTGGGAATCAAGTTGTCCCCTGAGAAAAAAGCAGCCCTGCAGAAGCCTCTTTCCACCGATTACCGGGCCCTGCTGGCCTTTTTTCAGGCCATTGACTGCAGCGACCGGGGCGAGTATGCCAAGGCGGCGGAGTATTACAAGGAGGCCCTGGAGAAGGACCCCGGGCTGACCCAGGCGGCCGAGGCCCTGCAGGAACTCGCCGATCTCGGGCTTATCCCCCGGAAAACGGGGAATCGCTGGCGGGGCAAGTCCTTTCTCAAGGAACTGCGGGAGCGGGCCTCCTTCACCGACAGCCTGACCCCGGTCTATCCGGTGCGACGGACAAGGAACCCGGCGGAGATCGTCGAACGCGAGAGACTGATAAACCCGGATTTCTGTCCGGACGACCCGCTGAAAACTGCCCCGGGCGCCTGCGGCTGCGGGGTGGCTGATACCGATTCCGACCAGGACGGTATCCTGGACTGCAATGACAGCTGTCCGGCTGATGCCCTGAAGACGTCGCCCGGTGTCTGCGGCTGCGGGGTGGCTGACGTGGACACTGATGGGGATGAGACCCTGGACTGCCTTGACCTCTGCCCCAATGATCCCGATAAAATCGATCCGGGCATCTGCGGCTGCGGGGTGGCGGATACGGAGGGAAATATTTCTGACTCGGATGAAGATGGTATCCCGAATTGTCTCGACCCGTTCCCGTTTGGCGAGTAATCCCGCAAGGACGAAGCCGGTTCACCCTGCGGCTGTTGTGATGAATGCTGATTGATGCAAGTGACGTTTGAAATATTTCATAAGCGAGAAATGATGATGAAACGATGGGCGACGCTGCTGTTTCCCCTGGTCCTCTGCGCAAACGCCGCCGGTGTCTGCGCCAGCGAAATCACCTTTCAGGGCGGTCTGCACTATGACTGGTGGAAAGGCAATAATGACACGGACGGCAATCAGGTGTTCGTGCCGGTGGAGCTGGGCGCTGAAATGGATGATTTCTCCGCCCGGGTGATCACCGCCTTCACGCGAACGGAAAGCGACATCAGCGGGGTGGGCAAGCAGAGTCTTTCCTCGGTGGTTGACACCAAGGTGGACCTCTCCTATCTGCTGGTCGATAAACTGCCGGTCAACTTCCTTTTCGGGCTTGACCTGAACTGCCCCACCGGCAAAAACGACTTTGACAACGACGAAATGCTGGTTATCCGGGACCCGGACCTGGTTTCCATTGTCGATCACGGCGAGGGGTTCAATGTCAATCCCAATATCAGCATGACCAGGGACTGGACGGACTGGGGAGCCGGACTTGGCGCGGGTTATCTGTGGAGAGGCGAATACGACTACAGCTGGGATTACCAGGACTATGATCCGGGGGATATCGCCTATATCACCGCTGAGATCCGTTATTATCTGGCCGAGGACGGGCTGCTGAGGCTCTACGGCGATTACGGGTCGTTTTCCAAGGACACCCTTGACGGCGATGATTTCTACCGGGAGTCGGATTTTTTTCTGCTGGGCGGGGAAACCCGTTATCTGACCCAAAAATGGGAAACCCGGCTGGATATCAAGGGGACCTTCCGGGGGAAAAGCGAGTTTCGCGAGGCGAGCAGCCGATTGAAAACCGAGAGCAGGGAAGGCTATGGCGATGAATACGCGGCTGATCTGCTCTGCCGCTATTTTTTCAGCGACAAGGACAGCCTCGCCCCCTTTGTCCAGCTGCTCTATGTTGATGACAACCAGTATGCTGAATCATCCCCTCTCTACGTGGGGACCAGAACGAAATACACCGCCGGTCTCAGCCTCAAACGGCAGGTGAGCGCCACCGGCAGCCTGGAGCTGATGCTGCGCGTCTTTCATATGGATGATGAAAAGGGCTGGCTGGACACGGACGATGTCACCTACCAGGGCCATTCGCTCGTGTTGCTGTATGCCGGCAGTTTTTAGGCCGCCGGCGGCTTCGCTAAGGGGCATAACCACCCACGGGGCATGAAGACGGGTGCAGCGGCCCCCTGGCCGGCAACAAAAAAAATGTATTTTCCGGCAGACATTCGTTATACTGCTATTGCTGGATAGCACCCGGCTATTTTCCGTCTCTCCTCTTTTAAACAAAGATGGACTCCTAACATCTGAAAATTTACCACGGAGAGCACAAAGCCCACAGAGCTAACGAGCTGTAATAAAAAATATTTCTCTGCGATTTCTGTGTGCTCCGTGGTGAAAAAAGACTTTTTACGAGTTCATCAACAAACGGAGGGTCCATGTCAAAAGGCAGTTCTCTTTACACCCAGGAAAACCGGCTCATTGCCATTGAATCACCCCTTGGCGCGGATGCGTTGCTGCTTGCCGGCTTACGCGGCGTGGAAGGCATCTCCACCCTGTTTGATTTTGAGCTGGAGCTTTTATCCGAGAACCACGGCATCAATTTTGCCGACATTGTCGGGGAGAAGGTCACGCTCTCCATTTACCTGGCCGACGGCAGCCAGCGCTATTTCAACGGCATCATCAGCCGGTTCTGCCATGGCCGCGGCGGCGGGGAGACCGGGACCGATACCCGCTTCTCCTCTTACAACGCCACCATGGTGCCCTGGTTCTGGCTGCTCACCCGCACCTCCGACTCGCGGATTTTTCAGAACAAGAATATCCCGGACATTATCGAACAGGTCTTCTCCGACCAGGGTTTTTCCGACTACAGCCTGCGCCTGCACGGCAGTTATGAACCCAGGGAATATGTGGTGCAATACCGGGAAACGGATTTCAATTTCATCTCCCGGCTGATGGAGGAGGAGGGCATCCATTACTTTTTTGAACACGAGAAGGTCAAGCATGTGCTGGTGCTGGCCGACTCCCCGGCGGAGAATAAACCCTGCCCCCGGCAGGAAGAGGCCAGATATGAGATAAGCGGCAGCGGCAATGAGCAGGAGGATGTGCTGACCCATCTTGAGGTGATGCAGCAGATACGGTCCGGCAAATATAGTTTGAACGATTTCAATTTCAAGACCCCCGGCACGGATCTGGTGGTTTCGGTCAATTCCAGGGTAAAGCTGGGACCAGGGGAAAGAGAAATATATGATTATCCCGGCGAGTATGCCAGGCGCAATGAAGGCGACCGGCTGGCCAACATCCGCATGGAGGAAGAGGAGGCGCGGATCACCACCATCAGGGGCGATGGCCGCTGCCGCTCCTTTACCAGCGGCTGCCGTTTCCGCCTGCAGGATTATTTCCGCGACGACATGAACCAGAAGGAGTTTCTCCTGACCCGCATCATGCACCAGGTCAAGCTGCGGGACTCCTTTGAGGGTTCCGGTGCAGCAGGCTCCCAGACCGGCATGCAGGCCTATACCAATACCTTTGAATGCATTCCCCATGAGGTCCCCTTCCGGCCGCGGCGGCAGACGGCAAAACCCGTGGTGGAAGGGGTGCAGACGGCGATTGTCGTCGGCCCGTCCGGGGAGGAGATCTACACCGATGAGTTTGGCCGGGTCAAGGTGCAGTTTCACTGGGACCGGGAAGGGAAAAAGGACGAGAACAGCTCCTGCTGGATCCGGGTCAGCCAGCTGTGGGCGGGCGCCGGCTGGGGCGCCATGTGGATACCCCGCCTCGGCCATGAGGTGATCATCGATTTCGTGGAAGGTGATCCGGACCGGCCGATCATCACCGGCAGGGTTTATCACGGCAGCAACATGCCGCCCTACAAGCTCCCCGATGAGATGACCAAGAGCACCATCAAGTCCGATTCCTCCAAGGGCGGCGGCGGTTCCAACGAGTTCCGTTTTGAGGACAAGAAAGGCGGGGAGGAGATTTTCCTGCACGGCCAGAAGGACTGGAATATTGTCATTGAAAACAACAAAACCCAGTCGGTGGGCGTGAACGAATCCCTGTCCGTGGGCAACAACCGCACCAAGACGGTGGGCGTCGACCAGAGTGAAACCATCGGCAAAAACAAGACCATCAATGTCGGGGTCAATCATGATGAGCTGATCGGCGCCAATAAGACCATGACCGTGGGCGCCAATCACACGGAAAACATCGGCGCCAACATGGCCCTCACGGTGGGCGGCAATCAGACCGAAACCATCGCCATCAACTGCGCCGAGACCATCGGCGTGGCCAAGGAGTTGACCATCGGCGCCGCTTATCAGGTGACCGTGGGCGCGGCCATGAACGAAACCGTGGGCGCGGTCAAGGCGGTGGAGGTCGGCGCCTCGAGCACCCTGCTGGTGGGTAAGGACATGTCGGTGAAGGTCGCCAAGAATTCCAGCCATAACGCCAAGAAAATCACCATTGAAGCGGATGACGAGATCACCATCAAGACCGGCAAGGCCATGATCAACATGAAGAAAAGCGGCGATATTACCATCCAGGGCGCGAAGATAACCATCAAGGGCTCGGGCAACATTATCATCAAGGGCAGCAAGATACTGGAGAACTGAGATGAAACGCATGAACGCGGAAAATATCCACCATGTTGATTTTTCCAGGCAGATGGACGGGGTGCGCAGCGGCAGGGTGACGGGTATCGAAGACGGTCGGCCGTTGGTGGATTACAGCGGCAACGCCCTGGGGCCGCTGGCCGCCCGGTTTGCCGGTTCTTTGCCGCCGGAGGTGCTGCGCCGGGCGGCGGAGGACGGCAGGGAGGTGCTGCTGGCCTTTGAGAAAAACGACCCTGCCCGGCCGGTGATTATCGATGTTCTCCAGGCCCGCCTCAGTGAGCCGCAGCAGGAAGAAATTTCGTTAACCTCTGACGCGCTGCCCGAACTGACGATTGACGGCAAGAAAATCGCCTTTGAGGCAGAGGAGGAGATTGTGCTGCGCTGCGGCCAGGCCAGTATCACGTTGACCCGCGCCGGCAAGGTCATTATCCGGGGGACGTACGTGCTCAACCGCTCCACCGGCGTCAACCGCATTAAGGGCGGCTCGGTGCAGATTAATTGATTTGCCATCTTCAAGAAATTCATCGCCGGAGAGCCATCCATGTGGGTGCTGGAAAATAATACCCCTTTTGCCGCGGAGCGGACCCTGGCCTGTGACCGAAACGGCGCCGATCTCTGGCTGGTGGCGGTCAAGGGGACCTTTCTGATCACCGGAGGCCACCGCCTTGAGCCGGCCCCGGAGCAGCAGGAGGTTCTGCTGGCTCCCAAACATCGCGGCGACCCCGCTGATACCAGCCTGCTGTACGAAGCGGACCTTGATTACACGAAACCCACCACGGATATTATCCTGCATGGACATGCCTGTGCCCCGGCGGGGCGGGCGAGCCGGCAGGTCGATGTTACCATGCGCATCGGCAGCATGAATAAGACCCTGAGGGTCTTTGGTGACCGGGTCTGGGACAGAGGCATTCTGGACCCCGTGCTCAGCGACCCGCAGCCCTTCCGGCAGCTGCCCATCACCTATGAGCGGGCCTTCGGCGGCATTGATCCGCAGGCCCAGGACGTAAAGGCCCAGGGCTGGGAGCCCCGTAATCCGGTGGGGCGGGGCTTTGCCACGGCCATGGAGCACATCATCGGCCGGCCCGCAGCCAATGTGGAAGACCCCAGGCTGCTGATTTCCTCCTGGCAGGACCGGCCGCCGCCGGCAGGTTTCGGGCCGATCGCCCGCCACTGGTCGCCCCGGGTGGGGCTTGCCGGCACCTATGATGAGCAATGGCAAAAAAAACGGCTGCCCCTGCTGCCCGAGGATTTCAACGAGCGCTTCCTGCAGTGCGCCCCGGCGGATCAGCAGAGCCCCGCCTATCTCACCGGCGGGGAGCCGGTGGAGCTGCTCAATCTGTCCCCGGCCGGGCCGCTGCGTTTTAACCTGCCCCGGGTGGAGCTGGGTTTCACCACCAGGCTGGGGGGCCGCACCATGGAACACGGGGCGAGGCTGCACACGGTGATTCTTGAGCCCGATGTGCCGCGGGTGATGCTGGTCTGGCATACGGCCTTGCCGTGCCACGGCAAAAAACTCTCCCTGCTGTGGTGCCGGGTCGAGCAAAGGGGGATGAGCTGATGGCCTGCATCTGCGGTTTCGGCGCGCGCACCCCGGTGGGGCGGACGGCATTTGCCTCGGCGGCGGCCGTGCGCGCGGCCATCTCCATGTTTAACGACCATCCCTACATGATTGATAAGGCCGGCGAGCCGATGGTGGTGGCCATGGATGCCTTTTTGGCCGAGGAGCTGGCCGGAGCGGGGCGTTTTCTTGAGCTGGGCCTTTCCGCCGCAAAGGAGGCGCTGGGCAGCCTCTGCGGGGAGGAGGGGATAGCCAAACAGTTGCAGATACTGATCGGGCTTCCGGGTCAGCGGCCGGGACTGCCGGAGGATCTGGAGGTCGAAATTCTGGGCGGTTTCCAGGGGCATTTCCCAGGGGCCGGGGTGGAGGTGGTGCAGGGCGATCATGGCGGCGGCCTGATGGCGCTCGAAGAAGGGTGGCGAAGGATTGGCAGCGGGGCCGCCTCGTTCTGCCTGGTGGGCGGGATCGAATCCTACCTGGCGCCCGAGACCCTGGAATGGCTGGACGCGGAGGAGCAGCTGCATTCCGCGGCCAACAGCTGGGGGTTTATCCCCGGCGAAGGGGCGGGATTCTGTCTGCTCTGTTCCGCGCGCACCGCCCACCAGTTTGCCCTGCCGGTGCGGGGTGAAATTCTGGCCGCAGCCACGGCCAGGGAGGCCAACCTGATCAAAACCGACAGCGTCTGCCTGGGCGAGGGCTTGACAGAGGCGGTGCGGCAGGCCGCCGCTGGATTACCGGACGGGGCCAGGATTGCGCAAACGATCTGCGATCTGAACGGGGAGCCCTATCGCGGCAATGAGTGGGGTTATGCCCTGGTCCGGGTTGGGGAACACTTTGCCGACCCGACGGACTTCATGACCCCGGCCGACTGCTGGGGAGATCTCGGGGCCGCCTCTGGTCCGCTCTTTGTCATGCTGGCGCTGGTGGCCGGCCTGAAGGGCTATGCCGGCGGCCCGCATATCATGATTTTTACCGGGGCCGAGACGGGCGAGCGGACGGCGATGCTCGTGCGGGGCGGAAACCAGGAAGGAGGATGAACGGCAATGGGCGTAACGGTGGCCATCAATAAAAACTCTCTTTCTCACAAGGGCGCCAACGGCATAGCCGCCGCCACCGTCCCGGATGTGTGTAAAACCCCGAGTCCGGGCGGGCCGGTGCCGGTTCCTTACCCCAATATTGCCAGGTCGGACAGTCTGGCCAACGGCACCAAGACGGTCAAGGCCGACGGCAACAACATGTGCGCCAACAAGGGATCGGAATACTCCAGCAGCAACGGCGACGAGCCGGGCACGGCAGGAGGGGTGAAGTCGAGCACCAACATGAAGGAGGCGAAGTGGATCACCTACTCCTTTGATGTCAAGCTGGAAGGCAAGAATGCCTGCCGTCTTTCCGACTCAATGACCAATAATCATGCAAACACGGTGAGCCTGTAATGCCCAATGTCGAAGCCCCGGTTCTGGCGAATTTTGAAAAGGCGCTGTGCCAGATCGTCAAGCAATGCGAAAAGGAAGTGAATGAAAAAAAATTCGGGCCTGGCGGCAAGCCCGACAAGGCCTGGTGCAACTCCACCAACAGCGCCACCGGGAAAAAAAATTATCTGGAGATCGGGGATGAGAAAAGTCAATGCTGTGAAAAAAAGGTAAATGAAAGAAAGGCAAAGTCGCAAACGGAATTCAGTAAAACGGTGGCCGCGGAAAAATCAGTGCCGGTGCCCGGCGGGGGCTGGTGCCGGCCGGATGTCATGGTTGGCACCCCGCCCGCCTGTGATGCCGTCTATGACTTTAAATCGAGTTGTCCCCTGACCCCGGCCAGTAAACCCGGCTGGCCGGTCTACGGAAATGCGCCAGGCCAGCGCACCCCTCCCAATCCGCATTATGACGGCAAAACACAGGCTGAAATTTATGCGGATTCCTGTGGCGCCAAACCCAAACTGATCCATCCCAACAGTGAAACCTGTAATACCTAAAGAATGGTGCAAGGAAGGTTATTCATGGCAGATGAAAGAGCGGATATCCAGGTTATCCATGCGGATGGCACGGTCAGTGTCAGGGAGATATTCACGATTGTTTTTTACATTCGTCGGCCGAATCTGGAAATCGTGGACAGCATCGACCAGGCGATTCAGGGCTTTGTTGAGCTGGTTTCACTCCAGGCCCTGACCGGCTACTATAATTACGAAGGGGAGCAGGAGGATTTAACGGCACAATCTCTGCGCGCCTTAATCCATGAAAGGCTGCACGGCCCCTACCGGGCGCCCAATGCGACGATTGAACTCATCGGCAGCGGTATCTATGCCCCGGAGTATTACCTGCGCTATTACGGCAGTGCGCTCACGGTGCCTGGCCTGGAGGACGAAGTCAGCTATCTCAGCTGCTGGATGCCGAGAAGCTTTTACGCTAGCCACAGCGAGCAGTTTTTCGCCTATCTTATGGCCCTTGCCGCGAGCCTGCCGTTTAGCTTCGCCTATGCCAGTCCGGGCCTTGCCGGGGAGGATGCCTTGAAGAAACAGGCCCTGGCCAGACGTTACCCCGGCTTGGATATCGCGGATCCGGGCAGCATCCGGGCCGATCTCGGTTCCAAGGCTGCCGGCAGTTACTGGCTGACCCTGCTGGGGCCGGAGCTCAGCAGCTCTTTGGGCGGCATTGCCGCCTTGCGCGCGCAGCTGTCCGCGGCAATCGCGGTCAAGGATTTAGCCGGCGGGAAATGCCTGATCCAGCTGGGGGAAGAACCCCGGACCGGAGATGTGAACCGGCGGGACCTGCTGCCCCTGCAGCGGGAGCTTGCAAAGTTTATTCATGACAACGGGAAATTACACATCCCGGCCCGGGTTGTTTATTTTGTTGATCAGGATGGCCTGGCGGCCAGGGATGCCATGGAAAAATGGCACATGAGATTTTTAGATTAAGACCAGGGGAATTTGCCTGTGATGCCGCATGATTCAGGAGATACCATTGCCGCTGTCATTTACCAGCACGCCGAAGAGGCAGCCTTTCTCTGGCTGCTGCGGGACGCGGCCGTGCGTAAGCCTCATTACCATCTCCGTGATCTGGCGGCACTGGATAATCGGGTGGAGGCCCATCTGGACGGCCTGCGCATCGCCGGCGATTCGGGTTGGCAGATCTGCCGGGAGGCCCTGGCCCTGCAAGAGGCTGGGGAGGTCTTTACCGCTGCGGTGCTGGCCTTTGCGAGCGGCAGTGAGGAGCGGATAGAACAGGTTTTTGCGGCGGCTGCCGGGAAAGATGAACTTGGCCGCGGTATCATTTCCGCCCTGGGCTGGCTGGAGTGGGGGCAGGCAGAAAAATATGTGCAGGGACTGCTGGAGGTGGGGGCGCCTGCGGCCAGCCGGCTGGGCCTTGCCGCGGCGGCTGCTCACCGCCAGGATCCTGGAACCCCGCTGGCCGCCTGTCTGGTGAGTGACGATTTGTTGCTCAGGTGCCGCGCCCTGCGGGCAGCGGGCGAGTTGGGTAGAGTTGATCTGCTCTTCCATATCACGGGTAATCTGACGGCGGACCATCCTGACCTGCGTTTTCAGGCCGCCTGGTCAACCCTACTGTTGGGCGGGGAAGGGGCCGTGCCGGTGCTGCAGGCTATTGCCGAAAGCGACAGCGAACAAAGCGAGCAGGCCTGCGCCATGGCGGTGCGCGGCCTGCCTCCTGCCGAGGCCCAGGAGTGGCTGAAGAGTCTGGCCGCTGAAAAGCAGCAACAGCGGCTGGCCGTGACCTGCGCAGGAGTCTTAGGTGATCCCGCTGCCATCCCCTGGCTGGTGCAGCTCATGGCGGTCCCTGAGCTGGCCCGGCCGGCGGGCGAGGCCTTCTCCCTGATCACCGGCGTTGATCTGGCCTCTGCGAATCTTGAAGGTAAGTGGCCGGAGGGCTTTAGCGCCGGTCCCACGGAAGAGCCGGAGGATGAGGAGGTGGCCATGGACCCGGACGAGGATCTGCCCTGGCCCGCGCCGGAACCCGTTGCCCGCTGGTGGGAAGCATATCAGGGACACTTCACCAATGGCGTCAGGTATCTGGTGGGGAAACCGCTCAGCCGGGAACACCTGCAGCAGGTCCTGCGCACCGGCTTGCAGCGGCAGCGGGCCGCTGCCGCCATCGAGCTTGCCCTGCTGCAGCCGGGGCAACCCCTGTTTGCGGTGCGGGCCCCCGGTTTTCGGCAGCAGAAACTGCTGGGCGTGAAATAGCGGACAGCCATGCGGATCACCCTGCTGGTTGGAGTCGCCTTTGCCGGTCTGGGGGTGGTTTTTCTCGGCCTGGCCTGGCGGGACTATCGCCGGGAGCAGGGCAGGATGACCATCTCAGCCAAAACCCGGCTGCGCCTGGCCGTCATTTTCCTGGCGGTCGGCCTCGGACTTTTGTTTCTGCCTGGGCTGATCCGGTAGTTCATCCAGTCGAGACGGTGAAGAACTTGTCTTTTTCAACTCCCATTGCCTTGCCCTGTAGGTAACAGAAAGCCCTGGCCGACAAGTTTGCGGATGAGCCGGCAGACCAGCGGGGCGAGCTGGGCCGGCTCGGCCTGAAGCGCCGCCGCCATGTCCGGCAGCAGCTCCTGCAGGGTTTTCCTGCCGTCGCAGTGGATCATCAGGTTGGCCATGAAGGTGTCGGAATTGCCCCGGAAGGCCAGCCCCCTGGCCAGCTGGATGGATGACCCCGTCACCTGCCAGCCCTGCTCCGAGGGGGTAAACTGCTGCTCCAGCCGCAGATCGGGTGAAAACTTCAGCCGGCAGGCGAGCAGCGCCCGGTCCTCATTCACCGTTTCCAGAAAATCCTGCAGTGCAAAACCCCTGGCAATATACTCGCCGCAGGGGCCAAGCATCCTGTCCGGGCTTGCATCGGCCCGGAACCAGTTGGCGCCGCTTGCCCGCCGGCGCATGGTGATCAGCCCCGCGCCGAATGAGGCGATGCCCAGCCGTTCATAGTATTCCAGCCAGTGATGAAAGCGTTGGGAAAACTCCGTCTCCTGGTCGCCGAACTCGGTATGGCGGATCCATTTGGAGGCGTAAGCGGCAGGGGTCAGTGATTCCGAACGCATCACCCAGACATCACAGCCGGTGCCGGCAAACCACTGGGCCAGCTGCTGCTGCCAGTCGCTGCCGCCTTTTTGGGCCCAGTTGCAGAGGATCTGGCAGAAGCCGCCCTCCTCCAGAAAGCCGGGCGCTTCCCGGGCGATCCGGCGGCTGACCGAGTCGGCCTCCATGCCCGCGTCGCGGTAGATGAAGCGCGTTTCCGGGGAGATGACAAAAGGCGGGTTGCTGATGATGAGATCAAATTTCCTCTCCCCCACCGGCCCGAAAAAGTCCCCCTCCAGACAATCGACATTGCTGATACTGTTCAGTCTGGCATTGAAGGCGGCGAGCCGCACGGCCCGGGGATTGAGGTCCACCGCCGCCACCCGGCTGCTGTGCGGAGCGGCGAGAAAGGCATGCACCCCGCAGCCGCAGCCCAGATCAAGGGTCTGGCGGCAGGGCCTGCGGACGGTGAGCTGGCTTAAGGTGATGGTGCTGCCGCCGATGCCCATGACATACCGGCTGCGCTGCGGGGTCTGCAGCATGGCGGGCAGATCAAAGGCCAGGATCAGGTTGCGGAAGGGCAATAACTTCAGCGCGGCAGTCACCCGGCTGCCGTGGCGGCGCACCAGCCCGGCCTGTTGCCAGGAGTCGGTTGCCATGGGGTGGATGGCCCTGGCAAAGATATCGGCCTCCACCGGCATTTCCATGAGAAAGAGGCGGATCAGGGTATGCAGAACCGAGCCGCCGGCGGTCCGGTCAAGCAGCAGGGGATGATCGTTTTCCAGGGAGGGGAGATCGCTGACGCCGATGGCATCGAGAACGCTCTCATCAAGAAAGCCGGCCGCGGCCAGCAGATCGCGCAGGCGGCGGTAATCATCCGGGTCGGTAAAGGCGAATAAGGGGGCGCTGTTGTGGGCCTGGTTCATAATTATCCTCCCTGGGAGAAGTTTTGCAAGTCATTGTGGCGTAGGAGGGGGCCATGCCCCCGACCTTCGGCATTGCGGGACTACTGGTTGTCGCGAGCAAGGCTCGCTCTACGCCGAGCCGCAGCAAGGGTGAGGCGCGCACCCACTGGTTTGGATTTTTTCTATCTCTTGACATGACAGACGGGAGTAAATACGCTATTTTAATGAGAATATACGATTGTTTACTTTACCTAATATAAAATCTATTTTTTGTGAAGCACTAACGTATAAAAGGGGGCTGAAGATGCCTGATCCCATCACCATCAGTGAGTATGATTTTGCCATTGCCGGCGATCTGGAAAAGCGTGCGGTAAAACCCCAGCCGGAAACGCCATTTCGCATCCTGCTCGTGGGTGATTTCAGCGGCAGGACCAGCCGGGGGGAGGGGAACCCCGCCAGACTGCGGCCCGTGGCAATTGACCGGGACAACCTCGATGCCGTGCTGGAGCGCCTGCAGGTGGAGATCGCCCTGCCCCTGGCCGGCAAAAAACAGGGGCCGGTCACCATCGGTTTTGCGGAAATGGATGATTTCCATCCGGACCGCATCTATCAGCGCCTGGAAATTTTTGCGGAGCTGCGGGACATGCGGGAAGCCCTGGATGACCCGGCCGCGCTGGCCATGCTGAGCGATGAACTGCGGGAGCAGCCGCCCGCAACAGAGATGACACAGCTGCCGCCGCTGCCAGCAGCACCGGAGGGCGCCGGGCTGCTGGACCAGATCATTGACCAGACCACCCATTCCTCATCCCGGCAAACATCGCCCCGTTCCGGTTCCCAGCTGGACAGCCTGGTGCGGGAGCTGGTCAGACCCCATCTGGTGGCCAAGGCCCATCCCCGCCAGCAGGAGATGCGTGACGCGGTGGACCGGGCTGCTGGCGAGCTGCTGCGCCTGATAATCGGTCATCCGCATTTTCAGGCAATGGAGGCGGCCTGGCGGGGTCTGGATTTTCTGGTCGCCAGGCTTGAAACCGCTGACAAGCTCGGCGTGTACCTGCTTGATATGAGCAAGGAGGAGCTTGCCGCCGATCTCGCGCGCGACAGTGATCTGCGCAAAAGCGCCATCTTCCGCCTGCTGGTGGAGGAGGCGGTGCAGACCCCTGGCGGGGAGCCGTGGGCAATGGTGGCGGGATGCTACAGTATGGAAAAGACCCTGGCGGATATCGGCCTGCTGGCCCGCCTGGCCCAGGTTGCCGGGGCGGCCGGGGCGCCGTTTATCGCCGCGGCAAACGACCGCATGCTCTGCGGCCGGTCCCTGCACCAGACCCCTGATCCCGATGACTGGCAGCCCGAGGCGGAAGCCGAGGCTGAGGAGGCCTGGCAGCTGCTGCGCCGCCTGCCCGAGTCGCAATACCTGGGGCTGGTGCTGCCCCGCTTTCTGCTGCGGCTGCCTTTTGGGGCGGACACCGAGACGCTTGATTCCATGCCTTTTGAGGAACTGGGCGAAGAGGAGGGCGGCCACGAAAGGTATCTGTGGGGCAATCCCGTTCTCGCCTGCGCCCTGCTCCTGGGCCAGGCCTTCAGCAACCAGGGCTGGCGGATGAGGCCGGGCGAGGTGGACGAGATCGCTCGTCTGCCGCTCCATGTCTATCAACAAGACGGCGAGTCGCGGACCAAACCCTGCGCCGAGGTGGTGTTGACCCAGCGGGCCGCGGAGCTGATCATGGAGAGGGGGTTCATGCCCCTGCTTTCCTTTGTCAACCAGGACCGGGTGCGGCTGGCCCGTTTCCAGTCCATAGCCGAGCCGCCCACCCGGCTCGCCGGACCATGGAGCTGAAGTGATGGCTGATCTGCTGGTCAAACTCTATGAGCTGCCGGATGAGCGGCCGCGGCTGGCGGGGCTGGCCGAGAGCGGCATCATCATCCGCCGGGCCATGGCCTATGAAAAATTCCAGGTGGTTGACTGGGTGCGGGCTCACTTCGGCACGGGCTGGGCCGGGGAATGCGATGTGGCCTTTGCCAATGCACTCATCTCCTGTTTCATCGCCACCGCTGCCGGCAACATTGCCGGCTTTGCCTGCCATGACAGCACCATGAAAAATTTTTTCGGGCCGCTGGGGGTTGCGGAAAATTTCCGGCACCAAGGCATCGGCACGGCCCTGCTGCTGCGCTGCCTGCACGGCATGATGGCCGCCGGCTATGCTTACGGCGTGATCGGCGACGCGGAGGATGCGGATTTTTATGCCAGAACAGTCAATGCCGTGGAGATCCCCGGCTCGTCACCGGGTGTGTACCGGGACAGACTGAAAGGCTGACTTCGGCAAGGCCGGCTGAACAATCTGCTGAACGCCAGGAGGAGGGGTGTGATCATATTGATGCGCTGCGCAACCTGTAACAAAATCGCAAGTACCACCGGCAAGATTTTCTTTCGTGATGAATGCCCCCATTGCCGTGCTGATCTGCACATCTGCCAAAACTGCCTGTATTACGATACCGGCGCGGAAAATGACTGCCGGGAATCAAGCGCCGAGCTGGTGGTCGACAAGGAACGGGCCAACTTCTGCGAGTATTTCCGGCCGGCGGAGAATCAGGCCGCCGCCTCGCCTGCAGCCGACGAGGTGAAGAAGAAACTGGACGCCCTGTTTAAAAAGGGCCGGTAAAGGAGTAGTTATAAGAAGGAGTTGGCCGTTATGGCCACTTTGCACAATGGGGGAGTTGACTGATGAGCGAGATTGCGGAAATTAAACTGGCAGGGGGCGGCGTTCTTTTTGTCGAGACGGAGGATGTGGCAATCCCGCATGTCCCGGCACTGGCGGCAACCGGCCGCAAGCTGCCGGCAGGGGCGGAAGAGGTTGGGGCACGGGAGATGGTCAGGGATACTCTCCAGCTTTTGCATGACACCCTCAAGCCGTTGGCCGAGGCGGTGCATGAGGCGTTTCTCAAGGCGCAACCTGATGAATGGGGCATGGAGCTGAACATCGGCTTTAAGGGAAAGGCGAATCCCATCCCGGTCATTGTCAGCGGGGAAGCCAGTGTGGCCATCAAAATAAAGGCAACCTGGAAGAAGTAGGGGGGAGTCTATGGATGACAGGGCGGTTGCACGGGTTTGGTTTGGTAAGCCGAATGCGGGCGGAACATATCTGGGCACCGCCTTTCTGGTCAGCCCTGACTGTCTGCTGACCGCCTGCCATGTCATTGAAAGCAGGCCAGTGGCGGAGATTTACTTGCAGGGCCAGGCCTGGAGCGGCATCAGAAATTTGAGGGATGCCCTTTGTCATGACAATCCTGATATCGATGTGGCGATTTTATATCTGACGAAAAAAGAAGACAGACCAATTTTTCTGCCTTTAGCTCCTGAGCAAGATGCGGATACTGGAACTGGAGTGGGCGCAAAAGTGATGTTGGCAGGTTTTGGCACCGAATATTCCGATCTGGAAAAAATTGAGGCCACCATCAGCTCTTATGACGGCAACTGTGATCTGACTGTGGCGCACACATCAATTGCCAGAGGCATGAGCGGCGGGCCGGTCCTTGCCAATGGCCGGGTGGTCGGCCTGATCAGGGCCAGGCATCATGACAGCAATAAAACCTATCTGGTCCGGCTGAACAGTTTCAGGGATTTTCTCATGAAGTCCGGCTGCCTGCCGGACCGCCCCCTGGCAAAGGGACCCGCTGCAGTGATTACTCCGGATGAGTTTGTCGGCAGGATACGCGGCAAGATTCAAGCGGAATTACGGCGCAAACCATTAACCGCCCTGGCGGCGATACTGAAAGAAAAAGTATCGGGTGCCGCCGGCCCGGGAAAGGATGCGGAGGCCGCCGCCTGGTTGTGTCAAGGGGACCTGGTGGAGTCTGTTGATCTGCTTCATGCGGCCACCAAAGAATGTCTGGCGAAGCTGGCAGACGATGGTGTGCGGGAAGATGCCCTGCAGGGGATGTGGCAGGGGGCACTTAATATTCTGGGCTGGCTGGTGTTGCTGGCAGTGGATCATGATTGGGTGCGGCAACACGGTTTATCTTTAATCAACGGCAGTGCCGGCGGGTGTTTTAAAGTCCCCTGCAGCACCGGGGCGGGATTGGAAACTTTGGTTGCCAGGGTCGGGGCCAGGGAGCCGGCCCGATTCACCTTTGACCCCGCTGGCACGGAGGTCATCGGTCAGTATCGCATCAGCGGCAGTGCGGTGGAGGCTGGCTGGGACATCGGCAGTTGCGCCTTGGAGATTAAAAAACGCATTTACAAGAGAATTCATAATGTTACTCCGCCGCACCCATTCACCGAGCAGCATACGAAAGAATTAAACGCCATCCTGAAGAGAAAAGGAAGCCGCGGCGAAAATCATTACCTTTCCATCCCGGTCACGGAAGAAAACAACCCTGTTAAAAATCATGCGGTATACCAACTGTTGAGGCACGAATTAACAGGGCTGTGGCTTGTCAGCTTCGGCACCGGCGACGGCGAGGGGGTGCTGCTGCTGTCCGAGGTCGATCTCTTCGCGCTGGTCTATGAATTTCTGCAATTAATCAAGGAATATCAATGAAATTACTGGATGCTGTTATCGATGTCCCTGTCCCTTTGCCCCGGACCGGCACCTGGCCGGAGTCGGTGCATGTCTTTGACGAGCGAAGCATGCATGCCGTTAACGCGGCCATGGCTGCCGGGCGGCCGCTCCTGGTGCGGGGGGAGCCCGGCACCGGCAAGAGC
>Ga0172380_10003116_pt1 | contig 23615 bp, 34 predicted proteins | sample Leawe162metaG_FD_119747 | JGI IMG/M metagenome (GOLD analysis project Ga0172380, IMG submission 119747) | Leachate microbial communities from a municipal landfill in Southern Ontario, Canada - Leachate well 162 metaG | ecosystem: Engineered > Solid waste > Landfill > Unclassified | place...
AAAGCTGTATTGGACAAAACTGAATTTACAATCGAGGATGAACTATATAGGTGGATATATGACAAAGCAAGAAACAAAAATTGATAAGCAGCACAAAGTATACTTAAACATAGCTAAAGAATTAGCTACTTTATCTCATTGTGTTTCTCACAAAGTTGGAGCAATAGCTGTTTTAGACGGCCGAATTTTAGCTACTGGAATTAACGGCACTCCAAAAGGAAGCATCAACTGCGACGCTGTATTTGATCCCGAATTGGTTCATACTAGCGAAGAAGAACGAAACGCTCATTACGAGTGGAGTAAGAAACACGAAATACACGCTGAGATGAACTTGATTTTGTTTTGCGCAAAGTACGGAATAAAACTTGACGGTGCGACATTATATAGCACACTTCAACCATGCGGCGAATGCACTAAGAATCTTACTCAATCTGGCATTAAAACAATAGTATATTCTGAAATGTACGATAAGAATGCAGACGACAACGAAATTTTGAGAGAAATACTTGAAAACAATGATATTGATATAATAGATAAATACATAAAATCAAAAGATGAAACACAAATTAGTTAAGATTATTGTCAAAGACAATAAAGAATTTATCGAATTCGAGAACGGAGTTATCTTAGGTCAAGTTTATCAAGAAGTCGATGGTTATTACGTATTTGTTCCGAATCCAACTAACGGTTTCTGGGAAGCTTATATATTGAGAGCAATAGCTGATATGTTAGATAAGAAAAACGAAAAGTGGCATAAACAAGTAATGAAAGACTTACAATCGAAGGAAAAATAAAATGGGATTAGGAAAAGATATATCTGATTATTATCCACACGAGTTGCTTGAAGAAGTTATACGACAACTCAACGACTGTGACGAACATAAAGAAGAATGGCCGGATCTTACAAAAGCGTTCAATCAGTTAACTGAAACTCTGTTAAAGCAAAATATAATAAATGCAACAAATCTTAATAATATAATTTTTACTATAACATTTAATAAAAATAATGAAAAAACAACAAGATAAGAATAAACAACAAAAAACTAAAGGTTTATTCGATCATATTAATGGTTTAACTGCTTCCGATCCAAAATACTTTAAGAAACTATCTGATTCAGAAAAGAAATCATTTTCGATTTATATGGTGAACAGAGTTTTGTCTATGCATCCAGATCTGATTGAAGCTGTCAATTATTTTCAGAAATTTAATCATATGCTAGATTCTGAAATTGTGTTTAGGTTGTACTACGATATTTTGCCGAAGAAGAGAATGTATTTGAAGTACGTTAAAGCGATGCATGAAGTCAAATATAACAAAGACATAGTAGATTTTTTGGTGATGCATTACAGAATCAGCACAGACGAAGCAAAAGATCATTTAAAAATATACTTATCTAATGATTTTTACAAAACAGAGTTAATTCGATTACTTCAAGCTTACGGATACGATTTGCAAAAGATACAAGAACTTGTCAAATAATGAATACACTTACGAATAAAATTCAATTGCATTCTCTGATGATAGATTCAGAAGATTATTATCGAATAAAGTCTGCAGAGTACGATGATTTTCGAGAATTTTTAAACGATGAATTGGAACACGAATATCTTGTTGACATATTAAAAAGATTCGACAAAAAACAGAAAAAAGATGAACAAAAGAATGCTAAAAAAATTTAAAAGAAAGCACAATGAATAAAGTACAAAAAAATTTTATTAAACTTACACCTATTGGAATTTGGTTCACTCCATCTCCAAGTGGATTTAAGAAACATCGAATAACAGATAAAACTATAGAAAGTTTGAAAAGAAAAGGTATAATACAAACTGCACGACTTATTGGTGGTAAATTTGATAAGTGGGCATTTCAAATTAAAAGGATAAAGTGAAGAACGAATACTTAAAATATTTTCCGTTTCAAGAAATACGACCGCAGCAAGAAGAAGCTTTGACATTTGCAATAAAGGAATTCAAAGCAGGAAAGAGATTCGTTTGCTTAGAATTGCCTACTGGAGTTGGTAAGTCAGGTATTGCTATTACACTTGGTAAGTACTTTCAAGCACACATGCAAACAGCGGGTATTAGAACTGGAACGTATATCATTACTCCGCAGAAAATTCTTCAAGCTCAATACGAAAATGATTTTGCAGACATAAACAACGTATCAGCTAAGCAAAATTACATTTGTGTACAGAGACCAGGAAATGTTTCTTGTCAAATAGGACAATGGATGAATCAAATTGCTCTGGAGAACAGTCAGAAAGCTGCATACAATGAAAACTGTCCGTATAAAAAAGCAATGAAAAATTTCAAAGAAGGAATATTGAGTTTGACGAATGTTGCTTTCATACTGAATCATATAATGTATACAGACGAAATAGTAAAAAGACAGCTGTTAATAGTAGACGAATGTCATATGCTGGAACCAGCTTTGGTAGAATTCGTAGCTATGGATTTCGACGGAAATTTAATCGAAGAAGAACTTGGAATTAAGTGGAGTAAGATAACAGAAAGAAGTAGCATTAAAATATTTACTGATTGGGTAGTGGATGTTTACTATCCAAAGGTAACTGAATTAACCGAAACTTTGAAACGTAAAATCAAAACATATGCAATGAAGCACGGCTCAAATTTCGACAAAAGCCATATTAGGTTGCTGAATCTTTATTCAAAGTACGACACTATAGGTTGTCAAATAAAAAGATACCTCGATCATTTTGACGAAAAAGATTGGGTTATGTCGGTGGACGAATTTAAACAAACAGTGAAGATACAACCGATTTACGCAAGCAAATACGCTGAATCTCACCTGTTTAAAATAGCAGATAAGGTTTTATTAATGTCTGGAACTATACTCGATAAAAAGGCATTTTGCACAAACCTCGGAATAGCTCCATCTGAAGCTGCGTTTCTGTCGCTTGGTTCACCGTTTCCAAAAGAAAATAGACCGATAATATCGATGAATGTTGGCTTGATGAGTTACAGTAATATCGACGCTACTTTGCCGAAATTGACACTAGCTGTTAGAGAAATTTTGAATTCTCACTCGAAAGATAAAGGAATAATTCATTGTCATACATATAAGATAGCAGAATACTTAAAAAATTCTGTTGGAAATTCGAGATTACTGATTCATAATTCTCAGACAAGATCTCAAATTTTAAAACAGCACATCGATTCTGAATATCCAACTGTTATATTGTCACCGTCATTTACTGAAGGAATCGACTTATATGATGAATTGAGTAGATTTCAGATAATATGCAAGGTTCCGTTTCCATTTTTGGGAGATAAGTATGTTAAAACAAAAATGGAGAGAATACCAAGTTGGTACGGTTGGGAAACTGTGAAAACTATAGTTCAAGCGTCTGGTCGTTCAATTCGTTCAGTTGATGATCATGCTTATACATATATTTTAGATGGATCATTCGAGCATTTTTTTAGAAACAATAAGAAATTATTTCCTAAATGGTGGGTTGAAGCATTGGAGTTTTTATGATAAAAATGAGTGACAACAAAAACTATTGCTGCGAAGGTAATGCATATTTGCAAAATGCATTTGATATATTGCTTGAACTTCATGAAAAAACTATAACATATAGAACATTTAGTAATGAAAATGTTGAAAAATTCATTGATGCTGAATGTGCATTGTGGACATTGAGAGATCTTATCAAGCGCTGTCCGTGGTGTCATCCAGAACTTACGGAACCAACAAGAAAAGAGGACGATAATGAAAAAAGAAACTAAGAGGAAATTGATAGTTGGTGGAATAATACTTGGAGCCATTGGAGCTTTCTTTGCGATAAGAGCTTGGAAAAATTTGAAACCGTACATCGAGGTAGCATTGGACGATTTAGAATTCGACACACCAGCCGATACGCCAACGCACGATGGACGAGCTTAATGAAGATATATTTTCTAGACGATAGTGCATATTGGTCTGCAAAATTTTATAAAACGGAAGATATAGCTGGTGGAATAATTGACTGCAAACAAGTAATAATAGATGGTTATTTTGAGCAAGCTATTTTAAACCCAATTTGTCCAGTATTACAAAACTGGCAAAAAAGTTTACTGATGCAACCAGAAAGTATATGGGCGTGCAAAAGTTTGCAAAACTGGACTTGGATACTATTGCTTGGAATGTTTTTATGCACAGAATATCATTTTCGATTTGACATAGTTAGTCCAGAAGTTTTGTTTTTTAGGTGGTGTTATTTTAATCCACCGAATCTTCCGCAAAGTTTAAATAGATCTAAATTTCCAGAAATAATGGAGAAAAAATATGGCGAAAAAGAAAACCGACCGTGGTTTACGATACAATCAAACTAAACTCAACTGGTCTTTAGTCGACTTTCCTTCTTTTGATGATATGGTAAGAGTGCTGGAATTTGGTTCCAGAAAGTACACAGCTGATAATTGGAAGCATGGATTGTTGACTAGAGAAATATGCGAAAGTTTGCTTAGACACGTATTTGCGTATTTAGCTGGTGAAGATATTGACCCAGAATCTGGTTTACCACACATTGGGCATATGCAATGTAACACAATGTTTCTTGCATACACAATGCAATATAGAAAAGATTTGGATAATAGATTGAAAGATCCAAACAGAAAATTTGAAAATAAATTTAATGGTAAAAAATATATAAAAGCAAAAAGGAAACTTGCAAAATGAGAAGTAGAAGTGAACAGTTTAAGATATTAAGAGAAAGAGCACAACCGTCTCAAGACGCTGTGGAAATTTTTTGCAAACGCAATAATATAAAATGTTTAAAATCTGGTAAAGAATATGGTGGAAATCAATATGACCCAGATTTTGTTGTAGAAAATTTTCTTGGAATGCCAAAGGTTGGATTGGAAATAAAGACTGGAGTTATAGGTCAAGAATGTAATGAATATTTGTATCAAGTAAATCTTTCTAAAGAAATTCCAGTATTCATAGGTTGGGTGACAGGTTTAGAATTAAAAGTTTACAATATCCAAAAACTAGGAAACGATATTCGAAAAAAAGATGGTAATTTTGAAACTGGTTCTGGAAAACCTTGGTATTGTTTTGTTGATGTACTAAAAGGGAAAGTTAAACCTATAAAAATTATTTATTTAAATGAATAAAACAATATCATATAGTCAGTTTTCTACTTGGTTGGGTTGTCCTCTCAAATGGAAATTAATATACATCGATGATGCAGGTGAAGATGTAGAAAATATCAATTTCATTTTTGGTAAAGCTATACACGGAACGATTCAAGAATATCTCACTCGATATTACAATGAATCTGTTGCAAAAGCAAACGAAATGGATTTGTCGTTGTACTTGAAGGAACAGATGAAGTCGTTCTTCATGCAGTCGAAAAACGACAGTAAAGTGATGAATGTCACAAAGGAAGAAATGTTAGATGCGTACTACGACGGTGCTAAAACTTTGGAATGGTTTAAGAATAGAGTGAGCAAGTATTTTCAGAAAATGAATTGGGAACTTGTTGGTGTTGAATTGCCGTTGGTGGTTCCAATACGAGCTGGTATAACATTCAAGGGTTATCTTGACATAGTATTGCGAAACACAAAGACCGGTCAAATAAAGATTCTCGACATCAAGACGTCCAGAATGGGATGGAAAGAAAAAGACAAGTCAGATTTTTCAAAGCGCGCTCAGTTAGTGATGTACAAACATTATTATTCAGAACAATTCAATGTGCCCATAGATAATATAATGGTAGAATTTATGGTTATGAAGAGAAAAGTATACGAAGGTGCTGACTGGCCAATACCAAGAATACAGATAATTGAACCGCCAACTGGTTCAGTCACGACTCACAAGACTCTGCAAGAGTTTCAAAAATTTATTAATGCTTGCTTCTTGTTGAACGAGCACAACATAGATGGAGTATACGAAGCTTCACCAGATAAAAATAAATGCAAATGGTGTAAGTTCAATATGACCACGTATTGTAAGGGTGTTAAATTATTATTGAAAAGGAATAAAACATGAAACTTGAACGATGTAAAGTATGCACAAGATGGGTTGACGTAGAATCAAATGAACAGTCAGAAGCAGCCAACTGGGTATCAGTGCATCAAGATCCGTGCATGCACGTATTTTTAGCAGCTATGAAACCAATCAATACAGATGTTAACTGGTCTCTTGGAGATGGTATAGAAGAATTAGCAGATTATGCCAGTAATACATATATGTTTGACTATGAATTATCTTTACCGTATTTTCATTGGTTGCTGGAGTTGTTCTTCTATTTAAAGAGACGACCAGAAGTACTTAAAGAATTGAGTGAAACTTATTCGAGCAAGCGTAAAAAATATAATGAGGAAAAAGAAAATGTTCAACAAGATAAAGCAAATGATAAAATCATTTAAAAAACCAAAAATAGTATGGGAAAATATAGTACTTTCTTCAAGTGAAATAACACCAGCTGATGTTGAAAAAATGAAAAAAATGTGTATTGATTCGATAAAAACAGCTGACAGATTTATAGTACTAACTATAAAAAATACAGATTTGCAAAATCCTCATGTTGGAATATATGGAATTCCAACTATAATGCTCCCGGCCGTTTTATCAATAATAGTTGATGTTCATAAAAAAATGACCGGTCAAAACAACGTTATTACAAACGCCAGAAAATTGTTGAATTTAGAATAATTCCATTGACTATTAATTAAAATTTAATTATATTGATATAAGTAAGTAAATTATGTGTAAACCTATTGAAAGAAATAATATGTTGACAGTTAATTTGTCTAAACAAGACGTAATGGTTCTGGTTAAGTCGAGTTATCCAAACGAACATAACATAACAGATATTCTCGTTTATAAGTATGGTATGTTCAATCGTGAACATACTTGGAAGTGGAATATTTCTGAATTGTATAAACTTCCAATTATTCAATTGTATGATCTTTACGTTATGTGCAAAAAAAGCTGGCATCTTCAAAAACAAAACGAAAGGTTATGATATGACGTTCAAAGTTGCTATAGTTGGATCCAGACGTTATTTGAACGAAATAAAAATTAAAGATCTGATATATAAGTTACAGAAAAAATATGGTAAAGATCTCGAGATAGTTTCTGGCGGCCAACCCTTGGGAGCTGACGGATTTGCTAAGAAATATGCTTTGTTCTTTAACGTAACTTACGTCGAATTTCCGCCTTGCCATTTCGAATGGAATCAATGGTGCACGAAACCTGCTTATATGTACAGCAAAAAATATCATGTATCAAATTACTTCAAACGAAATAAAGAAATTGCTGAATATTGCGATATATGTTATGCTTTCTTTTATAATGGTGAAGAATCGAAAGGTACTGAATCAACTTGTAAATTTGCAATTAAAGCTAATAAAAAGGTTATTCGAACATCTTAAAGAAATTGACAAAATGGCTGTATATATTAAGATATACAGCTATTTTTATGTTTAATTTTAATCTGAAAACTGCCTATTACTATATATGATATATATTTATATACAAATTGGTTAACGATAAATATTTCATTTTATATAGGAGTAATAAAATGCAGCATCAAAAAACGCAATTAACCACGGTGAAAGTTTTATCTGGGCTTTATCGTGATTTTAAAAAGGCGGCCGTGGATGATGATATATCTTTGCATTATCTCATCAATACCTCGCTCGCCATTTATTTAGGAAACCCGAGTTTTCGCAGTTTAATCCTTTGTAGTTCTGCTTCTCTTGCATCACTTAATTAAGGAAATGGTTACATGAATCTTCGAACTAAAACATTCCAACAAAACACTTACATTCCACAAAATCTTCGTAAAACTGGTCTTTTGCTGTCTGACGATATTCGCTTTCCAAGCGGAGTTGGAGTTATGAGCAAAGAATTTGTTTTGGGAACAGCTCATCATTTTAATTGGCTTCAAGTTGGCGGCGCCGTCAATCATCCAGATGCTGGAAAATTAATGAATGTATCTGAAGATGTAAATAAAATATGTGAATTAACAGATTCTAATGTACAAATATTAGCAACAAATGGTTATGGTACTCCAGATTTAATTCGACAAGTCCTTGCTCAATTTAAAGTAGATTTTATATTACATTTTACCGATCCTAGATATTGGCAATGGCTTTATCAATTCGAACATGAATTCAGAGTGAAGATTCCTTTGCTGTTTTACCACATCTGGGACGATTTGCCTTTTCCTAGATGGAACGAACCATTTTACGAATCTTGTGATTGGATAAGTTGCATTTCTAAGCAAACATATAATATAGTGAAGAATGTTTGGAAACAATCTAAACCAGAACCATGGCAAATATCTTACGTTCCTCATGGAATTAACGAAGAAATATATTTTCCAATTGATGATTTTTCAAAACTTCCCCCAGCAGAGTTGGAAAAAGCTAAGCAATACAAAAAAAGGTTGTTTGGTGGAGAAGATATAGCTTCTCCGACTGATGTTTATGATTTTATAATGTTTCACAATTGTAGAAATATAAGAAGAAAACAGACATCTGATATAGTTATAGCTTTCAAGTTATTTGTTGAACAGTTACCTCCAGATGAGGCAGATAGATGTGCTTTGTTAATGCATATAGATCCTATATCAGATCACGGAACTGATTTATTTGCTTTGTGTAATGAAATTGCTCCAGATATTAATGTTCATTTTTCTACAGACAAAATATCTCCAGAATATATAAATTTTATGTTAAATTGGTCTGACGTTTCTATTAACATATCGTCTAATGAAGGATTTGGCCTTGGCACTGCTGAGTCGTTAATGGCTGGTACTCCAATAATAGTAAACGTCACTGGCGGACTTCAAGATCAATGTGGATTTAAGAAACCTGACGGAAAATATATTACCGTTGAAGATTTGAACGCTGAATGGGGAAGCAATCATAATGGAAGATATTACGATCACGGCGAGTGGGCGTTTCCAGTATTTCCATCAAATCGTTCAGTGCAAGGTTCACCTTTAACTCCATATATTATGGACGATAGAGCAGATTTTGAGGATGTAGCAAATCAAATAGCAATAGTATATAACAGAACGAGACAAGAACGAAAAAGAATCGGAAAGCTCGGAAGAGAATGGATGTTGCGTGATGATATCGGAATGTCCAGCTTAGCTATGAGTCAAAGAATGATGAACGGAATAAATACTACACTGGAAAAATGGAAGCCAAGACAAAGATACGTTATTCAAAAATTGAATGCTCCAGAAAAAAGTTATAACGATAAATTGATATTGAGAAAATGGAAAATGGAAGAAGCAAAATTAGAATCAGCTGTCTCAGGAGAACAAAAATGATAGAAAATGGAATAAAAGAATACATAGCATATTGCCAGACATTGGTAGATGCTCAATTGTTATTAGACGACAACAATAACTTATTGGTTAATGGAACAATAGTTTTGCAAGAATTAACTCCAGAAGCTATCAATGAACTTAAAGACATATTTCAAGCAAGTGGATTATCAGAAGCACAATTTATAGAATATTTTGACAATTTTATATTACAAGAAATAAATTTATTTTTGAATAATAAGGAAGAATAAGTTATGTCATTACGCCCTTTAATGGTTATTTCAGCACCGGTTGCAACTCGAAGTGGTTACGGAGCTCACGCAAGAGATATAGTGCATTCTCTCATTAATATAAATAAGTGGGATATAATTATTGTTCCTCAGAGATGGGGAGATACTCCTCCAACTGCTCTGAATCCAAACAATGAATTGGACAAAAAAATAATTGATAGATTGATAAAATCAAACATAACAACTCAACCAGACGTGTGGATCCAAATAACTGTGCCTAACGAATTTGTTCGTAATGGAAAATTCAACATAGGAATAACTGCTGGAATCGAAACAACTTTACCACATCAAGATCTTCTTCAAGGATTGAACAAAATGGATTTGAATATTGTTCCATCTAAGTTTACTAAAGAAGTATTTGAACGCGCTATATATGAAGTTAAAGATGCTAATCAAGTTAAACAGGCAAATTTGAAACTTGAAAAACCAATGGAAGTTATATTTGAGGGTGCTGATGAAACAATATATAAAGAACAAGAATTAGATATAACAAAACCATTAACCAAACAACTAAAAAATATTATAACCGATTCGTTTTGTTTTTTATATGTAGGTCATTGGCTTAATGGAGAAATTGGTCAAGATAGAAAAGACACAGGAATGATGGTTAAAGTTTTTTTAGAAACATTCAAAAATTTAGCAGACGCTCCAGCTTTAATATTAAAAACTAATTCAGTTAGTTATAGTGTTACTGATAGATATGGAATTATAAATAAAATAAACGCTATTAAGAAATCAATAGTTGCTGATAAATTACCGAACATTTATTTGGTTCATGGCGATTTAACTGATTATGAAATGAATGAATTATATAATCATCCAAAAGTAAAAGCTATGATAAGTTTTACTAAAGGCGAAGGTTTCGGTCGTCCGTTATTAGAATTTAGTTTTGTTGGAAAACCAATTATTGCTTCTAATTGGAGTGGACATTTAGATTTTTTAGATGGTGGATACGCACAATTACTTCCAGGTTCACTTACACCAGTTCATCCATCTTCATTTATGGGAAATTTATTAATACAAGGAGCTCATTGGTTTACAGTTGATTATGCATATGCAGCTGAAGTTTTGAGAAATACTTATAAATCAGCAATGTATACAATGTTACATCAAAATGCTCAAATATTAATGAAGAAAAATAAAGAATATTTTACTTTGAAAAAAATGCAAGATAAGTTTGAAAAAATATTTGCAAAATATGTACCAGAACAAAAGCAAATAGATTTGTCTGGTCTTAAGATGCCAACTGGAAATTTTAAACTTCCGACATTGAAAAAAATACCATCTGTAAAATTAGACCAAACTGGTTCTCAAGATTCAGTAACCAAGATATAATATGGGAATACAATTAACATACGAGTTAAAAATACCAGATAATAAAATTAATTCATTAATAGTTAATTTATTATTACGAAACATAGCAACCACAGAAGCATTGATGGCAACTCTTCCTGCATTAAATAATTCAAACATTGACAATGTTAAAGAAATAGCTGATGCATTTGTTCAAGTTAGAAATTCTGGCATCATTAATTTAATAGCAGAATTAGAAAAGAATTTTGGAGAATAACAATGGCAGATTATTTCAATCAATACAAAGTTAAAATAAATAAAAAAATACCAACGTCAGTTCCAAAACTTCAAGTAGGTGACATTATAATGTTCAATTATACTGGAGAAAATGTAACTAATGACGACCGAATAGTTTTTGTATTGAATCCGAAATGGAATATGAAGATGCACGGAATAGTACTTAATAAAATATCTCCAATGATTTTCTTTTTTTATTATCACAATACGTTGAAATTTTTCGTTAAAGAAAAAAGTGCTGCTAAGAAGTTCTCAACATACATACAGCACAAAGTACCTTCTCAACCGATGGCTTTTTACAATGCGAAAGTGAAGACTTGGTTGGCAAAAGATCCAACCAAAGGTGAAGGTTCTCCATATAGAACTTATAATTTATCTAACATCAAAACAGTAAAATTGTTGGAGTGGAAAAAATGAAAATAACATACGCCATAGGTACTCATAACGAAGGAGAAGTAATTTCTTCTCTGTTGAATTTATTGATACCAGTTGCTTATAACGAAGGAGACGAAGTACTTATAGTTGACGATAATTCCACAGACGAGCAAACTCGAGAAATAATAAATAACTTTGCTATGATGAACAAAACTGTATCTCTTACGTTTCACAAACTAAACAAAGATTTTGCTTCTCATAAAAATTTTATGACAGACAAAGCAACAGGAGATTATATATTTAACATTGATGCTGATGAATTTCCTTCTGATTTTTTACTCTCGAATGTTAAAGGATTGATAGCAAACAATTTAGCAGTAGAGCTGTTTTGGGTACCCAGAATCAATATTGTAAATGGAATAACTGAAGATGATATAAACAAATATGGCTGGAGATTGAACGATAAAGGATGGATAAATTTTCCAGATTATCAAGGCCGCATTTACAAACGCTGTCCTGAAATACGATGGAAAAACAAAGTACACGAGGTATTGGACGGTTATAAACAGTTTGCAATGTTGCCAGAAGAAGAAGCGTTTTGTTTGTATCACGATAAGTCAATAGAAAAACAGCGTAAGCAAAACGAGTTTTATGCGTCAAATGAAACTATAAACACACTTTATTAAAAATTATATGATTTTTGAATTTGAAAGAAGTAGTAGAGGAATCGACGGATTGGATCACATCAACGTTTATTCTCAAGCGGAAACAATGCTGGGACAACAGCTTAGTAATTTTTACGAATCGGATTGCTACTACAAAGACATTAAATTTAATTCTGTTGAAGCTTTTTGGTATTGGTGGATTACTGGAAAATGTCACGACGATTTGAGAATCTTAAGTGGAATAGACGCAAAACGAATCGGTCGAAAATATCTAGTGCTAGACGAACCACCTTCGGAAGAAACACTAAAAGAAGTATATCTATCGAAACTAAGAAACAACAAAAGACTGGTAAAAGAATTGTGTTATAGTACGTTGCCACTTGCTCACTATTACGTTTATCGTGATGTGAAGGTGAACGCAGATTATTACTTGTGGACGGTGAAAGTTTGGGATGACATTAGAAATGAATTGCAATCTGGAGTACTCACGATATGAAACTACGAACCAATTTTATAGATATTCCGATATTTGAGAAACTTGCTGTTCACTTGAAAAACGTAGACTTTACTTTATTTGCAGATACTATGCCAACCTGTGAAGAAGATTTGTCAAAAATTAATGTGTTAGTTTTACAGGAACCAAACGAATATTTTGGTTTACACACTGCTGCTATTAAACATAATTGTTTATTTGATGTAATTTTGACTTGGGATGAATACGTATTGAATAATTGTGATAATTCTAGGTTTCTTCTTTTTGGACATACTTGGTTAATTGAAGAACAATATAAAGCTGCTCATATAAAAGAACATAAATTGTCGCATTTGAGAGGTAATTTATTAAAATCATACGGACATCAAATTAGATGGGACGTATATGAAAGACGAAATGAAATAAAAGCTTTACCTTTGAATTTTTATGATACATATGGCAATCGAAATGACATAGAAGATGCAAGAAAAGGAAAAGAATTTGTATTTGGTAATAGTTTATTTGGTGTAGCTATAGAAAATTTTTCTCATCATAATTATTTTACAGAAAAAATTCTTGATTGTTTTTTGATGAAAACAATGCCTTTGTATTGGGGTTGTTCTAACATAGAAAAATATTTTGATGAAACTGGAATAATAAAGTTTGAAAACGCTGACGATTTGATAGACAAAGCAAATGGACTTACTAAAAGTTATTACGAAAAACATATAGATGCAGTAAACAAAAATTATGAAAAAGCTTTGAAATATGTTAGTTTTGAAAAAAATATAATAGACAAAATAACTGAACTATTCAAATATAATGGAATAATATAATGGCTAACCAATGGCCGTACATAGATATTTTTAGAAAGTACAAAGACAATATTGATACGTTCGTAGAAACTGGCACCCATTATGGTGCGTCGGTTCAAGATGCAATAGATCTTGGATTCAAAAAAATACTTTCAGTAGACATCAATAGTGTATTTGTTTGTATTTGCCTGGAGAAATTTGAAAAGGAAATAAATAGTGGGCAAGTAAAATTATTTTTGGGAAATTCAGCATTAATATTTCCAAAAATGTTAGAAGAAGTTACTGAAAGATCTATGTTTTGGTTAGACGCTCACCAACATGCAAATAGTACAGTTCTTTCTGAATTAGCTCAGTTATATTCACATCCGATTAAAAACCATACTATAATTATTGATGACATACCTTTGTATTTTATTGGAGAAAATAAAACAAAATTAGAAAACACAATCAAAACTATAAATCCTAATTATATAATAGAATATAATCCAATGCATAATCAAGAGGAGTATCAATTGATAGCTCATGAATAAACGAGAACAAATACTTCAGCTCGTTTCAGAATACATAAAAGAGAAACACGCTGAAAAGAAATGGGAAGGAGGAAAAGATTGGGTTCAGTATTCGGGTCCTTACTTTACTGATGAAGAATATGTTGCTGCAATCGGAACGTTACTTAATGAATGGCTTGTTCTTGGACAAGACGCAATAAAATTTGAGAATCAATTTCCAAAGTTGCTTGGTAAAGAATTTGGATTGTTAACCAACAGTGGATCCAGTGCTAATTTGCTAATGTACAGATTGGCGAAGATGAAAGTGTCAAATATCATTGCTCCAGTAGCTGGATTTCCGACTACCATAAACCCGGCATTTCAATTGGGATTCAAAGTAATGCTGATTGACATTGAATTGAATACATTAAATTTAGATTTGAATCAATTGGAAGAGGCTGCTAAAAGGTCGAAAATGGTGTCTGGTAGAACAGCTTTGGTTTTCGCTCACGCTCTTGGAAATCCTCCAAATATGAATGCTGTAATGGATATTGTTAAAAAATATGACTTGCTTTTGTTGGAAGATTGCTGCGATGCTTTGGGTTCTGCATACGATAATAAATATTTGGGTTCGTTTGGAGAAATGTCTACTTGTTCTTTTTATCCTGCGCATCATATAACTATGGGAGAAGGAGGATTTGTTGCTTGCAATACATTGTCAGACGAAAGACTATTACGTTCGTTCAGAGATTGGGGAAGAGGTTGTTATTGCGTTGGAAAGGAAGCAAATTTATTAAAGAATGGAACGTGTAAACATAGGTTTAATAATTGGTTACCAGATTTGCCTACTGAAATATTTGATCATAAATATGTGTATGAACAAATTGGATATAATTTGAAACCAATAGAACTTCAAGCATCTATCGGTTTGATGCAAATGAAAAAACTGCCGGAAATAAAGTGGTTAAGAACGAATAATTACAATAGTTTGATGAAAGTATTTTCGAAGTATGAAGAATATTTTCACTTACCGTTGCCAACTGATAAAGCAGATCCTTCGTGGTTTGCATTTCCGTTAACCGTTAAAAATAAAGCACCGTTTAAAAGAAATGAATTATGTGAGTTTTTTGAAGAACAAAAGATTCAAACAAGACCATATTTTTCTGGTAATATTTTGTTGCATCCTGGGTACAAAATGCGATTTGCTACAAATCCAATAAAAATGTATCCTGTTGCAACTAAAGTAACTATAGATACTTTCTTTTTAGGAACAAGCCCGGTAATTACTAAGAAAATGATAGATTATATAGAAGTAATATTAGAAGATTTTATTAATTGGAAAGTAAATGATAATATACATTGACATTGATGAAACAATCTGCCACAGTCCAGATAAATATGATTATACAAAGTCGACTCCAATTCAAGAAAATATTGATAAAGCAAATAAGCTTTACGATGAAGGACATACAATAGTGTATTGGACAGCAAGAGGAGCATCAACTGGAATTGATTGGAAATGGTTTACAGCATTTCAACTTCATAATTGGAAAGTAAAATTTCATGAACTTAAATTCAATAAGCCATTGTATGATTTATTTATCGATGACAAAAACATAAATACAAAGGATTGGAAATAATGAAAAAGAAAATGGTAGTATATATTACTGGATGTTTAGGTTTTATTGGTTCTTACATTACTACTAAGTGCTTGAACTTAGGTTGGTATGTTCGTGGAATAGATAGTTGTACTTATGCTGCTAATACAAAGTTGCTTGAAGAATTTTATAGTTATCCAAATTTTACGTTTGAAATAAAAGATATTAATTCCATTGACTTTTTATACGAATGTGATTATATTATAAATACTGCAGCTGAAACACATGTTGGGAATTCGATAATCAGAAGTGACGAATTTGTACATTCAAATATTAATGGAGTGCATCATCTGTTGAATTTGATAAAGAATTATAGACAAGAATCGGCATTTAAACCAACATTATTACATTTCAGTACAGATGAAGTTTATGGAGATATAACAGAAGGAGAACGATTAGAAACAGATATATTAAAGCCAAGTAATCCTTATTCTGCTACTAAAGCTGCAGCTGATATGTTAATACTTGCTTGGGCAAGAACTTACAATATACCTTATTTAATTGTTAGGCCTACTAACAATTATGGAATAGGACAATATATTGAAAAATTAATTCCAAAAACTTGTAAGTATTTGAAAATTGGAAAAAAGGTACCTTTACATAAAAACGGAATTCCTACTAGAAATTGGTTACACGCTAGCGATACAACTAATGCTGTTATTACTTTAATTGAATCTGAAATTAAGAATGATATATTTAATATTTCTGGTGGATTGGAAATGAGTAATATTGAAGTGTGTAAAAGAATAGTCAATTTGTATACTGGATTTGATCATTTTATTGGAACAGATTTTGATACTCCAGCTTCTGAGTTTTTTGATTTTTCTTTTGCTAGACCTGGAGAAGATATTAGATATTCTTTAAATGACTCGAAAATACGTAAACTTGGATGGGCACCGAAAGCTAAATTTAATGAAGAATTAAAATTAATTGTAGAATATTACAAGGAATCTTTTATATGGTAACTATAGACGTCAACGATGAAAACCCAGAAAATCATTGGAAGTACATCAACATAAAACCAGGAGAACTTGCTGTCGACTTTGGTTGTGGAAGATGGGAAAAAGTAGAGCATCGCGATTCGTCTTGGTTGACAACGCCAGAATTTTTACTTAGTCGTGGAGCTGAATTTGTTTATGCATTCGATAAAGACAAAGAAGAAATAGATTGGTATAATGAAACATTCTTTGATAATCAGTCAATGAAATTTTTACAAAGAGATTTATCTTCTCAAAGTGTATTTGAAGATATTATAGTTGATCTTGAACCAAATGTTGTCAAGTGTGATATTGAAAAAAACGAAATGCATTTACTTAATATAAGAAAACCTATATTTTCAAGTGTAAGATTGTATGCAATAGAAACCCACAGAGACTGGATCTTTAACGCGTTTATGAGTGAGTTTCCGATTAGAGGATATGAAGTAACAGCAGTTATCAATTTAACTCATGCTAAACCAATGAAAGTAATTTTTGCAGAACGAATAGAACGAATTTGTGAAATTGGAATAATGTAATGAACGATAAAATATTTGAAAATTTATTCGTACTTGAGTTAGCTAATAATCATTGGGGTTCTGTTGCTCGAGGTAAGAAGATAATAAAAAAGTTTTCTGAGATTGTTAGAAACAACAGAATAAAAGCAGCTATAAAGTTGCAAATCAGAGACGTAGATACTATTATACATCCAAATTTTAAAAAAGATGAATCCAGATATATTAAGAAAACTATCCAGACTAAATTGACTCCTGGAGAATTTTTTGAATTGATTACTTATATAAAAAATCACAATTGTATAACGATGGCTACTCCATTCGACGAAACGTCAGTCGATTTGTGCATCAAGATGAACATAGATATCTTTAAGGTAGCAAGTCAAGACATCAACGATTGGTTGTTGCTGAACAAAATTGTAACTGCAAAGAAACCAACTATAATATCTACCGGTGGAGCAAACGAAAAGCAAATAGATGATGTAGTAAGATTATTCGAGCACAGAAATATTCCTCTTGCTTTGAATCACTGTGTATCAAAATATCCTACTGAGGATTTTGAGCTGGAATTGAATCAGATTGACTATTTGAAAAATAGATATCCAAATCATGTTGTTGGACTGTCTACTCATGAATATCACGATTGGGAAACCTCTATGTATATTTCTTATGCTAAAGGAGCAAGAACTTGGGAACGACATATTGATTTGCCGTATGGAAAGGACGATTATCAAAAAGAAATAGCACCGTATTGTTCTACTCCAAAGCAAATAGAAACTTGGTTCAAAGCATTTAATAGGTGCATTTTGATGTGTGGAAATACTTCTCTCAATAGAAGAATTATAGACGAAAAAGAATCAAACTATTTGTTTTCATGTTATAGAGGATTGTATGCAGCTGTAACTATGAAAAAGGGGACAAAATTAACAAAAAATTTGATATACAGTGCTGTTCCGTATCAGAAAGAAATTGAGCAGCTTACTTCTAGAGAATTTGTAGATGGCGATTTTGTTTTAAATAAAGATATTAAAGAATACGAACCAATAACCAAGGATGACGTTGAATAATGAAATTATCTGATTTTGTGTTTAAGTATATAAAATCTAAGGGAATCGACACAGTGTTTACTGTCACTGGTGGTGGATGTATGCACTTGACAGATTCTCTTTCCAAAAGTGGATTGAAATATGTTTGCAATCATCATGAACAAGCATCTGCCATTGCAGCTGAAGCATATTTTAGAACATCTGGAAAACCTGGCTGTATATTGGTGACAACAGGTCCTGGTGGAACTAATGCTCTTACCGGCGTACTTTGTGCTTATCAAGATTCAATACCAATGATAATAATATCTGGACAAGCACCTACAGATCAGTTGTCTTCTGGAACTGGATGTAGACAGATAGGACAGCAAGAATTTAATATAACGAAAACAGTGAAAACGATGACTAAATATGCTGTTACTTTGATGAATAAAGAAAGCATTCTTTTTTGTTTGGAAAAGGCATATACAATAGCCGTATCAGGCCGCCCTGGTCCAGTGTGGATTGATTTACCACTTGACATTCAATCAGCTGAAATAAGTGATGATTTAATAAATTATAATTCTGTTTTATTCAAAAATATTTATACATATAAAAATAAATTAAAGCTGATTAAATTTAAAAAATTATTATTTAATAGTGAACGACCTGTAATTGTTATTGGAAACGGAATTAAATCTTCTAATACTAAACAATATTTATTTGATTTTTTACGGAGAATAAATGTTCCAATAATGTCAGGTCCTCATTCTGCCGTAGATATTATAACAAGTGAATTTCCAAACTATGCTGGTAGATTTGGATTATTAGGTCAAGTAACTTCAAACAAAATAATACAAGAAAGTGATTTAGTAATATCTTTAGGTTCTAGATTAAATCCAAAAATGATTGGATATGACAATAAAAAGTTTGCTCCAAACGCTACAAAGATTATTATAGACGTAGATAAAAAAGAATTGAAAAAGTTGAAATTTGATAAATATTTAAAATGGAACATTGATTTAAAAGAATTTTTTGAATTGACTAAGGAAGTTTGTTTTTATTCAAACAAAAACTGGCTTCATTACGTAGCAGAAGAAAGAAAAAAGGAAATATATGTAAAACCAAAGCATTTGGAATTAGAAGGATTTGTAAGTACATATGTATTTTGTAAAGAACTTGAAAAAAGATTAGGATATGATTCAATAATAGTGACAAGTAATGGGACGGCACATGTAATTCCTATGAAAACCATAGAATTGAAAAACAGACAACAAATGTTTAGTAATGAAGGAACTGCTCCAATGGGTTATGGTCTTCCTGCTGCAATTGGTGCTTACTATGGAAGCAAATTACCTATTATTTGTATAGAAGGTGATGGAAGTATAATGATGAATTTACAGGAACTTGAAACTATAAAATATAATAATCTTCCAATCAAAATTTTTATATTGAATAATGAAGGATATCTTTCAATTCGTCAAACTCAAAATGCATTTTTTAATGGAAGAATATCAGCAGCTGATTTGAAAACTGGAATTTCTTTTCCTTCTTTCAAAAAAATAGCAAACACATTTAATTATGATTATTTTTCTATACAAACTAACAAAGATATTGGAAAAGTATTAGATAAAGTTTTGCATAAAGAAAGATGCATAATTGAAGTATTTTCAGATCCAAAAGAATTACATGAACCAAAAGTTAAAGCTATGGGAATAGATAAAAACGGTTATATAATACCAGGTAAATTGGAGAATATACAATGACAGAACAAGAAATAATAAAACAGCTTAATTTGAAAAAATCAAAACCGTTAGTATATGAAAAAATGATTAAATTTGATGAAAAAGTAGCTTGTGGAGAAAGCATTACAGTAATTCATTTTCAATATGACACAATTTGTAATATGAATTGTGTTCATTGTTGTGTTCCAAAAGATAAATTTATAAAGAATACATCTAGAGTATTAAATCCAACTATTATTAAAGATATATTTGAACAAGCTCATAAAATGGGATTAGCTAGAGCAGATGTATCTGGTGGAGAACCAACAACGTTTAAAGAATTAGATAAAATAATAGAAGCAATTGTTCCAGATAGATTCTGGATTCAAATGGAAACAAATGGTTATTTAATGACTTCTGAAAAAGCTAAACATTATAAAGATATAGGAATTGATAAAATACAATTGAGTATTGATAGTTTAGATGAAGCAGCTCATGATAAATTTCGAAGAAAACCTGGATCCTGGAAAAGAGCAATTAATGCTATAGATATGATAAAAAATGCTGGTATGTCTATTGCAATTAATACAGTAGTAACTCATGATAGATTGTATTCAAAAGAATTTATAATGTTTTTGAAATTCTTTAAAGAAATAAATGTACCAGTTAATTTTTGTTTGGCTAAACCAGTTGGAAGGTGGATAGAAAATAGAAAAGATTTATTAATTGAAAACGATAGTGAAATTATAAAAAATTTGAGTAAAATATATGATATTTCTGACAATGTTAATCTTCCAGCTTATGGTCGTATTCCCGGATGTTTTCCATTTAAAAGATTAACTACTATAACTAAGTATGGTGATGTTCTTCCTTGTCTCCATCTTCAAATGACAGTTGGTAATATATTTGATACTCCATTAAAAGAATTAATAGAAAAAGGAATGAAATATTTTGAACAATATGAACCAAGCTGTTTATCTTCTAACATAGATTTTATTAATACGTATATAAATAAAATAACAGACACCAGCAGACCAGAACCAATTGAAAATGTTTTACCATTGAATTGGAGAGAATTAGATAAACAGCGTAAATTAGGAGAAACAAAATGAATCACTTGACACAAAAAGAAATAAATTCTCAAGCCGAATTAAAAATAAAGAAACCTTTAGTATGGGAAAAGGTGATAAAGTTTGATGAAAAGTTTAAAAACAATATACCATTTCCAACAATACAATTACATTATCGTTACAGTTGTAATATGAATTGTCAACATTGTTCAATAAGTGATTTCAGATTTCATCCTAGTAATAAAAATAGATCAAAATTATCTATCGAAGATATGAAAAGTTTATCGAAACAAGCTGATGAATTTGGCATATCTCAATTCGACGTAAGTGGTGGAGAACCAACAACGTTTAAAGAATTTGATGAATTAATAGCTGCAATTGATCCAATGAAATTTTATATTCAACTTGATACAAATGCTTATTTGTTGACTGAAGAAAAATTACAACATATGAAAGATATTGGTATTGATGTAATAAGTATTGGTTTAGATAGTCTTGATGAAAAATCTCACGATGATTTTAGACGAACTCCTGGTGCTTGGAAGAAATGTATTGAAGCAATTGATTTAATTTTGAAAGTTGGACTTAAATCAAAAATAACAACGTTCGTTGATAAAAAAAGATTATATAGTGATGAATTTATACAATTTTTAGAATTTACTAAATCTAAAAATACTACAGTTGGTGTTTGTTTTCCATATATGACTGGAGAATATTGTAAAACTCATATAAACAATTATGAATTGATAACTCAAGCTGATTTTGATTATCTTGAAAAGTTAAGTGAAAAGTATAAAGTATATAGTCACTTATCAAAACAATTCGGAAGACCACAAGGATGTATGGCAGTCAAGAGAATGATTGCAATTACTGCGTACGGTGATGTGATGCCATGTCCGTGGACATTTTTCTCTTTGGGAAATATAAAAGAAATATCCTTGAAAGAGATATTAGATAAAGGAATGAAGTATTTTGGTCATAAAATTCCAGATTGTAGAATAGTGATGAATAAAGAATTTATAACGAAATACGTATCGCAAACGTTGGGTATTCCAACGCCGATACCGATTGAGCAAGCAAATCCGCCGTTTGAGGAGAGTATAATTGAAAAGTAAAATCGTTATACATATAATGCCCTGGGAAATCGATCACGCTCACGTTGTGTTTGTGAAATTGAGAAGTGCTATGCTTAACATAGACAAAGATTCTGTTCCGTGTGTTCAAGCGTGTCTTAATCTTTCTGATTCAATAATAAATTGGAATGAATCAAAATTACCGAAAGAATACTTTGTAGACAGATATACAGCGATAAAGCATTATTTTCAAAACCTCTGCGAAACAAAATTTAGTATATACAATGGTTCTGGAGTTTACGGTCACTTAGATCTGCAGAGAGAATCAATACAAGACAACATCGATTGTTATATAACGATGTGCCCAGATATGGATTTCAACGAATATCTTATAAGTCACTTTATAGAATCTGCTAAATTGGTGAACAACAAGTATTTCGTAATTACTCCGCAAATATTCAAATGCTGGGATTCGAGTTGGGACGATCTGGTCAACGAACGATTCAAATCGTTACCATACGAAAAATGTCTTTCTAAAAATTCAGATGAAATAGTTAAATTGCAAGAAGATGTGAAAATATCTAAACTTGGTTACTTCAAATTTGCTGGGTGGCTGGATTTGTATAGCAAAGATTTTTATGAAAAGTTAGTACCAGTGTTGCCAGAATGGCACGGTTACGGTCCGTGGGATTTGTACGCAATGAATGTATGCAACTTGGCTAGAAGATTTGGAGAAGACGTACAGCAGTATGTTTTAGAAAATCAAGTTATTTGGTTTCACGATAGCGGTGAATTAAGAAACGAAAACGAATACGGTGGAACTGGCAAGCTAAAGATAATTTACAACAGTTACGTAAAGAAAAATATAAACAGACAATCCCAACGAATGAAGTTTGATTTAGATATGTCTAAATTGATAAACAACTGGCATAAGTATTACGAAATTGAATTGAAAAATAAGGTGTGAAGATTATGAAATCTGTATTAGTCACTGGAGCAAATGGTTATATAGGAAGACATATATGTGAAGCTCTTAAAGAAAATTGTAATGTAACAAAATTAACTCATCAGCAAATAGATTTAACTGATCTCAAAGCTGTCAAAGAATTTTTCTATGGCAAGCACTTTGATTGGGTGTTACATTGTGCTATAATCGGTGGAAGGTACAACGAGACTGTGGAGGATAACAAAGAAGTATTGATAAATAATTGCTGTATGTTTAGAAGTTTAGTTCAATGCGAAAATAATTTCGATAATTTAATATCGTTTGGTTCTGGAGCTGAGTTGAGTAGATCTAATAATTATGCATTGAGTAAACGTTATATAGCAAATAGTATATTAAATATTCCGCATCTTTACAACATAAGATTGTTCGGAGTATTTTCTGCTGATGAATTAGATGATAGATTTATCAAAGCAAACTTGATTCGATATATCAAGAAAGAACCGATGATAGTGCATTGCGATAAATATATGGATTTTATTGCTGTTGAAGATTTAATGACAATAGTAGAAAATTATATTTTAAATGATGATGTTTTAATACTTCCTAAAACATTAGATGCTATATATCCAAACAAATGTACGT
>Ga0172380_10003118_pt1 | contig 23586 bp, 22 predicted proteins | sample Leawe162metaG_FD_119747 | JGI IMG/M metagenome (GOLD analysis project Ga0172380, IMG submission 119747) | Leachate microbial communities from a municipal landfill in Southern Ontario, Canada - Leachate well 162 metaG | ecosystem: Engineered > Solid waste > Landfill > Unclassified | place...
ATACGAAGAGAATCGGCGCTAAACACAAGGCCTTGGCGGAATGTCTGTCGCGTTCTTCCGATTCTTACGTATTTTATTCTGTATCCTGAATTCTGACTCCTGACTACCTGAGTTGTTACGTTTAAGGAATACCAATGAGCAAGAGTTTTGAAGATTTGGATGTTTGGCAACGTAGCCGAGCGCTGGCGGTATGTGTTTATCGCGCGTTACAAGCCTGCAAGGACTATGGCTTTCGCGATCAAATCACTCGCGCGGCAGTGTCCATCCCATCTAACATTGCTGAAGGAGCAGAACGCATCACGCATAAGGAATTCGCCCAATTTGTCGGTTATGCAAAAGGCTCTGCCGGTGAATTGCGGACCCAGCTGATGATCGCGGCCGATCTGGGTTACCTCACTGCAAACAGCGCGGCAGATTTGGTCAACGAGTCGACACAGATATCCAAAATGTTGTTTGGTTTGATTCAATCGCTTAAAAAAACCTCCTCTTAAACTTGCCACTTAAACTTGCCACTTAAACTTGCCACTTAAACTTGCCACTCAAACTTGCCACTCAAACTTGCCACTTAAACTTGCCACTTAAACTTGCCACTTAAACTTGATTTATGAACGCTCTTTCCGACTTTTATCGCGGCAAACGGGTGCTGGTGACCGGGCATACCGGGTTCAAAGGCGCCTGGCTCTCACTCTGGCTCCATAAGCTGGGCGCCCATGTGACAGGTTACGCCCTGCCTCCGCCGACGGACCCGAGTTTGTATGACTTATGCGGCCTAAACAAGCTTGTTGCCGGCACGATTGCCGATATCCGGGATCCGGCGGCATTGGCACGGACATTGCAATCGACCGCTCCTGAAATCGTCATTCACATGGCGGCCCAGCCGCTGGTGCGCGAATCCTACAAGAATCCGGTCGAAACCTATGCCGTCAACGTCATGGGCACGGCAAATCTTCTGGAGGCCGTGCGCGCCTGCAAAGGCGTGCAAGCTGTCGTAAATGTGACCACCGATAAATGTTATGAAAACCGGGAATGGCTTTGGGGATATCGGGAAAACGAACCTTTGGGAGGCTACGACCCCTACTCCAGCAGCAAGGCCTGTTCGGAAATCGTCGCCGCCGCCTATCGCGCCTCCTTTTTTAATCCGCACCAGTTCGAGCGTCATGGCGTGGCCATCGCCACAGCTCGGGCCGGCAACGTCGTCGGCGGCGGCGATTGGGCCGCTGACCGCCTGGTCCCGGATTGCATTCGGGCGCTGTTGAAGGGCGAAAAAATCGTGGTCCGCAACCCCTTGTCCGTCAGGCCGTGGCAACATGTCCTGGAACCGCTCTCCGGCTACCTGCGGCTGGCTCAAAAATTAGTCGAGGAAGGCCCACGCTTCGCAAGCGCCTGGAACTTCGGGCCAAACGATGACGATGCCCGGCCCGTGCAGTGGATCGTCGCCAAGCTGTGCGCGCTCTGGGGGACTGAAACGGCTTATGCCGTGGAGCAAGACGAGCAGCCGCACGAGGCGCATTATTTGAAACTGGATTGGTCCAAGGCCCGGACGGAGCTGGGCTGGCGCCCGCGCTGGAACTTGGAGCATGCGCTCAAGAAGACCGTCGAATGGGCCAAAGCCTATCAAGGTCATAAAGACGTTCGCAGCGTTTGCCTGCGTCAGATACAGGAATATTCCGAGGAAAAGGCGAAAGATTAAATCGTACGGCAGGGACACGGGACATGACCTATCGAGGGAAAATATTCGAGATCGCATTTCCGTTTGCCAATGAGCCGGCGCACAAGACATGCCGCGCCTTGGCCCTTGGCGAACCGGACGGAGACATCGAGTTTTTGCTTATAGCAACGGCGCGCGATTGCCCGGGCGGTAAGACAATTGGATTGACCGCCGATGCCGTCGCGTCCGGCGCCCTTTCTCCCGAATCCGTCCTTTGTTTGGACAAATGCTATCCACTGGCCAAGAACCGCATTATCAAGGAACTGGCTTCGGTCTCGGAAGCGTTCCTTGAAAAAGTATTGCGCGCGCGCGTCATTAGCGCGGCAGTGAAGCACTATGCAATCAAGCATAGGCCAAAACCCGCTTTTACCGCCGGCGACCGGATTTCTTACGCCGGCCGGGTGTTCGACGAAAAGGAAATCGGCAATCTGGTTGACTCTTCCCTCGACTTCTGGCTGACCGCCGGCCGTTATGCGGAGCAGTTCGAGAAGGAATTCGCCGGATTCCTTGGAATCGAACATTGCTCCCTTGTGAATTCCGGATCGTCGGCCAACCTGCTGGCGTTCATGGCGCTGACTTCGCCCAAGCTGGGTGACCGGCGCATCCGGCGGGGCGACGAGGTCATTACGGTGGCGGCCGCTTTCCCCACGACCGTTGCGCCCATTATCCAGTATGGCGCGACGCCTGTTTTTGTGGACGTGGCGCTTCCCTCATATAACATCGACTGCGCGCAATTGGACAAAGCGCTCTCCAGCAAGTCCAAGGCCGTCATGCTTGCGCATACGCTCGGGAATCCCTTCGATCTTGAGACGGTCAGGAAATTCTGCGATCGGCATCGTCTTTGGCTGATTGAAGATAACTGCGATGCGTTGGGTTCGCGCTGCCAATACGACGGCATCTGGCGATATACCGGAACCATGGGCGACCTCGGCACGTCCAGTTTTTATCCGCCGCATCATATGACCATGGGCGAAGGCGGGGCGGTCTATACCAACGACACTGCGCTCAAGCGCCTGGTGGAATCGTTTCGGGATTGGGGGCGCGACTGCTGGTGCGCCTCCGGCCATGACAATACCTGCGGCCGCCGGTTCGGACAGCAGTTTGGCGAACTGCCCCCCGGCTATGACCACAAATACGTGTATTCGCATTTCGGGTACAACCTGAAAGCCACCGAGATGCAGGCCGCCGTGGGATGCGCCCAATTAGCCAAACTGCCCGGTTTTATTGCCGCACGCAAACGGAACTGGAAATTGCTGCGCGATGGCCTGGCCGACCTTGCCGATATCTTTATTCTGCCGCAACTGGCGGCCAACGCCGATCCGAGCTGGTTTGGATTTCTGCTGACGCTGAGGGAAGAAACCGGCATCAGCCGGGACAAAATTGTCAAGCATCTGGAAACCAAAGGCATTCAAACCCGGATGCTCTTTGCCGGCAATTTGGTCAAACACCCGTGTTTCGACGAGATGCGCAAAGAGGGCCGGGGTTACCGGGTTATCGGCGAATTGACCAACACCGATCGAATCATGCGTGACACATTCTGGGTCGGCGTGTACCCGGGCATGACGGAGCAGACGATCTCTTATATGGTTCAAACCATCCGGGCCGCAGTCAATCGTTCTGCATAAAGAATTATCGCCCGAAAATTTGGCGCACCTTGGCGGCTTGGCGAGAGGAAACTCGGTATTCAAGGTTATAGCAATGGATAATCCGCTCAAATCCGACCTGGATCATATCCTTGCGCATACTCAGGGACTGTGGGATGAACTCCGCGGCCGGCGTCTTTTTATCACCGGCGGGACCGGTTTTTTCGGATGCTGGCTGTTGGAGAGCCTGGCTTGGGCCAATGACAAACTGGGCCTGAATGTCCGGGCCGTGGTTCTGACCCGCAAGCCCGAGGCGTTTGCGCACAAGGCGCCGCACCTGGCAAACCACCCGGCGATTAGTTTCCATGCCGGCGATATTCGCAACTTTGCGTTCCCCGAAGGGCCGTTCAGTCATGTGATCCACGCGGCCACCGAAGCCAGCGTAAAATTGAACGCCGCAAACCCCTTGCTGATGTTCGACACCATCGTCGCGGGCACGCGTCGGGCGCTGGATTTCGCCGTCCAAGCCGGGGCCGGGAAAGTTTTGCTTGCCAGTTCCGGCGCTGTCTATGGCCGCCAACCGCCGGAAATGACGCATATTCCGGAAGGCTACCATGGCGGCCCCGATCCGTTGGATACCAAGTCGGCCTATGGGGAAGGCAAACGCGCCGCCGAACTGCTTTGCGGCCTATATGCCAAACAGCATGGCCTTGAGCCCAAAATCGCCCGGGGGTTCGCGTTCGTGGGACCATATCTGCCTTTGGATGCCCATTTTGCCGTTGGCAATTTTATCCGCGATGGACTGCGCGGCGGGCCGATCCAAGTCAAAGGCGATGGCACGCCGTATCGTTCATATTTGTATGCGGCCGACTTGGCGATCTGGTTATGGACTATTCTGTGCAAAGGCGAACCATGCCGTCCATACAATGTCGGCTCGGAAAACGGGATAACGATTGCGGAATTGGCGCATCAAGCCGCCGGCTGTTTTCACCCCGCGCCGCGGGTTGCGATTGCCCCGGCCCCGGGCGGAGTCGATGGGCAAGCGCAAAAAAAACCCGAGCGCTATGTGCCGTCCGTTCAAAGATGCGCCCTGGAACTGGGCTTGCGCCAAACCTTCGATTTGCGCGAAGCGATCCGGCGCACCGTTGCCTGGCGGCAAATTAAAACCGATTTTACCGCCTGATTGTCCTGAAGGATTGGCCAAGAACAAGACGCGCGAGAATTAACACAGGAGCAACAATAGCTCGGATCGGCGGCACCGCCTTTTATCGGATCATGCCTATTGCAACTCCATCCATCCTGGCGGCGCGGCGGAAAACACGGCGGATTTACGTGGGCGCCGTGGCGGTGGGCGGCGGCGCGGCGTTGACGGTCCAGACCATGACCAAGACCGACACGCGCGACGCCCGCGCCACAATTGCCCAAATCCGCGAATTGGAGCGCGCGGGCTGCGACATCGTTCGCGTGGCCGTGCCGGACGAAGACGCCGCGCGCGCGCTGGCCGCCATTCGCCGGGCAATCCGCATTCCGCTCGTGGCCGACATCCATTTTAATTACCGCCTGGCCCTCCAGGCCTTGGCCGCGGGCGTGGACGGCCTGCGGATCAATCCCGGCAACATCGGTTCCAGCGCCAATGTGCGCGAAGTGGTCCGCGCCGCGCGCGAGCGCAAAGTCCCCATCCGGATCGGCGTCAATGCCGGCTCGCTGGAAAAAGAAATTCTGGCGAGATACGGCGGCGCCACGGCCAAAGCGCTCGTGGCCAGCGCCATTAAGCACGCGCGCATCCTGGAAAAACTCGACTACCGCGAAATTAAAATCTCGGTGAAGGCCTCGGACGCGGCGCGCACGGTCCAGGCCTACCGCCTCCTGGCGAAAGCCACCGACTACCCCCTGCACCTGGGCGTGACCGAGGCCGGCACACTCCTCACCGGCGCGGTGCGCTCGGCCACAGCCCTGGGCATCCTGCTGGCGGAGGGGATCGGCGATACGCTCCGCGTTTCGCTGACCGAACACCCGTTGCGGGAAATAAAAGCGGGCTTGGAGCTCCTGCGCGCGCTTGGACTGCGGCCGACCGGCCCCGCCGTCATTTCCTGCCCCACCTGCGGCAGAGTTGAGCTTGACGTCATCGCGCTCGCCCACCGGGTCGAAGAAGAATTAGACAAACTGGCGCGCGAATTTCCGGACGCCCGCCGGCCGGCGAAGTGGCCGGCAGTGGCGATCATGGGCTGTATGGTAAACGGCCCCGGGGAAGCCCGCGAGGCGGATATCGCCATCGCCGGCGGCAAGGGCAAGGCGGCGCTTTATGTGGGTGGAACGCACAAGGCCACGGTGAAGGAAGAACAAATTGTGACTGCGGTTGTCCGAGAGGTGCGCGCATTTCTTCGAGCAGAATACAGAAGTCAGTAGTCAGGATTCAGAATGAGGAAAGCCGGCATGGGCATTTCGTTCTGTATTCTGTCTTCTGACTACTGAGTTATAAGGCCCTTATCCCCGCGCAACCGGAGCGGGCGCCACGATAACGTCGCGGGGCTCTTGCCGCCGGCGGGCCTGTTCTTTCAGGGTCCAGGTTTCCAGCGGCGTGGGGACTTTCGGTTGCGGCGCGGCCGGCACATTTCCGGCTTGGACCTGCTCATACACGAACTGCTTGCCTTCATAATTGCGCAGAACCACTTCCTTGTCGGTCATGGTCTCCAAATAGTCGGGCAGAAGCGGCACTTTGCCGCCGCCGCCCGGGGTGTCGATGACAAAGTGCGGCACCGCCAGGCCCGAGGTCCAGCCCCGCAGACCTTTGATGACTTCCAATCCCTTGGCCACGGTCGTGCGCAGGTGCTCCGTGCCGGCGACCTGGTCGGCCTGATAGATGTAATACGGCCGCACGCGGCAGGCCAGCAGTTTCTGCATGAGAGAACGCATCACGACCGGATCGTCGTTGACGCCCTTCAACAAGACCGTCTGGGTCCCCAGCGGGATGCCGGCATCGGCCAGCCGGTTAAGGGCCTTGGCCGACTGCGGCGTAATTTCGTCCGGGTGATTGAAATGCACGTTCATGAAGAGCGGGTGATATTTCTTCAACATCCGCGCCAGCTTGGCGGTCACGCGCTGGGGCAATACGCAAGGCACGCGGGTCCCGATGCGGATGATTTCCACGTGGGGAATCGCGCGTAGTTGTCCGAGAATGCCTTCCAGGCGCTCATCGGAGAGCAGGAGCGGATCGCCGCCCGATACGATCACATCGCGGATTTCCGAATGCCGGCGGATATAGGCCAGCCCGTTCTCGATGAATTGCGGATGCATTTTATGGAAATCGCCGACCATGCGCTTGCGGGTGCAAAAACGGCAATAGGAGGCGCACTCGTGCGAGACCAGGAACAGGACGCGGTCGGGATAGCGATGCACAATCCCCGGCACAGGCGACTCCTGGTCCTCGGCCAGCGGGTCCGCCAAGCCGCAAGTCCCCTCCAACTCGCGGACATCGGGCACCATTTGACGGTACAAGGGGTCCCCCTTGGCCTTGATCAGACTCAGGTAGTAGGGATTGATGCGGATGCGGAAGGCGCCGGCTACCCGGCGGATCTCATCCACATTGAGGCCGAACACTTCGGCCACTTCTTCCGCCGTCGTCAGACTCTTTTGCAACAGCTTTTGCCATCGTTCCATGTTAAGCGTCCTCCGGTTTGAGATACTTGCCGTAGATCACAAGATCGTCGCCGGGGCGGTAGAAATCGCGAATACGCGCGTTTTCCACATAGCCCATGCGCTGATAAAAATGACGCGTCGGCGCGTACTTATCCTTGGATGAAGTCTCGATCAAGATCAATCTTCCTTTTTGTTCCCGAACTGTTTTTTCCAACCATTGCACCAAGGCCTTGCCGTAACCCTGCCGGTGTTTGCCGGGATGGACGGCCAGCCAGTATAAATCCACGACGCCTTCCGTCATGGGTCTGGATCCATAGCACACGTAACCCACGATGGCGCCCTGCTCGTTTTCAACCACCTCGGTGATATAATCGCGCTGGCCGGGCTTATTAAGGTAAATATCGATTATTTCCGTCGCCACCTGTTCTTCTTCCTTCGTGAACACGCCGGTCGAATGAATCAGATCTAAAACCGCCTGGCGATCCTTTGCGCTTATCGGTCGGATTTTCATGATTAGCCTTTATTTTTTTTCAACGCCAGGCGCACCTGGCTCCGCCAGAAATCCTCGTAGGCCACGCCCGCCGCCGCCAAGGAGCGCGCCAGACCCGCCGCGCGCGACGTGTCGGGATTGGGATTAACTTCCAAAATATAGGGGCGCGCGCGCGCATCCAGCCGGAAATCCACGCGCGCATAGCCGCGCAAATTCAATATCCGCCAAGCCTGCCGGGCGTAGCGCGCCAGCCGCTGCGCCAAAACCGGCGCGACCTGCGCCGGACATACCGGCAGCGTGCCCCGATAGGTCGGATGCGCGCAACGCCACTTGGCGTCGTAGCCCACAATGCGCGGCAAGCCGGGGGGATAGTTCCGAAACAAAATCTCCGCAAGCGGCAGGACGCGCGGCGCGGGATCCTCCACCATGGCCACATTGATTTCCCGCCCGTTCACGAAACTTTCGACCAGCGCCGGCTGGTCATAGGCCGCCAGCACGCGCGCCACCTGCTTGCGCAAGGCCGGGCGGGTTCGCACCACGGAATCGGGATAAATCCCGATGCTGGCGTCCTCGCAATTGGGCTTCACGATCAGCGGAAACCGGACGGCGGCGGGCAGTTGGCGCTCATCCTCGACAAGCCAGCTCGGCGGGGTCGGCAATCCGCCGGCTTTTAAAATGGCATTGGTCTTGAATTTATCGTGACACTGAGACAGCGCGAACGAGCTGTTGCCGGTAAAGGGAATGTCCAGCAGTTCCAACAGGCCCGCCACTTGCGCCTCATAGGCCGAACGGCCGCGGAACCCCTCGCACAGGTTGACAACCGCCGCGGGGCGCCGGCGGCGGAGCGGCGCGACAATCTCTTCAATGCGATCGCGAACGGGAATCCACTGGAGCCGATACCCGCGCGCCTGAAGCGCCGCGCCCGCCTGCCGGGCGGCGGTTTCCACGGCGCGCTCGGAAAGCGTCTCCTTCGGCCGGCCCAAACCCGGCTCGAAGGCATTGTATAAAATCCCCACGACTATCGAACGAGTATTCATCAAGTCTGGCGCCGCAAAGCGATCGCGGCCACTTTCAAAATCAGCTCGGCGTAACAATGGCCCGCCGCGCGCGCCGCCGCCGGCAGGGCCGAATTCTCGCCGGGATCCGGCAGGATGCCGGGCAACGGATTCAATTCCAACACATGCGGATTGCCCTCCGCATCCAAGCGCAGGTCAACCCTGGCCCAGTCGCGGACACCCAGGACCGCCAACGTCCGGACGACCAGCGCGCGGATGCGTTTGGCAAGCGCGTCCGGGATTTTGGCGGGACAGACCAGGATCGGCAGGGGCTTGGCCGGATCGTCCCACACCCACTTGGCCTCATACCCATAGACGCGGTTCGCGCCCCTCGGGAGCACGCTATGATCGATCTCCACCAGGGGCAGAATCTCGTAAGCGGGCGCATTGCCCAGGACACCCACGGTAAATTCGCGGCCGGGCAGGAATTCTTCGACCAATGCCGGCTGACGATACACGCGATGAATTGCGCGGACACGCGCGCGCAACTGGGCGCGGGTCCTGACCAGACTGTCGTTGCGGATGCCCATGGAAGATCCTTCCCGCAGAGGCTTGACCAGTGCGGGCAGACGGAAAGAGGCCGGCAGGACGGCGGCTGCGCCCGGCGCCACGACCTCGAACCGCGCCGTGGGGATCCGATGATACGCCAAAATTTCCTTGGCGCGCGCCTTGTCGAGACAGATACCGAGCGTCAAGGCATCGGACCCGGTGTAAGCCAATCCCAGGATTTCACAAAGAATGGGGATGTGGGATTCGCGGTTCGGCCCCGCAAATCCTTCGGAGATATTGAAGACGAGATCGGGATGCAGTTTGCGCAGGCGCTCATAAGCGCGCACATCGCCTTCCACCCGCGAGACGCGATACCGTCGCGAAAGGGCGGACTCCACCGCGGAAATGGTTTCCTCGGTGTCGTATTCCGCCAATAAGTCCGGCGGTTCGTCGTCGTCGCCTGTCACCACCTCGCCGGGACGACGAACAACCGATACCTCATGCGCTTTTTTCTTGGATGTAAAAACCAACGCAACGTGCAATGCTGAGTTCAACCGTCAGACCCCCTCCAGGTCTTTTTTTCGATTATTCTTTTTGCGCCGTTCGGTAACACAAAACACCTCCCGAACCGGTGGACTCACAATCAGAACTTCGAAAAAAACCACAATCTATTGTGGTTGGCAGTAAAATATACAACCACCTGTAGTTGTCAACACCTTTTTAAAAAAATGTGCAAATGGAGCCTCACGGTTTTTCGCCCCGCAACGGCTCGGCGCCAGAACCTTCTTCCGGCGCCGTCAGGACACGGATGAGGTAATACCCGATCGGCACGCCGACCACCATGCCCCAGATGCCGAAAAAACGCTCCCCGACCAGAAGCAGGATCAGGACCAGGATCGGGTGGATGCGCAGAAGCGTCGCCGTGATCCGCGGGTTGAGCACATAGGCCTCGAAAGCGTGGACCATCACGATCAGCGCGATGAGTTTGAAAACCAACGTCAGCCCGCCGACTTGAACGCCAAAGAGCAGAATCGGTATGGAGCTTAGAAACGTCCCCAGAATGGGGATGAACCCGCAAAAGAACACGATGGTCGCAAGCAAGGCCATATTCGGCACCCCGAAAAGCCAGAGTCCTGTCGCGGTCAAGGCCGTATTGCAGACGGCTATGATCGCCTGGGCGCGGAGCGCCTTGCCCAGGATATCGGCGAAGGCAATGAGATGCGGCGCGGCCCCCAGATAGAAGGTGCGGATGCGACTTTGCTCCAAGTCCTTCATTTTTCCGGCGATCCGCTGCCAATCCATGACGATGACAAAGGAAATGACGATGGCCAGGAACAGCGAAATCAGAATATGCCAGCCGAGCTTGAAAAGGAGAAAGATGGCGTCGAGAACGCGCGGCAAGGCGGCCTTGACGGCCTTCGCGATCTCGTCCTTCATGGAATCCATCATGGCCGCGTATTCCCCGGAATCGATGACGGCCTGGGCTTTTTCCTCGCCCATGCTTTTGACCACGATTTTCTCGACGAAACGATCGATCTTTTCCTGCGTTTGTTGTTCGCCTTCGCCGGCAAATTCCAACAACACCTGATTGGACTCGTTAATCAGTCGCGGTCCCACCCAGGCGCCGACCGCCGCCAGCAGGCTCACAAACAGCACGAAAACGGCCGCCGTCGTCAAGCCGTAATTCAGGTTCGCCCGGCGCCCAACCCATTGCACAACACCCTTCGTGATATAGACGATCAGGAACGTTTCGAAGATCAGCAGGAAGAACGGCCTCAAGAGATAAAAGAGCCCGATCAAGATCGTCCAAAGCACCATCTGCTCCCAATGGTTTTCGAAGAATTTCCTGACCCCGGAACTTGCGGGCATGTTCTGCTCCTTTGCGTTTCGCGTTATTACCGCCGGCCGAATATTATGCGCATCTGGATGGCGGACAGGTTAGCGCCAAGCAGCCCAACCGGCCAGCAAAAAAAACGGCAAATAAATAGTTGCATAGTCGGAAAAGATAACATAAAAGAACTGTGCGCCCAATTATTTGCACGGATATACCCAAAGCCGAAGGAGAAAGAAATCATGCCGCACAATCCTGACGATTTAAAATACACGAAAACGCACGAATGGGTCCGGGCACAGGATGGGATGATCGAAGTCGGCATCACGGATTTCGCCCAGCACCAGCTTTCCGACATCACTTATGTCGAACTGCCGGAACTGAACCGGCGCCTGGATGCCGGCGAGGAAGCCGTCGTGGTGGAATCCATCAAGGCCGCTTCCGACGTCTATGCCCCCATCGCCGGAACCATCGTGGAAGTCAACGAAGCCCTGGCAAACGCGCCGGATCTTGTCAATTCGGACCCTTTTGGCGCCGGCTGGCTCTTCCGGATGAACCCGGATCGTGCCGACGATGTGGACGCCCTGTTGTCGGCGGAAGCTTACGAGGCCCGCCTGCCGACCGAGCACTGAGAAACAGACCGTAGGCTGCGGACTGATGGCTGTAGGAAGACGATAGTGTCTGAATATTCCAGTCCACGGCCTACGGACTACAGCCCACAGTCTGCTTCAGTTCCTCAGGCTCTGGATCGGAGCGGGAATGTGCCCGCCATGGCAGACGAAATCGGCGCTGCCGGACGAACTGTCGACCGGGATCACCGTGCCGGAGCCAAAGAGCCCTCCAAAATCGACTTTATCGCCGACTTTCTTGCCGGGCGCCGGAATGAGCCGCACCGCTGTGGTTTTTTGATTATAAATACCGATGGCGGCCTCATCCATGATAATCCCGCTCAGGGAAACACTGCTGATATCGCCCGGCACCAGAATCATGTCCAGGCCGACCGAGCAGACCGCGGTCATGGCCTCCAATTTATCGAGCGTTAAAGTCCCGTCCGCCACAGCCTTGGCCAGGACGCGATCTTCCATCACGGGAATAAAGGCGCCGGACAGCCCGCCCACCGACGATGACGCAAAGGCACCTCCCTTCTTGACCGCATCGTTCAGGAGCGCCACCGCCGCCGTGGTGCCCGGCGCGCCGACCACCTTTACGCCCATGGCCTGATAAATCTCACCGACGCTGTCGCCGACGCGCGGGGTTGGCGCCAAAGATAGATCCAGCACGCCGAACTGCATCCCGAGCATTTCCGCCACTTCGCGCCCAATGAGTTCGCCGGTGCGCGTAACCCGGAAGGCGGTGTGCTTCACCTCCTCCGCGATCTCGTCGAGCGTACAGCGGGGATCCTGTTCGACCAGCCGCTCGATGGCGCGCTTTACGACCCCCGGCCCGCTCACGCCGACATTGATGACACATTCCGGCTCGCCGGCGCCCAGGAACGCGCCCGCCATGAACGGGTTATCCTCCGCGGCATTGGCGAAGACCACAAGCTTGGCGCAGCCGAACCCGTGCGCCTCTTTGGTGGCCCCGGCAATCTTCAGGAGCGTTTCGCTCACCAGCAGGATGGCGTCCACGTTCATGCCGGCCTTGGTCGTGCCGATATTGACCGAGGCGCACAGCCGCTGGGTCCGGCTCAGAACCTGCGGCAGGGACTCGATCAGCAAGCGCTCGCCGGGGGTCATACCCTTATGCACCAGGGCGGTGAACCCGCCGATCAAATCCACGCTCACCTCCGCCGCAGCCTGATCCAGCGCCTGGGCCAGGCCCAGGGCCGTTTTCGGGGTGTGGCCTTCCAGGAGCTGGCTGGCCGGCGAGACCGCAATGCGTTTGTTGATGATCGGCAGGCCATACTTGGTCGTGAGCTGGTCGCAGATCCGCACCAGGGCGCCGGCCTTGCGTTTAATCTTGGCGCGCGCGGCCTTCATGACCGCCGCGCCGTCGCGGCCCGCGCAATCCAAAAGATTGATACCCATCGTCACGGTGCGCAAATCCAGGTTTTCCTGCTGGAGCATGCGCACGGTATGCAAAATGTCTTCGGTCCTGTACATGCCTGGTTTCTTCCACCTGAATCAAGGTCTCAGCAGACGCCGGATGGCGCCAACTTCGTTCGTGGCGCGAAACAGATTTTCGTGCTGGAGGCCGATTGCCAGGGCAAAGGGCGCCATGACGGCGCGCAGTTCGTCCTGGACCTGCTTGAGATCCAATTGCGCGGGCACGGTCACTTCCCCAATGTGAGTGACCTGCTCGCCGACGATCCGAAAGAAAAGATCCTCGACATTGATTTTTTTATCGGCCAGGTAGCCGGTAAGCGCCTTCAGAATACCAGGCCGGTCTTTGCCGGACATGGTGAGAATATAGCGATCGCCCTCGACCGGCCCGCGGCCCCGCGAGATATACGGACGAACGAGCACCGCGGCTTCGCCCTTATGGAAGCGGCTTTGGATGGCGTTACGGATGGCCTCCTCGCCGACGGCCTGCGGAAATGCCACGGTCATGATGACGGTGAAATAGTCCTGCACGACCGTCTGGCTGATCCCCTCGATATTGGCGCCCAAATCCGTCACGCCCGATGTGATCGCGCTCAGAATGCCCACGCGGTCGGCGATCAGGACGGAAAGAACATAACGATGATTCATAGGATCCTCGCGCCGTCAAACCGCGAAGAATGTAACGCAAAGCCGCGCCGGCGCAAAGCAAATATTCGACGCCCCCTTGACAGGCCCAAAACGGCGGTATTTAATGCGCCCATGACCGCCTGGGCCATCACAATCGAAACGCCGCTTCCTTACGCCGACGGGGTGCGCCTGCAGACGGCGCTGGTCGATGCCCGCATCGCCGGGACCATCCCCGACACGATTCTGTTCCTCGAGCATACCTCCGTCATTACGCTCGGCGTGCGCGCCCGGGATAGTCATGTCCTGCTGTCGAGCGCCGATCTGGAACAGCGGCGGATCGATCTTTACCGTTCGTCGCGCGGCGGGGACGTCACCTGGCACGGACCCGGCCAGCTCGTGATGTACCCAATTATCCGGCTGGGCGAGCAGGAGGCCGATGCGCACGGCTACCTGCACAACCTGGAAGAAATCGCCATCCGCACCGCCGGGGATTTTGGCGTCGCGGCCTATCGCCGACCCAAACTCACGGGCGCCTGGACCCGGGCCGGCAAACTGGCGGCCATCGGCATCCGGCTCAAACGCTGGGTGACGTTCCACGGCATGAGTTTCAACGTGAATCCCGACCTCGCCGGGTTCGCCGCCATTGTGCCCTGCGGCCTGGCGGGCGAGGCCGTCGTCTCGCTTGAAAAGTTCCTCGGCGCCGCCTGCCCTGCCCTGGCGCAAGTCCGGCAAAACATGGCCCGCCATTTCAGCGAAGTCTGTCGGCGGGGGGTGCAATGGGCCGGACACGCCGACCGCCTGCCGGTGGAACTGGGGAAGATACTTAAAATGCGCGCGCCATGAATAATAGTCGGGAAACAATCTTCGTTCCCGGCGGGACAAGCCCGCCGGAGAACGCGCCCGGCCGGCTTGTCCGGCCGGAGAACGCGCCCGGCCGGCTTGTCCCGCCGGAGAACGCGCCCGGTCGGCTTGTCCGGCCGGAGAACGCGCCCGGTCGGCTTGTCCCGCCGGAGGACGCGCCCGGCCGGCTTGTCCGGCCGGAGGACGCGCCCGGCCGGCTTGTCCCGCCGGAGAACGCGCCCGGCCGGCTTGTCCGGCCGGAGAACGCGCCCGGTCGGCTTGTCCCGCCGGAGAACGCGCCCGGCCGGCTTGTCCCGCCGGAGAACGCGCCCGGTCGGCTTGTCCCGCCGGAGAACGCGCCCGGCCGGCTTGTCCCGCCGGAGAACGCGCCCGGCCGGCTTGTCCGGCCGGAGCGATACACCGGCCATAATCTCCGGCCGGCCTACACCCTTCGCTACGATTGGACCGGCTGGCCGACCAATGGCACAAGACTTCCGCCGCAGATTGTCGCCGCCGCCCGCGATACCGCCCCCCTCTGGGAGCAGGATGGCCTGCGCCTGCTCACACCCTCCGCCACGGCGGAAAAAGTTCAACTTCTTTTCAGCGTCACGCCACATGTCAGCCCGATATTTTTTTGCATGCGGGTCAAAGGGCGACTGCAGCATGCGCTTCGCAAGACAGGCGCACCGGTTGAGTTCAGCCGCAAGGTGGCATTCCGCAGCCTCGGCGAGAATACCGACGATATCGTCGGCAACTACATTCGAGGGCAGGTCGGCAAGGAAGACTTCGCCGACCAGCGTTTCAGGGAGATTATGCGGTCATTCACCGTGATGTGCGACGACGCGCGGTTGGCCGATCCTGCGGAATCCAACAGCGGCCGGTATTGGTACAATTTGCATTTGGTGTTGGTGGTTGCCAACCGGTTTCGCATCACAAACCCCGAGCGACTGGGCCGATTGCGCGATACGGCATTCGATATAGCTGCAGAAGGCGGACATCGGATTGCAACGCTGTCGGTGATGCCGGACCACGCGCATATGGCATTGCGGGGGAATATCGCGAAAACGCCGCAAGAAATTGCACTGGCATTTCAAAACGGTCTGGCGCGGGCGGCGGGATGCCGGGTGTGGCAGGACGGGTATTATATGGGGACGTTCAGCGAGTATAATTTGGACGTCATCCGGAGGATTATCAACCAATCGCGATCCCCTGCCGGACAAGCCGGCAGGGGGATGTGAAGATAACCAATGATTGGGCCTGCCGGACAAGCCGGCAGGGGGATGTGAAGATAACCAATGATTGGGCCTGCCGAACAAGCCGGCAGGGGGATGCGAAGATAACCAATGATTGGGCCTGCCGAACAAGCCGGCAGGGGGATGTGAAGATAACCAATGATTGGGCCTGCCGAACAAGCCGACAGGGGGATGCGAAGACAGACTTGACCCATCGTTGAATTATTGCCGGCGGCCAAGCTGCGCCTTTACGGCTTCCGCCCCTGACATCGGCGCGCGCAGCAAAGTCAGTCGGAAACAATCTGAAATTATTGCGTCGGCAGTTTCCCCGCGAAATGACAACGGCTCAGGTGGCCCGGACCGACAGCGCGCTCCTCCGGCATTTGCGCAAGGCACAGCGGCTTGGCATAAAGACAGCGGGGCTGGAAGGGACAGCCGGCCAACCCGGAGGTCGCCGCCGGCACTTCGCCTTTCACGATTTCGCGGCTTGCGCCCGCGGCGCGCGCGCGCAATCCTTTCTCAATATCCGGCACGGCGTTCAGCAGGGCCTGCGTGTAGGGATGCGCGGGATGCGCGAAGATCGCCTCCACCCCCGCCGCCTCGACGATCCGGCCGGCATACATGACCAGCACCCGGTCGCACATATAGCGGACCACGGCCAGGTCATGGGCAACGAACAGATACGCCAGACCGCGCGCCTGCTGAAGGTCCTTCAACAAGTTCAGGATTTGGGCCTGCACGGAAACATCCAGCGCCGAAACCGGCTCATCGGCCACGACCAGGACCGGATCCAGCGCCAGGGCGCGGGCAATGCCGATTCTCTGGCGCTGGCCGCCGCTGAACTCATGGGGATAACGCGCGGCATAATCGGGATCGAGCCCGACGGTCTGCAACAATTCGCGCACCCGTTGCTTGCGTTCCGCGCGATTGCCCAGCCGGTGCACGGCCAGGCACTCCTCGATGGCCGCGCCTATCGCCAGGCGCGGATTGAGCGAGCCGTATGGGTCCTGAAAAATCATTTGCGACCGGCGCCGATACCGGAACAGGTCGCGGCGTCCAAACGTCAGCACGTCTTGATCTTCAAACCGAATGGTTCCGGCCTGCACCGGCACAAGGCGCAGGATGGCGTTGCCCAGCGTGCTCTTGCCGCAGCCGCTCTCGCCCACCAGGCCGACGCTTTCGCCACGTTCGACGGCCAGCGAGACGCCATTGACCGCGCGTAGCTCATGACCATGCCCGGCGCGGAACCGAACATGCAGATTATTTATTTCCAAAAGTGACATCGCACACGATGGTCCTCGGTTACGATCGTTTCAAGCGGATCCACATGATGACACAACTCCTGGGCCTTGGGACAGCGCGGATGAAAAGGACACCCCGATGGCAGACGCGCCGGATTGGGCACGGCGCCGGGAATCCCGGCCATGCGCGTTTTGCCGCCGCTTAAACGCGGCACGGCGGCCATGAGTCCGCGCGTGTAAGGATGCGCCGGACGGCTCAGAATCGTCTCGACCGGCCCGCGTTCCACGATACGCCCGGCATACATGACATTGACCCAGCGCGCCACGCCGGCCACCAGGCCAAGATTGTGGGTAATCAGCAAAATGGCCATGCCCAGTTCCGCCTGCAAACTGACCAGCAGATCGAGAATTTGCGCCTGGATCGTGACGTCCAGCGCGGTGGTGGGTTCATCGGCCACCAACAGACTGGGATGGCAAGCCAGGGCCATGGCAATCATAACGCGCTGTTGCATGCCGCCGCTGAGTTCGTGGGGATACGCGTTAAGACGGCGTTCGGGATCGGGCAAGCCGACGCGCTTCAGCAGACTGACAACCTCATCCCGAACGGCCACGTCTTTGCGATGCAGACGAATTGCCTCGCCAATTTGCCAACCGATCCGGAACACGGGATTGAGGGACGCGGCCGGTTCCTGGAAAATATAGGCGATTTCCGCGCCGCGCATCCGGCGCAATCGCTCCGGTTCCATGGCCAGCACATCGCGTCCGGCAAAACTGATACTGCCGCCGGCCACGTAACCGGGCACAGCCACCAGCCGAGTCAGGGCCAGCGCCGTGACGCTTTTGCCACAGCCGCTCTCGCCCACCAACGCAACGGTTTCGCCCGGCGCCACGCTGAACGATACGCCGTTCACCGCCCGCACCGGTTCCATCCGCGTCCGAAAGAAAACACTGAGTTGGTCCACGGTCAATAATGGTTCGGATACGTTCATAAAAACAATAACGTCACATTCTTTCCTTTGCGTTTCAAGGCATTTGCGGTTAAATCGGGCCTTCGGCGCTTTGCCGTTCTATCGAACGGCCTCTACACCGAATTGGTGTAGCCGCGGTTCGTTAGAACCGCTATGGATTAAAATTACAATACCAAATTTTCCCAGCAAAACCCGCACCCATCAACCCCATGAGCAACCATCCCGTATTACCCATCACCTGCGTCCGGTGCGGCGCCTGTTGCCGCCAGCCGGGCGACGTGCGCCTGCAGGACGACGAGATCGAAGCCATCGCCCATTTTCTGCGCCTGACAATCCACGCCTTCACCGCCGCCTATACCAGCCTGCGCGCCAACCGCACCGGGCTCGTCCTGGCCGAAGCGGCCGACGGCGCCTGCATCTTCCTGCAGGACAATCTGTGCCGCATCCAGGACGTCAAACCCCGGCAATGCCGCGCTTACCCCACAACCTGGCATATCCCCGGCGAGGAGCAATTCTGCCGCGCCCGGCGCGCCCCCGCCTGACCTCTGACTTCTGACCTCTGATCTCTGACCTCTGATCTCTGACCTCTGACCTCTGATCTCTGACCTCTGTTCCACATCAGCGCTCGCTGGTCCTCAAGCGCGGGTCAAGAGCATCGCGCAAGGCGTCGCCCAGCAGGTTGAACGCCAGCACGATAAAAAAGATCGCCGCAGTCACAAAGGTCATTTCCCACCATACCCCCTGCCACAGGCGCAGGCGCGCATTGCTGATCATGATCCCCCAGGAGGGCTCGCCCTGCACGCCAATGCCCAGAAAGCTCATGAATACTTCCGTGGAAATGGCCGCGGGAAACCGCAGGGAAAAAGTTATGATGACGATGTGAAACACGTTGGGCAGGATGTGCCGGAACATGATCCGGAAAGGCCCCAGCCCAAGCGCATGGGCCGCCTGCACGTAAGGACGCGTCTTGTGTTTCAGCACCTCGCCCCGGATCAGGCGGCATAAGTTGACCCAGGTCGTCAGGCCGATGCCCAGGTACACGCCCAAGAGGCCCTTGCCGACCACCATGGCAATGGCCAGGATGAACAGCAGGCCGGGAATGGACGAAAAGGTGGAATACAGCCAGACGATGAAGTCATCCGTTTTGCCCCCGAAATAGCCGGCCAGGCATCCCAGGATGACGCCGATGGGAATGGCGATGCAGGACGTGACGATCCCGACCTGGAACGCGATCCGGGCGCCCTGAACCGTGCGCTCGAACACGTCGCGCCCCAGGTTGTCCGTGCCCAGCGGATGATGGACCAACACGCGCAAGCCGGCGCGCAAACGCGCGGCGAAACTTTGCGCCGCCGGTTGACCGCCATGATCGACCGCCGGAGAAGAAACCGCGCCAGGATCGGCGCGCGGGCTCGCCGCAAACGGATGCCGGAATACGCTCGGCGCGAGATATTCCTCCCGCAAATTGGTCTGCTGGTAGGGTGGCGCAACATCCTTCCAATGGAAATACCAGAACACCCCCTCGCCATAAAGCGCCATCGCCAGATAGACGACAATGATCCAGAAGGACGCCACGGCAATCCGGTCGCGGCGCAATTGCCTCCAGGCGTCCGCCCAGAGCGAGGAAGAAATTGGGCGATTCAGCGATTCAGTGACTTGAAGAAATTTCATGATTTAGCGATTCGGCGATTTAGTGACTTGAAGAAATTTCATGATTTAGCGATTCAGCGATTTAGTGATGATTTCTTTTTCGTTTCTTAAATCGCTGAATCACTAAATCGCTCAATTGCTTCCCAGCTTGACCCGCGGGTCGAAGAAAGCGTAACAGAGATCGGTCATCAGGTTCGCGAGCACATATAGGATTGAGCCGATCAACACGATGGCGCGGATGACGTCCACGTCGGAATAATTGACGGCGTTAATCCCCATATTACCCAGACCGGGAATGCCAAAAAAGCCTTCCAGCAAAAGACTGCCGGTATAAAGAAAGGGAATGACGATCACCACGTTGGTCAAAATCGGGATCATGCCGTTTTTCAAAACGTGTTTGAACAGGACTCCCGGCCGGCTCACGCCCTTGGCGAAGGCCGTGCGCACATAATCGCGGTACATCTCGTCCAGCATAATCGTGCGATAAAAACGGACATTCTCACCCAAACCGCTAACCACGCCGATCGCCACCGGCAGGAGCAGAAAAGTCCACGATTCGAACCCCCACATAGGGAACCACCCGCAACGGTAGCCCAGCACATATTGCCCGAAAATAATCCAGACGAGGTAATTAACGCTCATCAGCACCACCGCAATCACCACGATCAAGCGATCCACAAACGTGTTCCGAAAGAACGCGCACAGCAGGGCAATGCTGACCGCCACGACCAGTTCCACCAGGAAAATCGGCGCGGTCAGGCAGAGCGAGGGCCCGATGCCGTCCTTGAGCATTTGCGACACGCGCTGGTTGGTAAAATTGGATTTACCGAAGTCAAGCCGCGCAATCTGCCCAAGGTAAAACACGAACTGGCTGTCGAACCAACCCTCGTTTTGACGCCGCAGTTTGAGCGCGCAGATTTCCAGCGCCCCGCCCTCGACATGTATGATCGGTTTAAAAGCCGCCGGATCGGCCCCGACAACAAACGGAATTTCGACCGTTTGCCAGGCGCTGTCGGCGGTCAGCAAGCGGGTTTGAAACGACGCCGCGCCTGCCAGCAGACGGTATTTCAAAATCCATCGATACGTCGTTTGCGGCTTCAACTTGAAGGCCAGCGGCAAGCGATAATCTTTGCCGGGCGCCAGCGTAATCAGACCGGGCGCCCCTCGCTTAGGCGCCGTGTAGGCGACCCCCTCGACCTTACGCCAGGGCCCGGCGTTGCGTTCGAAGGCCGTGTCCTCATAGGCCCGCGTGGCGCTCCACCGGCCCAGCAGGAGCGGCTTGTTGAAGCCGCGCTGCTCATCGAATTCCTCCAGCGCCTTGGGCGAGATATTTTTACCCAGCGTCATGGCGGCCGGGCTTCCGCCCACGACATTGAACAGAATGAAGGTGATCACAATGACCCCGAACACCGTCGGGATCATCTGGAGAACTCGGCGTGCGATGTAACGAAACATCTATCGTTTTCCTTCAGCTCGCAGACTGCAGTTTCATGTAGCCGCGGCGGCTTGCCTCGGCGAAGCTCTTAGCGAAGCCTGGGTGACGCCGTGGCCAGCGACGGAATCCACGCCCTCACGGGCGCGGCTACAGCAGCCACTGTCACGTTTTACCGTTAAAGCGCACTTGTAGCCGCATCGTCAGGATTATGAATGAAAATCCGGCCGGCAGGAATGGAAACGGCGATAGTCATAGGCTGGCAATTGCTCCTGAACAATTGCGCCGACGCCACCTAATGCACAACCCGTTCAGGACCTCGCCAGGATTTGTTTCAGTTTGGCGGCGGTATCGCGCGCCAACGGCATATCCGGCAGAACCAAGTCCGGCAGACGGCTGAAGGGAATCATTTCTGCCGTGAAAGGGCCTTTGTATTCGATCTTGGCAAACGCGGCCAGCACGGCCTTCCAATTGACGTCGCCCTTGAGCAGGTCGTCGCCAAATCCGTGGAGCCCGCCGCCGCAATCCTGTCTGGAAAAGTTTTTGAAGTGCACCGCGGCAATGCGCCGCCCCAGGATTTCGATCCAGTGTTCGGGGTAGCCGTTAATCAGGCAATTGCCGACATCGAAATAAACGCCTATGCGCCGGCTCTTGAACTGGTCCACGAACAGCTTCATGGCCATGGGATCGGCCAGAAACCAGTTCCACACATTTTCCACGGCGATCGTGACTTTTTGTTTTTCGGCCTCCTTCAAGCATTCCCGCAACGAGGCCGTCGCATTTTTCCAGGCCGCCGCGTACGGCACAACCGGCCGGGCGGGGTTCCAGGGCACCGCCACCGCGCCGGGCACGACCAGGACGACCTTGGCGCCAACCCAGGCGGCGACGCGCAGATATTCCTTGGTGAACGCAATCGCCTCCTTGCGCTCCGCGGCATCCCCAGCTGAAAGCGAGCGATCCCAGTAATAACCGGAGGCCAGCGTCTCGATCCGAATATTAAGTTGCTTTGCCCTGGCGCGGATGGCGCGGCATTGCGCCTCCGTAATGCCGCGCGCAAACTCGCCCGCCCCGAAGGTCAGCTCGATGCCGCCCAGCCCCAAGGCCGCCGCTTCTTCCAGCGCCTGAGCCACAGGCTTCTTGCCCTCGAATCCGCCCAAGGTCCAATAATTGATCTGCAGGAGATTGTTCATGGAATAGTCCTTTATTTAGGCCAAAGAAACGGCAACTGCTTAATATTAGAGCCGACTTTACGTCGGCTATCTTCGGGACAGAATAGCCGGTGTTCCGCCGGAGGCGGATCCGCCTATGGCGGAAAAACCGGCTCTACACCGATCGATATTACTTAACATTTAATTAAAACTTCGACTGCGGTTAAGAGGCGCAACGATTCAATGGTTTGGAGATAGTGGCGTAGCGGAGTCTGAAAACCTGCAACCGCTGAACCGTGAACCGTTGAACCCTGCCGTCACTTGAATCGCACGATCTTCCCCGAGCGGGCCGACTTGACTTCCGCCTCGATGAGTTGAACGCTCCGCAGGGCCGATTCCGGCGGCACCACCGGCGATGCGCAGTTGCGGCGGATGCAATCAAGGAAATGCGCCAGCTCGTGAAAATAGCCGTCGCCCTCCGCAACCGCCAGCAACTTGGCCGCGCCCTTGGCCGGGCAGAGCTTAAGTCCCTGGGCGTCGAAAATCAGGGTCGCTTTTTCCAAGGCGACCTGAAACTCCATGGAAAACGGGAACCCGGCGTTATATTCCCAGGCACCTTCGGCCTGGACCAGCGTGTCCGGCGCATAGTTATAAAAGGTTGTGATGTGATCGATGGCGCCGCCCTTCCCTTGCACGGCGCGGCTCAGGACCGAGCGCGGCCGGCCAAGCATGTGGAGCACAAAGTCGGCGTCGTGGATGTGCAGATCCAGAGCGCAACCGCCGCTCCGGCGCGGGTCTTCCAACCAGCCCTGCCAGCTCCAGGTGGGCCGGGTACTCAGGCGGGTAAATACGGCGCTGACGACTTTGCCGTATTTCTTGCCGAGCACCAGCTCGCGGGCTTTGGCGTAAGCCGGCCAGAATCGAATGCACTGGGCAACAAACAGCCGGCGGCGGGCCGCGCGGGCGGCCGCAATCATGGCGACGGCCTCGGAGGATTTCAAGGCCATCGGTTTTTCGCAGATAACGTGATGGCCGGACTGCAGAGCGCAGATAGTCCAACGGGCATGGAGATACGTCGGCAGGGTGATATCCACGACGTCCACGGCCGGGTCTTTCAGCAGGTCGGCGGCGTTTTCATAAACATGAATACCGCGCAAGTCCTGGCGCCCGCCCGCCGCGCCGATGTTGCCGCCGATGCTCGACCAATCCCCGTCGCGCTTGCGGCCATCCACGTCGGCAATGGCCGTCACCTTGGCGCCCTTTATTTTGGCGTAGGTGTTGAAATGCATCTTGCCCATGAACCCCAACCCGACGATCCCAATGTTCAAGCTCATAAACTGGCTCCTCCGATTTAAAATCAACACCGCTCAACCGTATTCCGCCGCTCACAAAGGCGCTTTTTATAAGGCAGATGGCATGAGACTGCAATAAAAAAGCGGCGCCCGGCCGCCGAACTGCCCAAAATGCAATTCGTTAGATACAATTTCCTATTAGATCAAGGTAGGCCCCGCAAAGCGGGGCAACTTTTTATGTAGAGCCGACTTTATGTCGGCTATCTTCGGCATAGGATAGCCGGTATTCCGCCGGAGGCGGATCCGCCTATGGCGGAAAAACCGG